>Ga0208695_1000387_pt1 | contig 50326 bp, 75 predicted proteins | sample AD_UKC111_MetaG_FD_184449 | JGI IMG/M metagenome (GOLD analysis project Ga0208695, IMG submission 184449) | Active sludge microbial communities of municipal wastewater-treating anaerobic digesters from Hong Kong - AD_UKC111_MetaG (SPAdes)... | ecosystem: Engineered > Bioreactor > Anaerobic >... | reverse complement strand
GCGAAGATCCTCGAGTAGAAGACGCTGGACTGCTTGTCCATGCCGGGAAACGCCTGCGTCACAGGCCCTCCTCGGCCGCCGCCTGGGCGAAGAGAGCAACGAGCTGCGGCTCCTGCTTCATGCGCTCGAGGGCAGCACCCAGCTGCATGACTGCGCCGATCAGCTCGCGCTCCTCGGCCGGTCGGCTCATCACGTTGGCCTTGAAGGCGGGCGAGGCGAGCAGAACCCAGTGCGTGAGCTTCCGCTTCTGGATGAGCGAGCAGAGCTCCTCGATGGTGAGGCGCGCGAAGACGTTGGGCAGGCTGACGCGAAGCTCCTCAGCCAGCAGCTTGAGCTCGGTGAGCCCGTCAAGGAACTGCTTCTCGGGAGAGACCACCGCGTCGTAGGTGCGCAGGTACATGGCGTAGGTGTTGTCGCGAGCCCACAGGGCGGGCTGCACGTTCGTCTCCACCATGAGCTTGATGAAGCCCTCTGGGGTGGGAAGGCGGGTCCGCTCAGCCCACTGCGCGAACTTGATGAAGGGCGAGTAGTGGGCGCTGTCACCAAACTTCTCGATGGACTGGACGGTGTGGCGCTTCAGGCGCATCCACGTGCAGTAGTGCGCGTAGGCCGCCTGACCGGTTGGCGAGCGCAGCTCGTCCAGCTTGATCTTGCCCTTGCAGCGGTGGTTCATGAAGGCGCGCTCGAAGGTGAACTCGCGGTTGCAGAAGCTGCAGAGCCACTTCTCGCGCTGAGCGGGAAGCTCAGCGCCGCTTCGGCGACTTGCTGCCTGCCTTCTCAGCTCTTCCCGGTCCATCTTTGCCTACCTCCGCCTTCAGCTTCCGCAGCTGCTCGTCATCCCAGCCAAGCTCCTCGGCCATCTCTACGATTGTATCATCTCCGATGGTCGTGTAGGTGGCAGCTTCTTTGGTTGAGACGCCGTAGTACTCCTTGATGACGTCCAGCCGCAGTCGAGCTACCTTCGCACCTGGCGCCTTCAGCCAGCTGTACCGTCCACCCTTGCCGGTGCACGAGGCAGCCAGCAGCTTGAAGAGGAGGCCCTTCTCCTGCCCGAGGGAGAAGGCATAGGGGTTGACGAAGGTATTTAGGCGCACGATCTGAGCCGCGTCGGCCGTACCCGTCAACCAGCGCATGATGACGAAAGGAGCGGCCTCCTTCTTCTGCTCGTCCGTCAGGCGGTCATAGGCCGTCAGGTCGCGCTTCGACAGCTGCGCCAGGAAGCTCCACAGGTCAAGCTGACGCTCAGCCATGATAAATAAAGCTATATACAGAAGGGCTCATATGTTTCTGTCGAACAAATACACGCGCTGGTACATGTCTATTGTATCACGCCCAGACACGACATCAACCTATACAGAACGTCATCATATCGTCCCACGCAGTCTAGGTGGTTCCAACAGCAGGGACAACATTGTTGCCCTTTCAGCTCGTCAACATTTTGTCGCTCATCTGCTTCTCACGAAGATGGTTACTGGTGAAGCGAAGCGCAAGATGTGTTGGGCTCTTCATAGGATGGCGTTCTCAAATAACGGCGAACATGAGAGACGATTTACCTCAAGCGAATACTCGATGGCTCGTCGCATCTTTGCACGGTTCGTTAGCAATACGCAAAAAGGTGTTCCAAAATCTGAATTGGCAAAGCAGCGAATGAAGGAAAGCTCAAAAAGGCGGTGGGATCGTGTTCGCGCTGGGCTTGAAACACACAAGACAACAAAGGGATACACCTATAAGCATAAGAAAAAGCGTAAGGTGACAGGTCCCCTAAGCTTGGAAACTCGAGCTAAGATGGCTGCGGTAAAATGGATGTGGCATCCGAACGAAACACCAAAACGCGTTCGTCCCGAAGACATATCAGAGCATCTCAGCTCTGGTTGGTCTTTCGGAAGAGCTGCGAAAGTTCGACAAACAGGGCAGCCACGTTAATTTCCGGGTCTGATGCGAATGCGTGTTGGAACATGTACTGCGCAATGAGAACAATTGCTGCGTCATACTTACCATCAGCAGAATTCTTGGCGTGAAGCGCCTTCTTGAGCGCACCTCCAGCACCAATCTTTTCTACATTGTCGTACAAAAATTTGAAGACGTCGATCAGCTCCTCCTTGGTGGCGCTGTTGCACACCGTTCTGCGGGCTGCCAAGAAGTCCCCGCTCTCGATGTCAGCGAGCAGGCCGAGCTTCCAGTCAGCCACCTGCTCTGCGCTACCTACCGTCAGCTTGCCTGTCGTGCTGAACTGCTCGAGCAGCGTGATGGTCTTGCGGATGTCTGGGTAGCCGGCTGCCACGACGGCGTCGAGGTCATCGATGGAGAACTCGACGTTCTGCTTCTCAAGGATGTCAGCGCAGCGCAGGGCCACCGCGCCTGCGTCGGGCGACTTGAACTCGAACTCCTGGAAGCGCGAGCGCAGGGCCGGCACCACCTTGTTGATGTAGTTGCAGGTGGCGATGAAGCGGCAGGTGCCGCTGGTGTCCTCGATGAGGGAGCGAAGGAGGGCCTGCGCGTCGTGCGAGAGGTAGTCGAACTCCTCGAGCTGAACGACCTTGTAGTCAGGGCGGCGGTCACCGCGCTCCCACGCCTCCTGCGACTTGCCGATCGGCATCGTCATGGCGAAGGCGCGGACCTTCTCGCGCATGGCGTCGATCTTCTCGTCCGAGCAGTTGATGCGCAGGCGGTCCATCACGTCGATGTCGAGGTCGCGCAGCAGCGCCTTGGACACGGACGTCTTGCCGGTACCGGGCGGGCCGTAGATGAGCAGGTTCGGCAGCTCACCAGTTTCGGCGATGCGAGCGAACTGCTTGGCAGTCCGCTCGTCGGCAAAGATGACGTCCTTCAGGGACAGGGGTCGGTAGATCTCGACCCACGGCTTCTTGGTCATGCAAGCTCCAGTGGTGACATGCTACCATTGTACCACACGGGCACAATGAGATGTCTAAGGATGGCGATTAGGTCAGGCCTTGAAGATGTCAGGGCGTGAGTGCGGCGTCAGCGCGCCGTTGTCGGTAGGGCCACCAACGGTCGTGTTCGCATCTGGCACAACGTCGCGCAGAGAAGACAGCGTGATGATGTCGCGCTCGGCATCTGGATCGCGGAACTTGATGTCGCTTGCGATCACCTCGCTCGGCTCCTCAGCCATGAGCGGCTCCTCAACGACCGGCTCGGGCCGAGGTGCGGGAACCGGTGGCATCGGAGGGATCGTCGTCGGCTCAGGCAGCGCGTCTACCGCGTCCTCCCATTCCTTCGAGCCAATTGGCGCGTTGATTGGGCTATCAAGGTTGTCGACGTACTGCTTCGTCACGGCCTCGCGTGGCGGTGGCGCCAGGTTGGTGATCCTCGGCGGGCCCTCCTCGAAGAGGTCGGCTTCACCAACTCCGGTGTCCTTGTGCAGCTTGCGCTGGTGCAGGAGGAAGTTGCCAGCGATGATGAGGAACACGGCCAGCGGGTCGAACACGAAGATGATCATGAGGATGACGTACTTGACCGCCACCTCGACCGGAACGTCGAAGGCCTTTGCAATGTAGAGGATCGGACCTGCCTTTGCCTCCACGTTGATCTGCTTCACCTGAAGGTCAGGCAGCTGGCGGTCAATCTCGCTCAGCCGCGCGGTCACCTGCTTCTGCTCGTCCTTGAACTGGTTGATCATGCGGATGCGCTGCGTCGCTGAGAACTTCTCAGGCAGCGAGGCGATCTGCTGGTCAATCTGCTCCTTGCGCTTCTGCAGGCGGGCCTGCTCGTCCTTCAGCACGTTCACCTTCAGCGACCCCTCCTGGGTCCCGATGATCGCCTCCTGGAACTTCGCTGACAGGTAGCCAGCCGAGCCAGCGGAGGTGATGGTCATCGTGATGATGGAGGCCACCAGCGCGTAGGCCTTCATCAGCTTGCTGAGGTGCTTCCAGTACGTGTAGAGCAGCGTGACGACGATCAGCTTGCCGATGTCGAGGGCGACTGCCAGCGCGATGATGATCGGGTTCGCACCGAAGAGGGTGCTGAGACCGATCACGGACACGACTGTGCCGAGGCCCTCAATGAGGAACGCGGCGAGGAAGGTGAGTACGATGAAGGTCACAGGAAGGAGCGCGGCTGCTCGTCGCGGTTGATGTTGGATTCGTTGGGATCGGCGAAGTCTATGCAGCGTTCGAACTGCTCCAGGCGAGTGGTGTCGATGAAGCGCTCAGCCTCGTCAGGAGAAAGGTGGCACTCCGGCGTGGCGTACGCGTCAGAGCGAACTGTCTGGAAGATGAAGCGACGGGCGTGAACGCTCCAGCGGAAGAACTTGGCGTAGCCGTTCCAGCCCCAGATGAAACCGATGGAGCTCTTCCGTTCGGACCACGGATAGAAGTTGAAGCCGTTCTGGAGGGCAGTTCCCTCTCTACGCACGTGGAACATCGTCGTCTCCTCAGAACGCCTGTGGTTGGCACTGAGTGACGTCATCTGTCACGGCGAGGATCTTGGAATCGTCGGTCTTCCAGATCTTCTCGTCCTCGAACTTCACGCCTTCCATCCACATCAGGGCCTCGATGAGGATGTAGTCACCGACGGCAAGACCACCGGCCTCGGCGTCCGGACCGAGGGCGACCACCTGGCCCCAGCGGTGCACCTTCTGGGTGGACGTCGTCTGCGGGATGATGATGCCGCTGGCGGTCGACTTCTCGATGAAGGCGCCCTTGGAGCCGGCGGTGTCATCGAGGAACTTGAACATGACGTTGTTACGGAGCGGACGGAGGTTCATTGGTCTCTACTTTCTTGGCAAAGATGGACCGCATGGCAGCGGTAAGCTTGAGGTCGTTGATGGTGCGCTGCTCTTCCTCGGTCAGAAACTTCCACACCTCTGGTGAGATGTAGGCTTCAGCGATTGGAACAGGCAGGCCTTTGCTCCTGCGGATGCAGGGACAGTCGCCCGGTGGGCCCATGCAGGCACATGCACTCATGCTGTCGATTGTATCAAGAAGGAAGAGGCCAGGGCGGCCCCTTCAGGTCACTTGCGCTTGAGCTGGGCGCCCTTGGCGGCAACCCGGCTGGCTGCTGCCGCATCTGTGCTGGCAGCGAGCATGTCGCTCAGCTCCAGGTCAGGGGCGACGTCGGTCTTGACCCCGTCCTTGGCGTCGATGGCAGCCTTGCGCTGCTCGACAACCTTTGGAACCGGGGCGGCAGCCAGCTGCTGCTTGATTGCGAGGAGCTCGAAGTCGATGAGCTCACCGCGTGCGCTCCGAACGATCTTGGCCATGTGGTACTGTCTCCAGGAAGTTCGCCTTTGACGGCGTCCTGTATTTACAGTCTCCCGCGCCAAGAAGCGGAGGTCACTGGAACTCGTGGGTCACGTCGTTCACAGGTTGCTCGAAGTAGTAGACCTTGTAGTCGTCGAACACCCGGCAGAAGTTCTCGTAGTCGTACGAGTACGTCTCGTTGACCGGGTAGCCCAGGACCTGGTCGCAGAGGATGTCGTAGAGGATCTCGGCGGCGTCGTTGTCGTCCTCCTCAGCCGGGATGACGTCCTCGAACAGCTGGCGCATGTCGCGGCTGATGTGCTGGTGCTCGTTCAGCGTGGAGAAGAAGGCGCCCAGCAGGTCCTCGGCGGTGGTGCTTCCGTTGCCGAGGCCCTTGAAGCCGTTGCGCTTGGTGTGGTCGTGGGCGTTGCGACTGCGGAACCGCTCGCACAAGGCGATCAGAAAGGCGCAGTCCTCCTTGGACAGACCCGACCAGATCTTCGTGACGCGGGCGTCCGCGTCATTTTCCCACGTATCGATGTGGAGCTGGTAGCCAGCAGGAATGGTGTGGTCAATCATGGTAGAACTCGTCCATTGGAACGTTGAGCCTGACGCAGTCGACTGAGTGCAGGCCGAGAATGAAGAGGACGTAGGAGGCGCAGCTTGAACCGCGGCCCACTCCCCAGACGGTGCCGGTCTTCTTGAAGGTGTCCAGCACGTAGATGATGGTCTTGACGAAGGTGCCCATGCCCCGGCGCTTGATCTCAGCAAGCTCAGCAACCACTCGATGCAGCGCGACCATGTGCTGTGCCTCACCGTAGCCAGCGCTCTCGATGATCGGCGCAGCCTTGTTGATGACGTAGTCGTCGAGGTCGATGTCGAGGTACTCCTTCGGAAGCTGCCAGCTCATGTCGAGCTTGATGGGATCGCCAGGCGGCAAGAGCTGCTCGTTGGTGTGGAGGTTGAACTGCTCGACTTCCCAGCTGTTGCCCGCGACGCGCACCTCATGGGGCTGGGCGCCGAGCAGGAGAAGCTCAGCGACCATCTCGGGCGAGACGACCGACACTCCGTCGAAGCGGAGCACGCGGTCCTTCAGCTGGGTGTCGAGCGTCTTCACGCTTCAGCCTTCTCCAGGCGGCTCATCGCCTCGTTCAGCAGGCGGTTCGCGTTGGCGAGGCGCTCTTCCTTCGAGGGTTCGGGTGCCGCGTTGACGATGATGTTGCGGCCGGTGATGCGCTCAGCCCGCTGCTCGAGCGTTTCCACCTCCACGCCCAGCGCGTGGCGCGCGTACTTGGCCATCACGGTCGCCGGCGCGTCGGTGTACGGGTCCTCGGGGTAGAACTGGATGGCGCCCCAGCTGCCAGTGGCGAGGAACACCTTGAACGAGGCGATGTGCTCCTCGTTGGTCGGTTCGAAGATCTCGCGACGGACCAGTCGGGCGCGGCGAAGGATGTCGGATGCCATGGTGTGCTCTCAGTGGTTAGAGGAAGGAGGACTTGTAGGGGCCGTCCGGGATGGACATTCCCTTTGAAGCCGGGGCGGGTGCTGGAACGGCATCACCGATCGGTGAGATGCCGGCTTGGGCGAGGAGGGCGCTGATGTCCTCCTCGATGAAGGTGGGCTCGTTCGGGTTGGTCTGAGCCACGATCGGTGGAGCAGCGGGAATTGGCTGCACAACCTCAACCGGGATTGGAGGAACGGGCGGAGCTGGAGGGGCGACGCGCTCGACTGGGATGGGCGGACGAGACGGCTGATCCGGCAGATACGCACGTGGAAGTCCGCTGTGATCAGGAGCGGGACCGAGCTGGTCCACCTGGATGCCCATCGAGCGCAGGAACTCGACGCCGGCGATGTCGCGGTAGACGTTGCGAAACACGACGCGCTTGACCTTGGCCTGGCGGATCAACTTGCTGCACTCGAAGCAGGGCGAGTAGGTCGTGTAGAGCGTGGCACCTTGGGCACCGACGCCGCCGTTCTCGCTGATCTTCATGAGCGCGTTGCTCTCGGCGTGCAGCACCTCGCGCTTGGTGCGCAGCTCGCCGCTGTAGCCGGGTTCGCGGTCACGGTTGCCGTCGAAGTGCCACTCCTCGCACACGTCGTCCTTGGCGCCCGACGGCATGCCGTTGTACCCGTCTGAGATGATCTGCCGGTCCTTGACGATGAGGCAGCCGACCTGCAGGCGGTTGGCCTTCGAGCGCTTCGCCCAGATCTCGGCCATCTGCATGTAGGCCTCGTCCAGGTCGATGCGGTTGGGGTTGATGGTGATAGGTTCCATGGAGCGATTGTATCACGCCTTCGGCACTGAGTACAATCGCTCAGCCAGGTCAGTCGATCAGGCGGCGGACCGAGGAACCAGGACCACCGAGCTTGGTGTGGATGCCGTTGTCCGCGATCCAGGTCACACGGGTCTTGAGGATGACCGGCTCACCGGTCTCCTTCTGCGCCTGCAGCGCCTGCAGCGACTTGTCGGCACCCGTCTTGAACTTGAACTTCCGACCGTCCTTGCCGGTGAAGCGGCAGATCGCGACCGGGTGGGAGCCGCGATCGGTGAAGTTCGGCTCGTCGAGGAACTGGATGTCGTCGAACTTGATGAGGGTCTCGAACTCGCTGCCGACGGCGATCGGGATCAGCGTCTCGCGGATCCGCTGCTGCTCCAGGAACCGATCGTACTGGCGCACGATGCAGTTGAGCTGGTTTGCAGAGAGGTGACCGCGGTGCTGGAGCTGGCTCGCCAGGCTCTCGATGAACTCGCTCTCGTACACGTCGCGCATCACGCCTTCAGCGCGGTACGGGTCCTGCTCCGAGCGGAGCGGCTTGAGGATCTGGGCGATGGCGGCGCGCTGGTGGTCAGTCAGACCAGTCTCGAACGCGGTGCGAGCGGCCTGGCGCTCGGCTTCCCACTGGGCGCGCTGCGCCTCGATGCGGGCCTTTCGATCAGCCTCGCGCTTGGCCTTCTTCTCGGCTTCACGGAGGACCTTCTCTTCGGGGGTAAGACGCTTTGCCATGTTGGTATTCTACACCAACCTGCCGTCTTGTACACAGCTAGATTGTAACTGTTACAGCTTCCAGCGCGGCAGTTCCCCTGGCTGGGGCTTCCACAGCTGGCGCATCTCCATGCCGAGCTGGTACATGATGCGGCTAAAGCTGTTCTTCTCTCGCGTGTTCATGGTGTCGGCGTGCTGCGTCCAGTTGTAACCGAAGATGGGCACGTAGATGCCGCCCTTGGAGAGGGCCGCTGACGTCTTGATGGCCCAGTCGGCTCCGAGGTTTCCGTACCGTCGGTGCAGGTCAAGGGCACGTGGGTCAACTGCATCGCGCCTGATCAGGCACAGGTGGTGAGCAGAGCGGGGATGAACGCACAGGCCCGAGTACGACTTGAAGGAGGGCAGCCTGCGGATGACCTTGCCCTCGATGTCGACGAGGGTCTCGTCGGTCACAACGATACCGGCCTGCGTCTGCTTTGCGACGCTGAGACAGAGCTCAAGGGCTCCAGGTTCCACCGTATCATCGTCATCTACGAACGCGACGTACTCATCGAGCTGGGTAGCATCAAGCCGCGCCTTGCCCCAGTCGTCGGTGCACTCGATGATACGGTGCTTGATCTCAGGTCCGAGCGCCAGCTCTACTGACGCTGCAGACCGCTTGAGGAGCTCAGGGCGGTCGTTGCGGGTGTGCGTAACGACCGTGAGCATCAGGGACCGACGTCGTCGCTGATCTTCTCTACCGTCACCACCATGGTCGCGATGAACTCGGTGGTGGTGTTGACGTAGTTGTAGATGTACAGGATCGGAGCAAACGTAACGCCTGCACCGGCCTGCAGAATGAACTCGTCCGTCCAGTTGAAGGTCGTGGCGGCGTTGGTCAGCGGGAAGCCAGCGAAGCCCTGCAGTTCGAGCATGTTACCTGATGAGCTGCTGCTCGAGTAGCGAACATGGTACGTTGGGTTTCCACCAAACACTGAGCCGGTGGTGTTCAGCTCGAAGCCAAAAGCGGTAAGGTCATCTGGAAGGATGGTCGTTTCACCAGTGACACCGATCGTGCAGTTGACGCGGATGCGGAACACACCACCCTCAAGTGTTACGAGACGATCAGGAAATGTGCCATCAATGTCCACAAATGCAGGCAGAGGCGGGTTGTGGATCGAGTTGATGTTCCATCCGCTGTTGCTAGATCCATTGAACTGCGATGAGGACGGCATGCCAAACGCGTACGTCTGAATGCGAAGACCGCTTCCACCACCGCCAGCTGCATCCTGCCACGTTGGCGTTGAGCCAACGCCATTGGACGTCAGCACCTGACCAGCGGTGCCCGAAGTTCCATTGACGCGCCAATCGCCGTCAGCAGTGATTGCGAGGCGCTCAGCTGCATCGGTTTGGAGGATGACGCTGCCACCTGAGGATGGCGTAGTTGGGTTGATGCCTGCGTTTAGCGTGACGCTGCCGCCCTGCGTTTGACCTTGGCCACCTTCGATGAAGACGTTACCGCCGGTCTGTGCCGCAGCACCTGCCGACAGCGTGATACCGCCGCCAGAAGCGTAGCCGCTACCAGCGGCGATGTTGACCAGGCCGCCGTCAGACGGAGAACCAGTACCGTTGCCAGCAGCGAGTGACAGCGCGCCACCGCTTGCAAGGCCTGCGCCGGCGGTGATGTTGACCTGGCCACCTACGCCGCTGCTGAGCGTTTCACCAGCAGTCAGGTTGATGCTGCCGCCGTCGAACGGGCCAACGACATTGGTAGAGTTGCCTGCTGTCAGGCTGATGCTGCCACCGTTCTGGTTGACAGATACGCCGGCCGTGATGGCAACGCTGCCACCTGGAAGAGCAGTAGCCGTGTCATTGCGACCAGCAACAAGCTCAACGTTCGAGACACCGCCGCCGCTACCAGTCAGGCGCAGGTGTGCAGCACCGGTAGTAGACGAGTTGTTGGCAGTGGTGATGAGAACATCGCCATCTGCAGCATCATCCTGCACCGTGCCAAAGCCACCACCGTCGGTGTTGACCAAGAAGGCGCGCGAGATCGGGTCGTACAGGAAGAAGGCATCGCTTGAAACGCCTGTGTCAGTTCCAAAGACGACTTGGGCTGCCGGTTGCGCGACGCCACCAGCTGCAGTGAGCAGCAGGCTCTCGTTCCAGGTGCCGGTGACGGTAGCGGTAAGGCCGCTACCGATGACGAGCTGCATCGGGTGGTTGACGCTCGACGCGTTGTCGTTCGGGAACTTTTGGATGTCCGTGCCGTTGTAGACTGACTTGATGTGCAGCGGGATGAGCGTCACCGTGCCATTGGTCTGGTCAACCTCAAGATTGGTGAAGGTGACCGCGCCGCCGTTGCTGACTGTGAACGTCCGGTTGCCTTCGCCTGGCAGGCCGTTCGTGACATCGAACGACGACATGGTGCCGCCAACGTTGTCAGCACCTGGCACCCAGTTGGTGCCGTTCCACTTGAGCGTGTCACCAACGGCTGGAGGAGCCGTGGTGGTGTCAACGTCGGTGTGCTGGTCAATCGAGCCGATGGTGAAGATGTTGGCGTCGACGTACTGCTTGGTAGCTGCCTGAAGCGGCAGAACCGGATCACCGCTGAGGGTGAGCGCACCGGTCATCGTGTCGCCGGCCTTCGATACCTTGCCATCAAGGGCCGTCTGCAGGCCAGTGACGTCGCCAATGACGTGCGTGTGGAAGATGGCAGCCTTGCTGTCAAGCGCTGCCTGCAGACCAGTCACCTCAGCGATGACGTGCGTGTGGCCAACGTCTGACTTCAGTGAGAGAGCTGCCGTCAGACCAGAGATGTCGGCCATGACGTGCGTGTGGCCAACGTCGCTCTTGTTGTTGAGCGCAGTCTGCAGGCCAGTCACATCACTGATGGCATGCAGGTGAACCAGCGGTGCCTTGCCATCGAGAGCGGCCTGAAGACCAGTCGTGTCAGCAATGACGTGCGTGTGACCAACGTCGCTCTTGCCGTCGAGAACAGTCTGCAGGTTCGTGATTTCAGCAATGATGTGCGTGTGCGACACAGGCGCAAATGAGGCGCTGCTGTAGCCACTGTCAGCGAGGTTGCCGCTGACGGTGAGCGAAGCGAAGTTGCCAGGTGAGGCTGGCACGATCCTGTCAGTCTTGGTCGCAAGCGATGCAGTAAGAGCGTCAAGCGCGCCTTGCAGGCCAGTCACATCACCGATGATGTGCGTGTGGTTGACGTCAGCCTTCGTGGGTAGAATGCCGTTAATGGTGGCGATGTCAGAGGTAGCGGTGTTGAGCTGAGTGATCTGCGCGGCAGTGGCGTAGCCAGCAGCAGAGGCAGTTGCGGCTGGCATCTCAAGCGTCCAGATACGCTCGCCCATTACGACAGCGGGTGTTGACGTGAGAGGCGATACCCCATTGATCTGAATGTCGTTGACGTCAGCCTGGTAGATCTGCGGCAGCGTTTCAGCGTCGACGTTGAAGACGATGGTGGTGGCGTTCTTCACGAAGCCTACGCGGTATGCCATCAGCGTGTTCGGGCGAACTGGCGTCACCTCACCGTTCTCACCACAGTACACTGGCTTTCCGATATGGGCGCTGAGGTCAAACGGCCACTGGTCCCATGACACCTCACCCACCTGCGTGAGCGTGCCAACCTCATTGACGTCGAGGTCCTCCTGTACGATACCGACAGGGGTCTTGGGCTGTGGAAGCGCTGGGTTGCTCGAGGCAAGACCTACGGTGTCCTCACCAGAGAAGAAGACGATGCTGAACTTCGGAATGTTCTCCGAGGCGCGCACTGGAATGAAGGTGTTCGGCGGAGCAGCGACGACACCTGACGTACCAGCGGTCGTCTTCATGCGGACCGGCGTGGCTGATGTCAGGAACTCGCCCTGTGGGTACAGCTTGACCGGCAGCGGCGATGGGTTTGAAGCGTCAAAGACGAGGTAGCCCGCGTCGCACTCGACGTTGAGACCCACCTGTGAGCCAGCGGTGTAGGGAACGATCTGCGAGGTGTTGCCGTTGTTCACCTGACCGGCGAAAAGGCGAACCTTCTCCTGCCACTTCGAACCGTTCCACACCTTCATCTTGGTGGTGGTGAGGTCGAACCAGTGCTGGTCGAACGACGGGCTGGTAGGTGCTTCAAGCTGGCTGATTGGGATCAGCGTCGTGATACCGCGTGTGACAGCGCCTGAAAGGAGATCGATGTCCCAGTAGAGGTAGGCGGTAACGCCAGGGGTCAGAGGGCCCCATGCAGCCGGGACGTCCACATCGAAGTTGACGAGAACGTTCGTACCGCCGTGCGCGAAGTTGGCAACAGTTGGCGTGGGTGAGACGTCAAAGGCAACGAAGTTGGCCGTACCTGACGGCAGCAGGAAGGTGGGCTGGTTGAGACCGTTCTTCTGGTAGGAGACCAGGCCCTGGCGAAAACCCAGCTTCATGAGTTACTCCTTTGGCTTGACGTTGGCACCGTCATCCACTGCACCTGAAGATGGCGCTGCATCCTTGACCGACTTCTCGCTGTAGCCGTACTTGGCGGCAACGAACTTCGAGTAGCCTTCGATGGCACCGACGTACGTGAGGTACAGACCGAACAGCGCCTCAGTCAGCTGGCCGGTGATGGTCAGCTTGATCATGATCCACGTAGCGGTCATGCCGCCGACGAGCTGAAGCACCTTGGTCAGCGAGACGGCGCGACCGTCCTTGGTCAGCATGTCGGCGAAGTCCAGCTTCTCCGACGACTGAATGCGCCAGAACAGGAAGAGGATGCCGAGGATGAGAAGAATGATCATCACCGACATGAGGTTGATGTCGTAGCCGAAGGCGCTGATCATCATGGCGGGGTTCACGGCTGGAGCTGAAGCTGCGGCTGCGGAAGTCATGGAAGGGATCTCCTTGTTGGTATCGGCCTATTTAGGCCGCACGAGACCCGGGCAAAGAAAAGCCGCCCGTAGGCGGCGCGCTATCTTCATACTAATGCCCTAATCCGCAGCGGCGGCTCTGAGCGGGCGAATGTACTCGTTCGTGAAGATCAGCTTCAGGTGCGCTGGCGGTAGGTTCTTCCAGTCCCAGTCGCCCACATCGTAGGTGAGCGTCATGTGCGGAATGAAGTCAGGGTAGTCGTGGTCGCCACCGGCGCTCGATGAGCTCCTGGTGCCGCGCCTTGATGTCGGGGCTCCAGAGCAGCATGACCAGCGCGTCTGTCTTGTCAGTGCGGTGGCGCATGAGCTGGTAGCCGCTTGAGAGGGCGAGGAACACCCGCTCCTTGACGCTGTCGACCACCACTGGTGCCTTCGAGTAGAGGACTGTGACGTGCAGGTCCTCAAGCTTGACGGGATTGGGAATGCCCATGGCCTCCATCCAGCCCTGGAGGAGGTAGAGCGAGCCTACGTCAGGACGGCACCCAACGTAGGTGCCGGTGGAGAAGTCTTTCGTTTCTTGGCGGCGTTCGATCATGCGAGGTAGGTCTTGAGCTCCTGGAAGCCGCCGATGTGCGATGAGACCTGGGTGCCAGCCTCAGTGGTCCTGAGGAGGCTGATCTGTGGCACGGTGCGGACGCCCGGGAACATGGCGAGGAGCTCATCACGGGAGATGTAGTCGGCTCCTTCGGCCTTGGGTTGGCCGACATCAAGCATGATTTCCCGGTACGGGAGGCCCTTGGACTTGAGGAGGGCCTTGGCTTGATCGCAGAACGGGCAGTTGGGCTTCGAGAAGACGGTGAAGGAAGTCATGTTTCGTCCTAGTTAGATTGTAGCACAGGTTGCCCTGCGCGTGTTGGGAATTCACAGGTTAGAAGGAGGCGCTCCAGCACCTCCATCTTCTGCTCGTCATCCATCGAGCCCCACGCCGCGATCTCGTCAAGAGTGCGGTGGCACCCTGCACAGGTGCCACCCCTCATGGTGCAGATGCCGGTGCAGGGGCTTGGAACCATCAGATCTCGCAGCCGCCAGCGGTGCAGGCCAGGGTCTGAGCGCCCTCGACGTTGTCATCCACCTCGATGATGCTGTCCCAGTTGAGGTCCGATGGGATGCGAGCCAGCAGCTCGTTGTACTCCTTCTCGGTGCACTCCTCGTACGGGGCCTGGCGGTAGGAGCCGCCGTCGTACGGCAGGAACGACACGCCTGACATCTCACTGAAGTGGTTCCACACGAACGCACCAACCTCAGGCCATTCCTTCTCCGACACGGAGATGGTGACCGACGGCTTGTGCTCGCAGTAGTGGCGCTGGTACATCAGCCACAGCTTCAGGTGCTGGATGGCCGTCAGCTGCTCGCGAAGCAGCGCGCCTTCAGGAGCCTTCTTCGCAAACGAGAAGACGGTGGTGCTGTCGGGCTTCATGACGTCCGGCTCAGCAGGAACGCCCTTCTCGATCATGAAGCGGGTCAGCGGGTCCTTGTTGTCGGCGCGCACGCGGCGGATGTAGTACTTGGCGTGACGCGCATGGAGGCCCGAGGCGGTGTCGCAGCGCTGCGACACGGTGCCCGACGGCTTGATGGCGGTGGTGGCCGCGGCCTGAGGAATGCCGAGAACCTCAGCCAGCTCCTTGTTCACCTCGATCGAGTAGTCGCGCAGCGCCTCGAGACGGGCCGGCAGCTCAGGATCGTCCGGGTTGTTGAAGTCGTGGTGGTCGAGGATACCAGTCATCGAGACACCCAGCAGGCGCTCAGCTTCCGTGTTGTCGCGCCAGATCTTGCGCAGGTACGGGAAGTGGGTGAGCGTCGACTGGAACGTGCCGATGATGGTGGCGATGCGCATCTTGCGCTTCAGCGTTTCCATCGTGTCGTCAGCGCGAACGATGATCTCGGTGAGGTTGCAGAACTGGTACGGACGGAGGATGATCTCCGAGCACGGATTGGTGCCGAAGTCCCAGTCCGGGTCGCGGCGGCCGTTGCGCTTGACGACGTTCTTGGCAGCCTCGCGGTTGAAGATGCCGCGCTCACCTGACTTGCTCTCGTAGAGCGACAGCCACTCCTGCATGAACACGCCGACGTCAGGCGTCTCGGTGTAGCAGGCGCTGTTGTTGGCGAGGGCGCGCTGGCCCTGCGTCTCCCACCAGGCACCGCTCTTGGCGTGGCGCATGCGGTCGTCGGAGAGGTTCGACAGCGAGATCATGGCCGAGCGGCGCACGCCACCCACGACCACCACCTCACCGATCTTGCACATGATGTCGTGGCACTCGAGCGAGTTCAGCTTGCGGCCCTGGGCGTTCTTGAAGGTCTTCACGACAAACTTGAACAGCTCGACGAGCGGGCCTGGGCCAGAGGCGCGGCCACCGAACGTCTTCAGGCGGGTGCCAGCCGGACGCACCTTGCTGACGTCCCACTTCGGAGCTTCACCCGAGTAGAGCAGCGCGATGAGCATGCGCAGCGCCTTCGCCCAGCCTTCCTTGCTGTCGTTGACGGCGATGGTAGTCTCACTGTCGTAGATCTTCTCAGGGATCTCAGGCAGCTTGGTGACGAACTGGCGCTCAACGGAGAAGCCGACACCGGTTCCGCAGAGCAGGATGTACATGGCCTCGTCGAAGGCCTTGGGATCGTCGACCGGCAGGTACGAGCAGTTGTAGCCAGCGGTGTTGTCGCGCTGCAGCGCCTTGCCTGCGGTCATCAGCGCGCGCATCGAGGGCATCACCTCGAGGTTGTTGATCGCGTCGAAGATTTCCTTGCGCAGCTCAGGGGCGATGGTGTAGCTGTGCTTGTTCGACAGGTGCTGCTCCATGAAGGAGACGTAGCGCTCAGTCGTCTCAGCCCAGTTCTCACGGCGCCGCTCGTCATCGAGGTAGCGCGCGTAACGGGACTTGGCGATGTAGTCCTCGTAGACGGAATTTGCAGGAAGGGACATGGTTGTTTTCATCCGTTCAGTTGGGTAGGGGGTTTCGGTGATTGAAGATTGATCGCGCCCAAGGGGTTCTGCTTGATGATCAGTTCACGCATGAGGTTGCGCTTGAACTCAGTTTGCTCCATGTCGGTCATGGGAGGTAGTCCCTTAACCTGGCGTCGAGTGGCCTCCTGTCCCATCAGGTAGGACAGAAAGTCGGCTTGATCCTGCATGGAAGCAGAGGTCACTACGCTAAACACACGCGGCGGTGTCATTTCAGAATTGTAACTCATGGCGCGCAAGCTCCAGAGACAACACAGGCTGCAGGGCAGTCTGCGATAGGTTAAGCGAAAGCGGAATCCGGGTTGGTGGTGAAGGCGCGCATCTCATTGATGCGACGCAGCCAACCATTCAAGAAACGAGCCTGTTCAGGCTTGTTCGCAACGATCGCGCGGTAGTAGGCCTCGCGAATGTCGCAGATCGCGTTGCACACCGCGATCGGGTCCATGGCCTTGACAGCGGCCAGCGTAGCTGGACCAATGTCGCCATCGACAGGTTCGGCCTTGACGGCCTGCTGGAGAAACTTTGCCGCGCGTCCTACGCCGTGGTTGACGGCGCCGTCGAAGTGCAGAACGGCGATGCGCGGAGCAATGAGCGTCAGCTCATCGCAGTGGGACGACAGCCAGTAGCGACGGTAGTACACGCGCTTGGCAGCTTCCCAGTCGAGGGCCGTGATGTCGAGGTCGGTGTTGGCGTTCTTGGCCACACCGTACTTCGTCTCCCCACCGCGGTCGAGTGGGTCGTTCACGTAGCCAACGTTGCGACGCTGTTCCTTGGTCTCGATGAGACCTTCCTTGACACCAGGCGTCGCGAGGTTCCAGTGGCCTCCTACTTCGTACAACATCGCGTGATTGACTGCTGCTTCGAACGATGTGGTGTAGTCGGCCATGGTTGTCTCCTTGTTTGTGGAGACTATTTAACGGGCCGCGCGCTTCGTTAGGGCCCGACCACGACAGTGTCGCGTGCGGTGATGTGCTCAGTGACAGTGGCCGGCGAGATCGCACCAACCGCACCCGGCGTGCGCAGATCCACCTCGTTTTCATAGCTGGCTTGCGCGGCGTCAAGGTCGGCCTTCTTGGCAGCGATGACAGCCGGGTTTGGGGCCGACGACACCGAGCCATCTTGGTTGTACGTCTGGCCGCGGGTAACCTGCGCGTCGTTCCACAGCATCTCCTTCTCAAGAACGAGGAGAGCTGCGGCAGCGAGCGGTTGCGTGTTGGTGAGGGACATGTTGGGTCTCCTGTGACAGGTGACCTATTTACGTGAGGATGTCCCCGACGGTCTTGTTGGCGATCCACCGATGGAGATCATGGGGGCCGATGCAGACGCCGTAGAAGACGCTCTTGCCGTGCATCAGCTCAGGACCGGTGGGATGGATCATCGCGCTGCCCTTCGGGACCATCGGGTGGAACACCGACTGCTTCGGGTTGAAGTCGACGATGGTGATGGTGGTAGTGGTGGGCTTGCTGTCGTCTGGCGAGAAGAGCAGGATGTTCTGCTCGAACGTCGCCGTAGCGGTGATGGGAATGCTGTCGATGGAGTACGTCTCCTTGTCGACGGCAAGCACGTGCCACGAGGTAGGCACGTCGATGTCCAGGTTCTGCACGCGAATGCGCACCGTTGGCCCGATCGTCTCCTCGAGGTAGGCGAGCTCCTCGAGCTTGAAGTCGAGCATGTGGCCGCTGAACGACCAGAAGTGGCTGACGCCCATTGGAGCCGTGAGGCTGTCGATGATGTAGGGACGGGAAACTTCGCTCAAGATTTGGATAGGCCGCCTCCGTTAGTCAGTTGAACATACGCGTCACGATATGCGCGAAACCATTCATCTTTGCTGGTGAGATATTGCGCTGTCTCACCATTCATGAACGATCGGTAAACGCTCTCGGTGCAGATCACGCTTGTGCAGTTGCTTCTGAGATACTGCTCTACATCCTGTAGAGCAATCTCAAGTTGTTGAGGATAGTCCATCTCGCTATAAATACAGTCAATGCAGGAGAAACTCATGAACTACCAGCGCATCTACGACGATCTCATGAAGAGGGCCAAGAAGCGCCCTCGTCCTGAGGGCTACGTAGAATGTCATCATATCACACCAACATCTCTCGGCGGCACTGATGACAGGTCAAACCTCGTCTATCTCACAGCGCGCGAACACTTCATCGCGCATAAGCTGCTGATCAAGATCACCACCGGCAACAGTCGTCGAAAGATGGTGAATGCGTTCGCGTACATGGCCTTCACGAAGAACAACCGCTTTCATCAGCGCCAGTGCTCATCACGTGACTATGAACTTGCTCGGCGTCTGTTCAGGGAACAAGGCTTCACTGAAGAACGCAACAGGAAGATCTCTGAGGCGCGACGCAGACTGTTCGCATCCGGCTTCAAGCAGGTGCGCTCTGATGCCACCAAGGCTGCCCATCGCTCCACGCTCGCTGCGAAGAAGGCCGCTGGTATCGGAATGGCACAGCACCAGCGCGATGCTATTCGTGAAGGGCTGAAGGGAAATACCAACGGCGCAGGGCATGTAGTTACTGACGCTCATCGTAAGATCATCGCTGCATCAACATCATCAACTTACGAGGTGACCTTTCCAAATGGTCACACTGAAACTGTCAGCAATCTCTCCGAGTGGCTTCGCCAGCGCAATCACACAAAAGGTTTTCCTATCGTCGATAGGCCTATCAAAAGAGGACTGTGGGCGGGCTTTACGTTCAAGCGGCTATCTTCACGGTTTTTGTGACGGGATAGTTCGACTCGGTGTAATACTTCTTCCTCTCGCGATAGTGCTTCCTGCTCCACTTCAGGTTTGAGTGAATGTCGCAGCAATGCACCTTGTCCTTGTCGTCCGCCTTACGTAGGCCGCGACCAATGGATTGAATGCAGCGGATGAACGACTTGCCTGCATCGATCATCATGAGGTTGAACACCCGATCGATTGAGATGCCAGTGGACGCAATGCCGAAGGTGGCGATCACGATGAGGTTGTCCTGCTTCTCGAACGTGTGGTACCACTCGGCGCGCACCTCGTTCTCAGTGGCACCGTGCAGGAAGATGCTGTCCTTGATCAGCTTCTGCAGCTCCTTGCCCTGTTTGATCGAGTTCACCAGCACGAACGTGTTGCCGTACTGCTCAGCCTTCGAGATGATCAGGTCGGCGATGAGGTCCAGCCGGTCGGCGTTCTTGTTGAGGTACGTCTTCTCGGACTGGTAGTCAGGGAACTCCTCATTGACTGTGGCCTGGATCTCGATGGGCTCGATCTCGAGCTGGGCCAGGTAGCCCATGCGGATGAGGTCGGCGGCATTGATCTGGTAGAGCGTCTCCCCGATGCACCCCCGGAGCGTCATTTGGTCAATTTTCGCCTTCGGAAAGGTGCCGGTGAAGCCGAACCGGAAGGCCGTCTCCCGGCCGTGCACGTTGATCAGATCCCCAATGACCTTTGCGCTGGCACCGTGGGCCTCATCGACGATGAAGCAACCGAAGTCGCGAATGATGGTTGGGTTGTTCTGCAGCGCCTGCCACGTGGCCACAACGGTGGCGTGGTAGTGGTCCTTCTTGGCACCGCTGTAGGTGCCAACGTCAAGCTGACCAAGGCGCAGCGTGCTGGCAGTCTGCTCAACGAGGTCTGACGACGGCACGATCACCATGACGCGGTGCTCGCAGAGGTTCATCACGTCGGCCAGGGCAGCGATCATCCACGTCTTGCCTGAGCCGGTGGCAGCGATGATGAAGCCGCTGGTGGCATCCAGCGCGGCGTTCACCGCGTTCACCTGGTACGGGCGAAGCTCAACGCCCAGCACGTGATCAGGCTTCGACTTGAACCAGTTGGCATCGACACGCGTGGTGATGGGTTCGACCGGTTTGCGCAGGTCGTTGAGGATGATCTCGTAGCCCCATGCATCGAGGTACGGCGTCACCTCATCCAGCAGCCGGAAGTAGATCTTGCCGGTGTTGTCAAGGAACCGGATCTTGCCATCCCAGTGACCGAGCTTGTACGCCGGCATGAAGAAGGCGCCCTCGACCATCACGGCCATCTTGTCGCTCAGGACCTTCTCGTCGTGCGGCTCCAGTCCCGAGATCTGGGCGTAGACCTCGTCGCGAACGTTGATGTGAACCTTCTTGGTCATGCAAGTGAGAAGCGGAAGTGGCGCTCGAGACCGTGCGTGCGGATGTACGTGATCGGCTTAGAGCCGCCCACCTTGCTAGACAAGCCAGCTGCGGCAGCGAGGGTGATGTACGACATGAGCTGCTGAATGCGCAGGCTCTCGATCGGCGTGAGCGACGCATCCAGATCGAGCGTGGCCTTCGTGCGGCCGCCCTGCTCGTACTCGTAGAACGAGACGGTGAAGGAGCCGTTGGCCATGTCGGAGATGTGCATCACCTCCTGGCTGGGCGCAGTGAGCTCGATGTCGACCGGCTTGGCGTCGCTGCTGTTCACGGCCGACAGCGAGTAGTTCAGTGAGCCAGTGAGGTTGCCGACCCCGTTGCCGGCGTACGTGACGCTCGGCGCCGGTGTTGGAATCGGGATGCTGCCGTAGCTGCCGCCCGAAATCGGTTGGCCGACGGAAGGGTAGCCACCATGGACGGTGGGCGAGGTTGCCTTAGAGGACGACACTTTGAAGCTCCGCTACTCGTAGTTTGGTGATGTGCCCGACCATCCAGCCCATCTGCTGAAAGCTCTCGACGATGGCATCCAGCTTCTGCAGGCAGAGCTGCGCCTCGATGACAAGCTGGTTGTGCTCCACCATCTCACGCTCGCCGTTGATGAGCGTTGACGTTTCGCGGGCGCCATAGGCGCGTTGGCCGTTCAGGTAGTTTCTGGTCAGGCGCGCCTCGATCTTTGCACGGTGGTTCTCGAGCCACTTCACCAGCGCCTTGGCCTCCTGAGCGAGCTCGGAGTAGTGCTGCTGGTGGTAGGGCAGGTCGCGTGCGATGTCGATGACCTTGCGGCCCTCAAGCTTGAAGAGCGGCTCAGCCTTGGCGATCTCGCTGTCGAACTTCTCCATCATGGGAATGATGGAGCCGCCGATGTCAGCTTCGTCGATGGTGAGGAGGGCGCTCATTCGTTGCCGCGATTGGAGATGATGAACTCTTGGAGAGTGTAGTCGAAGTCGACGGTCTGGTCAGCCATGAGGGTGGCCGTTTGAATGTCGGCAACGACGTGAGGTACAAGGCTAATTGTACAATCAGTGGGCTTGCTCTCTGTAGTTGGAAACAGGTCAACGTGCTGGCCAGCGTTGGGTACAACGGACACCTGTACCCGAAAGAAAGCGCCCGGTTCCAAGAGCTGGAGGATCTTGGACCGGGCGCAGAGCGTGATGCGCATGTGAGAGAGGGCCGCGTACGCGGCCCTGGTTCCTTACTCGACGACCTCGTCGTCTGCCTTCTTCGGCAGGAGGCTGAGCTCCTCAACAGCGGCGCGAACGGCCTTGTTGAGCTTGCCCTGCGACACGAAGACCTCGGTCTTCAGCTGGTTGTCGATGACCGTGGTGAGCACGAAGCCGCCTTGGGCGAACGAGATGGTGACGCTGTTCATGGGTTACTCCTTCTTGCCGCGCTTCTTGGCGGCGGGTTGTGGTTGCTCATCGTGGTCGGTGACTGCGTCGAGCTCTTCAGCCGACGGCGTCGTGTCCGGCTCTTGACCGCGAGCAAGCATCGGCTGGCAGAGCGGGTGCTCCAGCAGCTTCAACGCGATCTGCTCGTTGAAGTCCTTCTCACGGAACGACACCTTCTCGCCGTTGACGTCGGCCACCCAGTTGAGCTTCTCGCCCGGCTGCGTGCCCTTCGCGATGACACCCATGTCCTCGAGCAGCTCGAGCAGGCCAGACATCGGAGACATGCCGCTGTTGTACGGCACCTCGAGCTCGACCTTCGTGCCGATCTTGGCGAAGCGCGACTTGTAGGTCTCGAAGCGCATGCGAACGCCTGTGACCTCGCCCTCTTCCTTGAGCTTCAGCTTCGTGACGATGCCGATGATCGAGGACGAGAACTTCGTCGAGTTGGTGATGGCCCATGCACCGTCGCCGAGCATGATGTCCTGCGGGTACACGTGGTCAGTCAGCAGCAGGCCGATTGGCAGGCGGCCAAGGTAGCCCAGTGCCAGTCGCAGCATGGCCTTGCGGCGCTTTGCGAGCTGACCTTGGTCGCCCTTGATGACACCCTTGTCGTAGTTCTCCATTTCGGTGGAGGACGACAGCATTGCCAGGCTGTCGAGAACGATGAGAGTGCGCACCGCGTTCGGGTTGGTGTCGCTGTCCTTGCCGTACGTCTTGATGTAGTTCTGGAAGAACTCAGCAAGGATCGAGTTGACGTCTTCGATCGTCGCAACCGACAGATACGTCAGGTGCTCAGGTGCGACGCTGCAGCCGATCTTCTGGAGGTACTCGACGTCAATCGCGTGTTCGCTGTCGAGAAACAGCACGTGGTAGCCAGCCTTCTGCGCGTGCAGCGCGATGTTGCCGGCGATGAAGCTCTTGCCCGAGCCAGAGGGTCCCGCCATCAGCGAGATCTTGCCAAGAGGGATGCCGCGCTTGAAGTCACCGCTGAGAGCTCGGTTCAGGGCGTAATTCCCTGTGGTCAACCACTCGCTCGTGGTCTTGATGCCCACGTTCACGGTGTTCAGTTTTGCGACTTCCTTCTTGAAGCGATCAAGAAAAGGTAGAGATGCCACTACTTCAAACTCCTCAAAATCTTTGAGACCTGGCTTTGTGTCAAACCGACCACTTCACCGATCTGCTTTTGCGTTAGGCCCTGCTGTTTGAGCTGCAAGAGCTTTGGGTACTCTGTCGTCTTGACTTTACATGCTGGGTTCCTATCACCGCTGATACCAAGACCGATGTTGCGTCTATGGCTTTCGCTTAGCTTTCTGCCCTTCATGTAGGTGTTGCCGAGGTGCGTTTTACGGAAGACTTCACGAGCTTCGGCAGTGTGGTTTCTACCGAAGAACGGGTTGTTCGACCCTACTCGTTTTGCCATTCGCTGTTTGAACTCTTCCGAGTGGCGATATCCAGGTGATCCTTCACCGCCATCAGTATGGTTCCAAAGCGTACCTTGTCCCAAATCCTCCCTGCCGTACAGCTTGATGAGCCGTTGTTCCTCGAGAAACGCAGCTTCGTTGCTTTCACAGTGTTCGATCGTCGGTTTGATCCACTCGATCGCTTCCTGCTGCCGCTTGCGTAGCGTGCGCCCGAGGCGCGTATCTGCTTTCCTGTGCGCTGCCCATCTACCACCTACGCCCTTACCAACGTACCGAGGCACGCCGTCAATGACGTAGGTGTAGACGTAGAAGGTCACTTGGCGGCCGCGCGGGCGTCGATTGCAGCATCCAGATTGGCATTCACCATTTCCAGACTTGCTGCCGCATCTACCATGCCCTTTCTTCCGCCGCCCTTGGACTTCAAAAGAGCCTCAGCAGCTTTCAGGCGCATGGCTTTCTTCACTCCCGCTGGAGCATTGCCCGCATCAACAAGCGCCAGAGCCTCAGCGATCAGTGCGTCTTGCGTCTTTTGATCGATTGGACCCATTTTGGTACTCCTCATGAGGAGGGGCGCGAGGCCCCTCCGTTGTCTTACTCAGCCGAAGCGGCTGCCTTGGCGGCCTGGCGGGCGCGGAGCTGCTCGACCACGCTCAGCTTCTTCTCACCAGCTGGAGCCGGTGCCGGAGCGGCGGTCTCGTCAGTGGTGACGGTCGTCGTGGTAGCGGCGGCCACCAGCGGCTTGGTCACGGCAGGAGCTGGAGCGGTGTCGTCCTCACCAGTGGTGATCGCGGCGCCGGTCTGGTCGGCGATCAGCATGGTCTCGACCTGGGCACGGTCCGTCTTCGGGGTGCGGAAGGTCTTGAGGTCGTACAGCTCGATCTGCTCGAGCACGTCGTCAGCGACATCGGTCTGCTTCGGAGAGAAGCTGGAGCCGGTGTAGCTGGCGTACTCGCCGCTCTTGTCCTTCTTGATGCGGAAGTTGTGGCCGCCCTTGAACTCGTACGGCGGCTCGGCGAGGTCGCCGGAGGCGAAGCCGTTCTGCATGGCCTTGAAGATGGCCGGGCCGAACTCGATCAGCTTCACCAGCTGGTTGGCGTCGTGCTCGACGGGGGTGTCGATCACCAGCACCTGGCCGATGTAGCTCTTCTTGCGGTAGTACTTCTTGCCGAGGGCCTCGTTGTGCTCGGGGTCCTTCTCGTCGTAGTACTTCTGCGACAGCGCGCAGATGGGGCAGTCCTCACCGTACATCTTCAGGCAGGCGACCTTCTCGCGCTTGCCGTTGACGACGAGCTCGTGCGTGAAGTTCTCCACCAGGAAGGTGAGAGGGTTGTTTTCGTCCAGGTCGGGGAGGAAGCGGACGGTGCTGATGGTGCCTACAGGAGCCTTCCAGAAGTTGAAGAACAGCTTCCAGTCCTGGTTGCCACCGCCACCGCTCGTCTTGGAGTTGAATGCAGCGACGAGATCTGCGAGGGACTTCTTTGCCATGGTTCAAACCTTTCAAAGTTACAAAGTGGTTGGAAAGTGCGTGAGCTCTCTTGCTCACCGTCTATTTATGCGGCCCGAGCGAAAGAGCCGCTTCCAACCTGCACAAAGTCAGCGTACGCAGTGTACAACCGACCAGATTTGCATTGTAACAAGAAGGGGGACCTTTCGGTCCCCCTTTCAGGTTTGAGTGGTCCTGGTTAGAGGATCACCGTCTGCTCGCCATTGGCAACGACGATCACCTCATCGACCTCAGCTCCCAGCCATGCGCACGTTTGCTGGAAGTACTGATCGCGAACGCGGTCGAGCGGAACGCTCTTGTCCGAGCGCGTTGCCTGGCGGTCGAGCACCGTCTGGAGCGGGTTCCAGAACTCGACACCGACCACCTCCATCCCGGCGTTGCGCGCCTCCTGCACCCAGCGAGCGCGCGACTTCCGCGTTGCGTTCGTGTTGTCGATGTACGCGTCCCCTCCGCCGAGCCGGCACGTCTCGAACGTGTTCTTGATCTTCACTGCCATGAAGTCGTCGAAGAGCTTGCCGTCCTTCGTTGCTTGGTCCAATGCCTGGCGGTAGAACTCAGGCGTGTACTGCACCTGCACGCCTGCCACCGAGGCGAGGTACTCGAGGCGGTACTGGTCCATCGACACGAGGCGATCGCAGGTCCGCATCTGGCCCTTCGTCCACGTCGACTTGCCCGAGCCTGACGGCCCGATCAAGAGGTACGCGGTTCCCGGCTTCACCGAGCCATACGGCTTCTTCGGCTGCGGCCAGAGGTCAGGCGTCACCTCGAACTTCTCGATCCACTCCTCGACCTTGCGGAGCTTCTCCTCGTGGTCGTCGGAGATGCGGCCTGCGGCGTCCGAGCGGAGGCAGTCGAAGAACGTGACCTGGTCCACGCCGAGCGTCCGTGACGTTGCCGCGCGGAATGCACCCACCTTCTGCGGGTCCTTCAACCCGTACGAGAGGTGGTGCTCGATGATCCAGCGCACCGTACGTGCGTCCGACGGCGAGAGGATCGTTCGAAGCTGCTCGTCCTCGAGCCAGGCCTGCGTGAACGCAACAGCTGAGTGCTGCTCGTGGCCTGCGTAGCGGCGGTACGTACCGCGCTCCTCGGAGTGCACGACCTCCTCAGCGGCCGGCTTGCCCACGTCGTGGTAGAGGAGGGCGATCCGGGCGATGTTGTTCTGGTGATGAAGGCGGGTCGGCGCGAAGCGGCGCTCGTACTGGTCGAGGACCATGAGCGTGTGCTCGCCGACGTTGGCCTCACGGTGCCAAGGCGAGGCCTCGACCGTGCTGCACATCCGGGCCCATGCGGCGGTGCCCTTGAAGTGCTCGATGTACTGAAGTGCGTTCATGGTGTATTCTAACACAGGTTGGGCCTCTTGGCCCAACGAAGTTGTAACCTGTTACAGGTCAGCAGAAGGTCTCGTAGAGGTTCGCGAACTCGTACCGAACCACGCCAGGCTGGTTGCTCAGCTCGTACCTGCGCAGCAGGATGTTGTACTCGTCACCACGGCGCAGGCTTCCGGCGTTGTTGCAGTGCTTCGAGACGTAGACCTGGTCGTGCTTCGCCCCAGTCTTCAGGTCGGTGAGGTCGACGTAGAAGTGCTTCGGCGGCGCCCAGCCATCGAGGCGGTAGCGACGAAGCTCGGTACCCAGTTCCTTGACGGTCGGTGGCTTCTGCTCTTCAACCTGCTTCAGCCGCTCGGTCGGTGTCAGCAGCGTGTAGTGGAAGAGCGAGTCCAGCGGACCCATGTTCGGTCGCACTGGCCCAGGCCAGATGCTGTTCCAGTAGGTGATGGAGCCCATGCTGCCGACCACCACCGCGCCGATCATCCAGAACCGCCGCCAGAAGGTGGTGCTGCACTCCTCCTTGCCGACCATGAAGGCCACAAACGACAGAAATGGCACCCACCCCCAGACGATCACCATCCCGAGAATGGCAACCAGCTTGTAGAAAAGGAACGCGATGAACTCAATCACTTCTTGCTCCTGATGATGACGCGGTCGGCCTGCACCTGCACCGGCCCGTTGATGCGAAGGGTGGCTTCTTCAGGCCGGGTCCAGCCGGTGTTCTCAGGCGGGCCGTAGTAGGCGATCAGCATCTTGTTGCCGCCCGAACCGATGAAGCGGAACTCGTATGCCTTGAGCTCCATGCCCTCGATCTTGTACTCGCTTAGAGGAATCCACCCCTTCTGCTTGCTCTCGCCCTTCTTCAGGGTGTTCGGGTTGTAGCAGTCCTTGCTGCCGTACGACACCTCGGTGTTGACGACCTCGGGGCACACCAGCAGCTCACCTGACGTGCTTTGCCAGTTTCGAAGCTCATGCCAAACCATGGCACGAGGGTACTTCTTGACGCTCATCACGCCACCGCTTTCAGCTCCGTCGCTGGAGACGTGGGAGGAGCCCTTGGCGAAGGCAGCCGATGCGCTGAGAATCAGCGCCACTGAAAGAAGGTAGGTAGTTGAACGATTCATCAGTCGATCCTCGTCTTCGCGTAGGCGCGCATCGTCGGGTAGTACTTCTTCAGCACGTCGATGAAGGCGTTGCAGCCGACTTCCTTGGCATCCATCCACTGCGTCGCGTTCTCGGACGGGTTGTAGATCATGAAGCCGCCCTCGTAGTCGTCAGTGCGGCCGATGTCGCGGTCCTTGCACATCGCAACGAAGCGACCACGCGCTGGCCGGATCTTGACCCATGCGAAGCCGCACGGGTACCAGACACCAGGGTTGGCATTGAGGTAGGCCTGCGTTGCCTTGGCGGCGGCCGCCTGCGCCTCGTTGTAGATGTCGAGCTCGGCTTGGAACTTGTAGGCGTCCATCAGCCAAAGATCCACATGATGCCTGCGCCGACCACGATGCCGAAGCACAGCGCAGCGAAGACGGAGTTGATGTAGAACCGACCGAAGCCCAAGTAGAAGAGGGCCATCAGCTTCATGTTGAAGTTAGTCAGCATTGTCGATCAGCCTGTCGAAGTAACCATTGATGCGCTCGAGCAGCCCTTCGAGCCTGTCGGCGAAGAAGCCGCAAACGTCGCGCGTGATGGCGAACGCCACGTAGATCGTGCCAGGAACGGCGACAATCAAGAGGTTGATGAGACCAAGGATGAACTTGACCATGATCAGAAGTGCGGGTTGCGTTCGTCGTGGTGGCCGTGCACCATCCAGAAGCCACGGCCCTGTTCGCGCCAGCCGCCAGAATCCTTCCACCGGCGGAACTTCTTGCCGACGTCGGTGGTGACGATCCAGGTGGGCGAGATCTTGGTGATGGTGCCGACGGGGTACGAGTCACCGTTGAACGACTTCGAGACGAAGTCGCCGACCTTCGGTGCCAGCACGAGGCGGTAGCGGGGCCAGTGGCCCTCACCTTCGTCGCAGCCGAGGTACGTCTCGCCGGTCATTGCCGTCAGGTACCTCGCCATGCTCTCGGCCTGCTCGAAGAACTCGAAGTCACGGGAGGTCATCCAACCGCGCGCCTTGCCGTTGTGCGGGTGCTTGGCCCAGACGGCGTCGGTGTCGGGGTAGGTGTCGGTCACTTCCTTCGGAAGGCCGTTGTGCAGGCGAATGTAGAACATGGTGCCTCCGTTGATGTTGCTATCTTACATCAACGGCCAAGTTTGTACACAGGCAGGTTGTAACGGCGCTCAGGTGTAACTGTGCGCCGGCCAGTTCTTCGGGCGGTGGCGCCAGCGGATGGTGCGCTGGCACGAGCTCTCCAGCGAGGAGTAGAGTGTGATCTCGTGGGGACGGCAGAGCCGGTCCAGCGGAAACGACCAGTACGTTCCGTTCCACCAGCGGATGACGCTTTCATTCTCCATGGTGGAAGCCGGCCACCAGCCCACTGAGGGCGGAGGTCCAGAGTGCCAGGTCTCATCGACCCACTCGTCCAGGTCTCGAAGGTTCAGCTCGAAGGTCATTGCGACCGCCTCTTCATCCAGGTGTAGCTTGATCCGTCCGGCAGCTTCCCATCTTCGACGGATCCACCTGCGTCCTTGGCACCGACCATGCCCTCTGGCTCCGACACCATGCAGACGTGCGTCACGCCCTCCTCCTTGCGCTTCTCGCCCATGAAGGACAGCGCGTCCATCAGGCGGTCCTCGGTGAAGGTGCGGCACTTCGGCTCGGCCCAGCCCGGAAGGAACTCGGTCGGCGCGTGTTGGATCCAGAAAACTACGATGCTCATGGCCATGATTTTATCACAGCCATGAGCTTCGTGTTAGGAAAAGTGTAACCTGAGTTGGATCAGAAGATCGGGTAGTCGGCGTACTCGGCAGCTGGCGGAGTGAAGTTGGTCGTCCAACGTGCCACCTTTGAGACGCGTACCTCTTCGATGTAGCCCTTGAACGGGTAGGCGACTGAACCGTTGGTAGAGCCGGCACCCACGTAGAAGGCCAGCGAACCGTAGCTATCCCAGCTGGTGGTTCCGATGTTGTACGTACCAGCTGACGTGCCGTTGATGTACAGCGTCAGCGTCGCTCCGTTGCGCACCAGCGCGATGTGGTTCCATGCCTGGTCCGTGATCAGACCTGCCGAGCTTTCGATGATCGGAGCTGCGTTGTTGGCGTTGAAGCAGAAGATTGCCAGCGTCTTCGTGTTGCCTGAGCGGTTGTAGTAGAAGCCCCAGGCGTTGTTCGTGAAGACGATCGGGTGAACAAAGTTCGAAAGCGGAATGTTCAGCGCGGTGTTGGAGGTGCTGTCAGGCCACATCCAGAACTCGTACGTGAAGTTGCTGGTGCCCATCGAGTTGTACGTCGATGCTGCGGTAGACAGGTAGTTGCCGGTTGCGCCAGTAAAGTTGATGCTTGATCCGCCAAACTTGGACTGCGTCGTGCTGATGGTGGTGCCGGTGCCGGTGCGCGTGATCGTCTGGTTGCGGCTCGTGTCCAAAAACGTCGTGCTACCGTTGCTACCGTTGCCGTGCAGAAGCAGCGTGGTAGCGTAGGCAAGCGGATCCGCGATGGCACCAAACTTGACGGCGTTAGCCACAGTCGTTGCGCTGAAGGTCGGCGTGCCCGAGCCCTGCTTCGTCAGCGTTGCGCCGACTGGCGATGCGTCAGTGGTGCTGTTGTCGAAGGAGACCAGGATCTTGGTGTTCGGCACGTTGGGAAGCGGACCGCGCGGCGGTGAGAACGCAGCGGTGTAGAGCGCCGTGCCGTTGACGTAGCGGAACTGGGAGATGGATCCAGCGAAGTTAATGGAGCCTTCATCGAACCAGCCGATGTTCCACGCGTTGTTCAGCGGCGAGATGGTGCGAGCAGCGTTGTCGGTGCCCTGCACCGTTCCATTGATGTACAGCGTGGTGACGTTGCCGACGCGGCAGACCGCGATGTGGTAGGTGGTGTTCGTGCTGAGTACCAGCGTGCTCGTGATGCGTGGACCACCCGAGATGTCCACCTGCACGTGGCCTGACGCATCGGTGTAGCAGCCCAGCTTGGGAACAGCGCCAGAGCCGTTCGAGCATCCCCAGAAGAAGATGCTGGCGACAGAGGTCGTGAAACGGAAGTACCCCTCTACCGTGAAGTCACCAGTCGGCGCGTACTGCGCCGAGTTGGCGGGCAGGGTGTAGTACTGACCGGCCGACAGGTTGATCTCCTGCCGGCCGGTGTCAAAGACGACACCGTATCCAGATTGTGAGCTCTTCATTGGTTCAGACCTTAGTAGTTGAGGCCAACAACCGAGCCATACCAGTTCGTACCACCGTCATGCGTCACCAGCTGGATGATGTCCATCTTGCTGCCAGTTGCAGTCAGCGTTGGTGTAGCGCCGCCCTGCCACTTGACCGAAGCTGGCCATGTAACGGTGCGGCCACCAGTTGCATCCTGCGTCAGGAACATGGTGAGCGTGAACACGCTGCCGGCAGCTGGCACGTTGCTGAAGGAGATCGACGTGATGTTGGCCGTCATCGTAACAACGTACGCGTTGCCGACCGAGCAGTCGATGGTTGGAGTTGCCGAGAACGATGGGGCGTTCCGCTTCTCCGACCAGCCGCTCAGCAGGTCGATACGACCGCTGTAGTTGACCGCAACGCGTACCGCGTTCTGAGTTGCCAGCGCGATACCGGCACCAGACGTGTTGCGAGCAGCAACCACCAGCGTGCCGTTGGTGTTCACCGTCGAACCGCTGATGAGCGGGAACGTTGCGTTGGCCCACAGAACGAAGGCGTCGTTGGTCGACGTGATCGCAGATGTACCCGAGTAGCCAACCTGCAGCGAGCCGCCCGAACCGTTCACCGGAACCGACGTCGTCGAAGAGAAGGCGATGCCGGCCTGGAAGGTAGAGAAGTTGGCGACAGTGCCGCCGTTGAAGCTGGCGGAGAACGTCTGCCAGGTAGGAGCGGTGCCAGCACCGTTCGAGGTCAGAACCTGACCTGACGTGCCACCAACGGTGGCGAGCTGCCATTCACCGTCCTTCGTGATGCGGAAGCGCTCGACGTCGGTGGTCGTTGGAGCTGTCGAGAAGACGACCGCACCACCAGCGCCGGTACCGAGACCGCCACGGATGATGACGTTGCCACCAGTCGTCGAACCAGCACCACCGCCGGTACCGCCGCGGAGCTGCACAGCAGCACCGGTGCCGCTCGAAGCCGTGCTGGCACCGCCCTGCAGAAGCAGAAGACCTGGAGTGCCGGCGCTGTTGTCACCAACGGTGATGAACAGCGACGTTGTTGGAGGCGTCGTGCTTGCAGCGGTCGTGATGGTGTTGACCGATGCGGTGTTCGAGCCGGTGAAGGTCGTGAACGAAGAAGAAGCTGCTGCTGCGTTCTGCCATGTTGGCGCGGCACCCGAACCGTTGGACGTCAGCACCTGACCAGATGAGCCAGGGGCCGAGGCCAGCAACCATGCGCCCGAGGCGTCGATGCGGAAGCGCTCAACTGCCGAGGTAGTCGTGCTCGTCTGGAAGATGAGCGCACCACCAGTACCACCAGCACCACCGCGCAGACCTGCTTGAATGGTGACGTTGCCGCCGCTGCCAGCGCCCTGAGAAGGATCGCTTGAACCACCCTTGATGAGAACTGGACCGCCAGCGCCCGATGCAAAGCTGCCTGGACCAGCGCCGCCAGAGATGCTGACTGAACCAGCAGTGGTGCTCGATGAGGAGCCGCCTGCCGTGATGGTGATGTTGCCGCCAGCAGACGAGCTGCCGCTTACGCCACCGCCGAGAAGGGAGATGCTACCACCCGAGCCCGAGCCAGCGCCACCGGTACCACCAGAGAGGGTGATATCGCCACCAGCGCCAGTGACACCACCAGCACCAGCTTGAACGAGGAAGCTACCACCGTTGATACCGGTGCCAGGAGAACCAAGCGCCTGAATGGTGTTCGTGCCACCAGCGGAACCGAGGCCAAGGATCGTGGAGCCGTCGTTCCACGTGAACTTCGTGGAGAAGGCGGTCGTGTTGGCTGCCGACTGGTACACGATGGTGCCAGTGGAACCACCCTGCAGGGTGCTCAGCGACTGAGGAGCACCGTTGAACTGCGTGAAGGTGAGGGCGGTCGTGCCAACCGTGATTGGATCGTCAGTTGTCAGGACCCAGCCAGTCGAGCCGTACAGCGTGCCTGCTGTAACGAAGGTGTAGGCGCCTGAGGTAACCTCGTTGGCAGGAGTGCCGTCGAAGTCGGTCGCGCGGGTCCAAGAGCCCGAGGCGGCAACGTAGATGCCGTTCTGCGAGGCAGTCGTCTGGTTCTTGACAAGGACGCGGTCACCGCTGTTGAGGGCAACGCCGTCGATCGTCTGAATGCCGGCCAGCGTGATGTTGGCGGTGGTTGCCGCACGAACGGCGTTCTTTGGGTCGAGGCCCTGACCGATCGAATCAACGTAGCTCTTCGTCGCGAGGTGCGTCGAGAGCGTCGGATCCTGACCGCTCACAGCGTTGCTGAATGTCCAGGTGCCGGTGATCGTCTCGTTGCCACCCACACGGGCCAGCAGCGTGCCGTCAGTGATCTGCGTTTCAGCGATCTGGATTGAGGTGCTGGTCGATGAGGTGACCAGGCCCTTGCCATTGACGGTGATCACTGGAACAGATGCTGCACCACCAACTGAGCCGGGACCCGAGTTGACGGTAGCAAGAGTGAGGGTGTCGGTACCACCGTCGATGGTGCCGGTTACGTCACCGGTGATTGTGAAGGGGCCGCCTACGCCGCCCCCACCTGCCGCGGTCCAGCCGGAGCCGTCATACACGTAAAGGCCGGCGGTCGCCGATGTCTTGTAGAAGAGCTCGCCGGTGTTTGGGTTGGATGGGAAAGTGGTGCCGCTGTCGACAACGAGGTTGACTACCTCGCTACCTTCGCTCAGCTGAATGCCGTCTACGAGCATGGGATACTCCTGATGAGGGTGGTCAGGCGTATTTAGGGCAGAACTGCTCAGACGATGAACGGGACGGGATCATCTCCAAAGGCGTCGTTCTCGTCACCCGGCTCAACGTATTCATTCACCTGCTTGAAGGCGTCGTCGTTCCACTCAGCAAGGCGCTTGATGAGGCGCACGATGCCGATGGTTGCCATGACCGCGTCGTCGGTGGCGCCCGCCTTGGCCTCGTACGAGCCGCCCTTGGCGACGAAGTTCTTCAGCTCGAACAGCAGGTGCTCTGAGTTGATCTGCAGGCCGTTCTTGGTCTTCTCCACCAGCTGCTTTAGCTGCAAGCAGGAGAGCACCTTCGTCTTGCCGGAGGTGAAGACGCCCAGCTTCCCAGGCACGTCGCAGTACAGCTCGGCGTGCTCAGGCTGCTTCTCGTCGTTCATGTAGAGAGCCGCAACGGCTTCACCAATGCCGTTCCGTTCAAACGTCCACAGCACCTCGGAGCGACCGCGGCCCACCGGTTCGGACAGCTTGAGGATGATCCACTTCAGCTTGGCGTACAGCAGCGGGATGTTGACGTTGTTGGTGCGGTACTCCGCAACCTGGTTCAAGGCCGGAAAGTCAAACACCTCGATGACCGAGAAGTCCTTGTTGTTGCCGGTTGCCGGGTCAAGAGAGATGAGGTACGTCTTGCCCAGGCCGCCGAGGCTCTCCTCTGGAACCCAGAACTTGAAGCCCATGTCGGTGTGGTGCACCGGCTTTGTCGTCAGCTGCTGCAGCTTCATCGAGCTGATCAGCATGGCGTCGCTGGACAGGAACTCACAGCCGACTTCCTGGCGGGTCTTCAGCTCGCCAAGCATGTTCAGCATCTCCTGCCAGTACTTGTCGCCTCGCTCAGGGTGCTCGCGCCAGTTTACCTGGAACGGCACGAAGCCGATGGCTGGTGCGTCGTCGCTGCTTTCCTGTACGACGGTGGGGTCGGCATTCTCGCTCTCTAGCTGAGACGCCATGGCGCGGCGCCACAGCTGAGCAAAGAGCTCGGTGTCCCCGTTGGGCGTCGAGCTGACGATGGCTGAACCACCAGTTGACAGCGTTGGAGCAAGCGACGCCCACAGCGCCTCTTGAATGCGCGGGTTGATGAACGCGAGCTCGTCGAGGTACAGCTTGGTGATTGACAGACCACGACCCGTCTTCTCAGTGGTGGCCTCTGAGATGATGCGCGAGCCGTTGTCGAACCACACTGAGTGACGGTTCCAGTACTTCAGGCCCGGCTTGATCCAGTTGGGCAGTTCCTCGTATGCAAAGCGAACGCGCTCGGCGATCTCAAGCGCGTGGCCCTGGTTCTTGGAGGCGATCAGGATCGTGGCGTCGGCGCTGCTGTCCTCATCTCCCTCGGCCTGGTCTTCAACGTTCTTCTCAGGCTCGTAGAACATGGCGAACCAGAGCAGGTACATGGCGGCTGTCAGCGTCTTACCGCACTGGCGCGGCTGCAGCGTAATCACGTACCGGTTCTCGTGCATGCACCGCACGAAGCGCTCCTGGTACTCAAACATGTTGAACTTGATTGTGCCGCGCTTCGGGTGCTGGATCTTGATGTACTTCTTCATGAAGTACACCGGGTCCCGCTTGCAGCGGGCCAGCTCCATGATCATCTCTGGAGTGTACTCGTCCGTCGCGTACGCGCGCTTGAGCTGCGGGTTCTTCATACGAACTCGGCGTTGTACTCCTGCCGGGCCTTTGCATCACCAAGCAGGTACAGCATCTGCTGCCAGTGGTGGTCGCTGGCAATCGGGAGGTCCCAGTAGCCGATGGACACGTAGGTGAACGGCGTCAGGCCGGCCTCAGTCTGGCCCCACAGCTCGGCAAACGGTCCGGTGCGGCCGTTCGGGGTGGAGCTGACGATGAGCTGGCCGCTCTGGCCGATGCAGGGGAGAATGACATCGCGCACGTACTCCTGCACGGCGAGGTGGCAGTACGCGAGGCCGTCAAAGATGGCAAGGCTGAGCGACATGCCGCGGCAGCAGCTCTCAGTCGTGGCACCAAACTTGACGCAGCTGCCGTTGTCAAACTCGATGCTCAGCCGATCAAAGCGCTTGCAGCCTGGCTTCAGCCAATCAGGCAGCTGGTCGTAGGCGTTGCGCAGCTGCTCGGCTGCCACCTTGGCCTGGTCGTGCTTGATGGTGCCGAAGAAGATGGTCTTGTAGCTGCTGAACAGCGCCCTCCACAGCGCGTAGCCCACGAGGAAGGTCGTCATGCCTGCTTGGCGAGGAGCCTTGGCGACCACGAACTGGTTGCCGTGAAAGGTAGCTACTGCCTGCTCCTGAAAGGCGCGTGGCTTGAGCGCGTGGCTCTGCAGCTTGGCGTACGTTGTGATGAAGTAGTACGGATCAGCGGCGCAGCGAATGAGCTCATCCTGCTGGTGCTGCGCGTATTGAACAGCGCGAATGCGCTTGGAGTAGATTGTCATGCTGAGTGTTCGAACAGGAAGTTCTCTAGCAGCTGCACTACCTTCTCGTGCAGCAGAACCTCGAAGTGGTTGGCCTTGACTTCTACCTTCCGGCCAAATGGAAGGGCTCGCTGACTGGAAACTGTGACGATGCTGTCGTTGGGCTCGGGAGTTGTGGGAAGGCTGCCACCTGTAGAGATGATGGAGAGCGTGGGGGTGTGCAGCTTCAGCTGCGAAATGAGCTCGATCTTGCCTGACGTCGGCGTGATGTCCTCGATCACCTTTGGATGACCAGGTACCCAGCGCAGCGCCGTCGCTGCCTTGCTCCCACCGAAGGGAGCTGAGATCGTCACGAGGTTGTCGACGCGGTCAACGTGCTCGGCTGCCATCAGGACTGCAAGCACGCCACCGAGGGAGTGCCCAACGATGGAGAAGCGACCCGTCTTGGGCAGCCGCTTTCGCACCTCGTCCATGCTGTCGCGCAGCGGCTGGTGCGAGCTGTAGTTGATCGGCACGATGTCGTGCGATGGAAGCTTCGCCTGCACGTAGTTGAACGAGCGGTGCGAGCTGTTGAGACCGTGGATGTAGGCGATTTGCATGGGCCTATTTACCGCGGCCCGGCGGTCACTTCCTCTTCTGAGCGTCTTTTTCAGCGTAGCTGCGAAGCGCGTCAAGCGAATGCAGCAGCTCAGGGGGCGTCATTCGCTTTCGCTCTTCGATTTCCTGCTGAACCTTCTCGTGGTCATCAACGTAGCGGAGGTCCCAAAGATCGTGGTTGGCATCGGTTCCACCGATGAGCGCACCCCACGTGAAGCGCGCATAGATGTTGCCGTACAGCGTATTCCAGCTTTCCTTGCCGACATTGAAGCCGCGCTTCCTCAGTTCATTGAACATGATGTCGCGCTCGAATTCAGCCTGGTCCCGCTCGATCGTCATGACCGACTTGGGCTTTTCTGGCTTAGGCTCGCCATGCCAGAGCGTGCTAAGAAACTTCTTGAAGCTCGTCTTCATAGCGCGTCAAAGTCCTTCTTCATGTCCTCGTAGTCGACCGAGCTGACGTTGTCGTGAAAGGCGGCCCAGAAGCGCTTCATCTCTGGGCCGCTGATGTCGTGAACTGCCCATGGGAAGTCAACGCTGCCTTCCTCATCCACCTGCATGGACTGGCCGGTGAAGATCTGCTTGAGCTCAGGGCGGGTTTGAACGGCTTCCATGACGTACTTCTGGCATAGCTGCGTTTCGCGCTTGGGCGGCTTTTCACCGCCGCCGCCCATCCAGCGGAAGCTGATGAAGTGCATGTAGATTCCAACTCCGCCTGAACCTTGGTCTGCCCAGAGGTCATCCAGCTTCTCCATCTTGGCCTGTACCTCAAAGAGCAGGCCGACGGCCTGGCGCACGCGCTTCAGGTCCTCTTCACCGTACTGCACCTTCGGCTCAACCTTCTTGGCTCGCGCCTCTTGAACTGGTCTGAGGCTGTTCAGGAAGTCAATAACGTCATGCTCGAGCTGCAGTCGCTTCTTGTGAACTCCGGTGTCAGAGGTGTATTCAATCGACCAGCTCTGTCCGTGTGGAGCAATTCGGATGCCGCGCTCGCCAATGTGGAAAACATTGATAACGTCCTTCGCGTACTTGTTGATCTTGGCGTAGAAGCCCGCCTTCTTGAGAATTACCAGTAGCATTGCAACCCGCTCCTCCTTGCTGAAGAGGCTCTCAGCTACTGGCTCAGCGTCAACGATCTCGAAGCGGTCAGGACCAAGCTTCTTCAGCGTGTAGTGATCGTCGATTGGTTGGTGCAGAGTAAAGAGGGCGCGGCTGTGCTGCCCTTCTGGTGGGCGCGCGCTGTAGGACGGGCTGTAGTCGATGTAGCGGCCATCCTCGGAAAAGCTGTTGACGAAGCCGCTCGCCAGGTGGCGCTTGCTGCTCCAACCGATGGTGGCGTTGCCCGTCCTAAACCGCTGACCGTGCGCGTTGAGCAGCACGACGGCGCCCTTATCCAGCAGCTGGTTGACGATGGTGACAAGCAGAGGATGGTCCTCGCTCTCCTTCATCGGCTTCTTGTCCAGCTCCTTGAGCTTGGTGATGATCCACTGCTCGTCGCCATGGCCGATCTTCGTCTTGTGGCCCTGGCCAGACAGGAGGTCAAGCAGCCATTCCTCGGTGCCGATCTCCTTGCGAACGCGGAAGGAGCGGGCGGTCTTGTCGCCGAACGCTCCAATGATGCAGCGCTTCCCACGCAGGAAAGCCAGCTTCGCCTCAAACCCGGCCTTCGTGATGAGGTTCAGCATGAGCTCGGCCATCTCATGGTCGCTGAATAGGCTCTCCTTGACTGGCTTGAGAGGCAGCAGCTCCTCAACTGCCTTCTCAAACGTCAGGTGGTGGTCGTGCCCTGCCTTCTTGCCGTTGTGGTACCACACGATGTCCCACAGCTCATCATCGTCCGGGAAGAGGTGCACATTGAAGGCTGAGCCCTCCACAAACACCCAGATGCTTTCAAGATGGACTGTCAGCCCAAGCTTCTTTAGGTGCTGGTACGCCATGCGCAGCAGCTCCTTGTCGGCGAGGATCTCCTGCAGCTTCATACGCGGATGTAGCCCCTGTTGCCCCTGCCGGTGATCATGAACTTGCCGTTCTTGTGCTTCGTTAGCTTGAGGTTCTCAAGCGTGTCGCCGTCCGGAAGGACCTCAAACCAGCCCGATGCCGACTGCTCATCCCTTCGGTAGTACAGCACGTGCATTTTGCCTTTCACGCCAACACCGACGACCTTTGCAATCGACAGCCTGTCTGGCGTGTAGCTGCCCTGAAACTCAGAGATCTTCACAAATACGGGCTCACCCTTTTCGAGGCGCTGCTTTACCATGTCCCAAAGAATTGGGGCAAGAACGTCGCTCTCGAAAAGCTCCTGTACCTTCATACCGTGATTCGCTTCTTTCGATCTTTGTACCGCAGGAGGTAGCCCGTCTTCTGCTTCACCAGCTCCAGGTCTTCATCATCTGAGCTTAGAAGCTCGAAGCTGTGCTCTCTATCTGTTACTGGATCAGTGAAGAAGGCCTGCACGTGTTCAGCGTCGGTCTTGTTCACCCGCATGACTTTCACTTTGTGCTTCTCATCCTTGCCGCTCAAGTTTGAGATCTCTACCTCGGCAAACACTGGTTCGCCCTTCTTCAGCAGCACGCCAAGAAGGTCAGCTAGAATGCCATCGTAGGCGATCTCAAGCAGCGTCATTCGTCAGGCGCAATCTGCGCAGGGAAGAAGCGGTGACCGGTGGTGTCCACCTTGCCGGTCTTTGGGTCAACCTTCTTGTGGGGATTACCGCCATAGTGCTGCGCCTGCCGCTCAACGCGGGCGTGCAGCTGCTTCATGGCAGCGATGATGCGCTTCTGATCGTACGGCTTGGCAGGGTTGGTGCCATCCAGCATCTTGAAGCCAGGGTCAAACAGCTCGTGCGCCTTCATTTCTTTGTCCCGTAGTTCTCTTGATCGAAGTCGGCCATTGCCTTGTCAAACTGCTTCTTTGCTGTAGCGGACCGCTTCTCGTACGTCTTGATCATCTTTGGAATGTCGCTGACCACCTCTTCTGGTGTCTTGAACTTCTTCTTGTCAAAGCCAGTAAACCAGCTGTAGCCGGTTCTCCAGAAGCCCTTCTCATACCAGATGAGATAGAAGTTCTTTTGCGCTGCATTTTGCACGGGTGGCTTGTTGGGGCTTGTTGTGTAGAAGAAGGTATCTGGCAGCTCACCCTTAACGGCGAGGTGGCGGCCGCTTGTATCGATCCTGGCATTGGAGCTCTTGAGCGCCTTTACGATCAGCTTCAGCTGAAATTCTACCTCGTCATTGTCCATTGGCGTTTCGCCGCTGAGCTTCATGCCAAGTCGATCAATGTCTTCAAGCGACATTGCATCACCGATCCAGTTAAGCACTGTTTCGTAGTTCTTGGGGTCGGCAATGAAGGACTGAGAGAGGACTGCCTTCAGCTTCGCGACCTTGTTCGGATGGGCTTCCTGCAGAAGCTCAGCGAAGCGCATGTCAGTCCTCCGCTTTGATTGTCTGCTTGCAGAGGTCGATCCAAACGTCGCGCGGCATGGTGACACGAATGCTTCCCTCGCCGTCACGGATGTCGATCATCTCGCTGTCGCCGTCCACCTCTACGGTGAACTCATCCGACTTGGCCATGATGCCCTTGTGCTTAGGCTCGTCGTCCTGCTCAGCCACAACGACTGGAGTAGAAATGTTCAGGGCAAGAAGGTCTTGTAGGATGCTCATAGTGCGGCTTTCAATCTTGCGAAATATGCCAATCTGCCAGCGGCAATCTTCGCGTTGTGTTCAGGGGAGCGCTTGAGTTTCTTGCCAAGTTTTGCCTTGGCCATCTTAGCTCGGGCTTCATCGCTGACAAAGTAGTTCGTTCTGCCTCGACCGCCCTCATCAATGTTGGTCAGAATTCCTGTACCATTGATGCGCCTGCCATACTGTCTGACGAGCATGCGTTCTAGATCGTAGGCATCCTGCGCCATTTCGAATGTTTGCACGATCTCGATGCGAGGCTCACCAACTTTCAAAATGACATTCTGTAGCAGCTTGTTCTTGCACGTCCCGTTGCGGGCTTCCCACAAATGAAATTGCGAGCGCCTACCACTGCCCTTTCCGATGTAGAAAGGCAGATCTGTCTTTGGATCGACATACTGATAGACGTAGTGCAGCATCAGTGCAGATTTTCAAGTTTGTACTTGACGCGGTGAACTTCACCCTGAAGCTCCTCGAACTTGTTGATCAGCCAGCCGTCCTGCGGGATGGCCGACTTGATGGAGCCAAGGTAGCTGTCCAGCTGCTGGACGAACTCAAGAGGGCTCTGCTCGCTGAACGGATTTGGCTCGCTCAGTGGGATGTGGAACTCAGTGCCGTACTTGCCCATGTACATCTCAACGAGCTCGTCGGTAAGGTCCTGCAGGGTCTCGTACAGCTCGCCGAGCGCCATGTGCTGGGCAAACGACTTGACCTTCCAGTGCCACATGTGCGCCACGTCACGTGCCTTCTGCAGCGTGGCGACGAAGTAGGCCATTGTGTTTTCGACAGAACCTTCCATGATTTGCTCCTAGCAGGTGAGCTATTTAGCGCCCGGCGGCTACCTTCCGGACAAGTTTCGCGTCACGGTTCTTCACCGCCTGTAGCAGCGTCTCCTCGGTCTTGCGATCCGCTTCAAACAGCAGCCACTCAGAGAATGTGACGGCAGTGCTTTCACCCATCATGCGCTTGAAGGTGTTCATCACCTTGCCCCAGTACCAGGAGCCCCGGCGCTTGCCCTTCTTGACGGAGTGCTTCGCCTCCTGCCACTTGTGCTCGGCTGTCTCAACCGACACGCCGTGCTTCTCGGCCATCTTCTGAACGTAGGCGGTTGGCATCAGTCCTTCTCCCCAAACTGGTTGGCCAGCACGCGCTTGATGAACTCAGTGAACTTCTTGAAGTCGTGCGCCTCTTCAGCCTTCACCCACTCGCTGCGCTTGTCCCAAGGCAGCTGCTCGCCATTACCGAACTGACACTGCCAGATGATCTGCCCGCTGCGGCTGCTCCCCCTGCCGCGCTTGACGACGTAGATGAAGCCTTCAGGATCAGCTTCCGGATCATCCATCAGCCGACGAACTTCGAACCTCGCCTTGTTAGCTGCCTTCTCGCGAACGCGGTGGATTGAGAACGCGGTGCCGGGGATGACGGTTTCTCCAGGCCAGCCGCTGATCAGCTTTGGGAGCGTGAGCTTCGGGTCAGCTGCCTCGTGCATCTTCTCAAGTGGCTTCACGTCCTTTGGCAGCTTGCGATCGTTCTTCCATGCCTTGAGCCAGGCCTCAGCGTCTCTCTTGAAGGCCTTGTACCTGCCCCGGTTGAACGGTCCCTCGAAGTTGGGGTGCATCTGGTGGAACAGCTCGTAGTGCTTGTCCCACAGGCGCCCGCCCCAGTCGCTCTCCAGGAAGTCATACGCCTTTTCCAGGTTAGCTTCGGTCTTGCCGCCCTTCAGCAGTCCTTGGTTGCAGGCAAGGTCAACGATCTTGTGAATCATGGCGCGCTCAGCCGTGTCGTTCTTGTACTGCCCCTGGTCGCTCTCGCTAACTCGCTTTGCATCAGCGACTGCCCCGCATTTCACGAGCATGTTCCAAAGCCACCACTTGAACTTCAGGAAGTTGTGAAGGTCCTTCTCGCTAACCTGGACTGATTCAATGCTGGCGTTAAACACCTGGTGCCTGAACACCCATGAGTTCTTGTAGATCTTGCTCTCTGGCAGAGTGACAGCGGCAATCGCGACGAGATTTTCGTCCATGAGTTGGTACACCTTGTAGGAGACGTCGAAGGCATCGTCATCTTCTGGCGGCTTCTTCTCAGCATAGAACCCGTCCCGCAGCATGAAGTGCTCCGGAAAATTCTCTAGACCCTCAAACAGCTCAGCTACGCGCATCTCAGTCCTTCTTCAGCTTGCGCTTCACGGCCCCGCGCACGCTCTCCATCTTGCGCGCGTAGGCGGGATCCTTGTTCTTGTTGAACGTGATCTGCTGCTGCAGCGAGCCGTTGATCTTCTGCATGTCACCACCGCGGGTCTTGATCAGCCAGTCAGCAAGCGCGTCCACGCCGAGCTCACGGAACTTGCCCTTGGCGTCAGGCGCGTCGCTGTCGTGCCACTTGACGCGCTGCTTCTCCTGCATGAGGGCTTCATCCAGCTCCTCAACCGATACGTCCTTGCCAACTGGACCAGTGAAGTAGTGGTTGCCGTCCTTCACAGCGACCTTGTCAAGCGCGTGCTGCTTGTCACGTGCCATGACCTTCATTTCCTGGTTGTGCTTCTTGGACTTGACGAGGAACGGCTTCTCGTCCTTGGCACCCTCACCAAGCACCTCGCCCTTCATCTTGTCCAGATCAAACACGCCGAAGCAGCGGTCCATTCCTGGCACCTCAGCGCTGACCAGGTTCTTGCCACCCTCCTGGCGGCCCTTGAACTTGATCTTGCCGGCGTACTCGCGGTGCTTGACCTTGACCTCGGACTTCCAGTCATCCAGCGACTTGGTGTCGTCGCTCTCAAACAGCTCATTGACCTTCATGTGCTCTCCTTGTGCCCGGCGGGCAGCTTCTTTCCGTTTACCAGCTTCACCGTAAAGTGGCCGAGATCGTTCAGCGTGTGCAGGTTGTGCGCGATCCGCTGCTTGGGGTTGTTCTTCACCATCTGCAGGTGGTGCTGAAAGGCCTCTTCCTCGTTGTTGAAGAAGGTGACGGCATCGTTCATGCCGCTTTCAGTGTCATCCTTCTTGAGCCGCCGAAGCCAGGTGTCCTTGCCTTCGTTCGAGCGGGCCTTGCGCGCCTTTCGAACGTCCGAGAACAGGCTCTCATCCACCTTAGCCAGGTGCGTCGCTACGAGCTTCTTGACCCACTCTACGAAGTGATCGAGGGCCATCTTCCTGCTTGGAGCGCGAAAGTTCATGCTCTTGACAGCGGTGCTTGGGCCCTTCCACGGGGCCTTGAACACGAAGCCCCAATCGCTGAAGGTGTAGGCTGTCATCTTGCACATCCCGAGCTCTTCGTCTTCCAGCAGCTGCTTGATGACGTACTCGACCGTGCCATCCCTTTCGGCCTTCTCCTGCTCAAGGTAGTACCCATGACCAACCATGATGTGGTCATCAGCACCTTCCATGAGCTCGGCTACGCGCATGTCACTCCCGTTCTGGCTTCTTTCCAGTCGGCATGACCTTGCTCTTGACGCGCGGTCCACCCTTGGTGGCGTCGGCCAGCGCCGCCATGGCGTCGTTCTTCAGCGTCAGCTTGCCGTCTTTGCCCTTGACTGGCACAAGTCGGTCGATGTGCGTGACCTTGACGTCGCCCTTGCGGACGCTCATAAGCTCGTCTACTCTCACTTCAGCTCCTTTACATCAGCATCCACGCTGATCATTCTCATGATGTCCTCGCGGCTGGCCACGACGACGTTGCTTGCCTTTGCCTGACCGCCGGCGTAGGGAACGAACGCGCTGTTGCGCTTGCGGTCGCCCTTCACACGGGCACGGGTGGCAGCCGCGTTCAGGGCGATGTTCAGGTAGTTGGCAGCCACCTCGGCGTTGCGGGCAGCGTAGCGCGGCTCAACGATCTCAGTGTACTGCGTCTGGGTGTTGAAGGCATCCATGGCGGCGTCGTACACGGCATCGATCTTGCTGTCGATCGCCACGTCCTCAGCGTCCTTGGTATCGGCCGGCGTTTGGCCCGGGGCCTGCATCTCGGCCAGCTCTCCCTCAGTCACCTGGTCGTACTCAACGACGCTGGTGGTTGGAGCGGTCTGAAACAGCTCATCCAGCGGGTTCACGAACTTCTGATCAGTACTCATGCTGTCACCTCAAACTCGAAGTCCCATGGGAAGTCATCGTCACCAACGTTATCACCGCAGAACACCAGGTTGGCTTCATCGAACAGCTCCTTCAGCTCCATGGTGTCCTTCAGGACGAGTGTATACTCCTCGCTGCCAACCTTCTTTGCCTTGTGCTTCTTGAAGAAGCGCCTGTAGTCACGCTCAACCTCAGGCTCCATGCTGAAAGGAGACGCGTAGTAGGCCTTGATGTGAATTGGAGACAGCATGAGAGTGGCCTTTACGGCCTCTCCAGCCAGCGCATTCGTGTTGACCTGCATGCTGACGGTGCTCTCCTGCACAAGCAGCTCATTCAGCTTCATACGGCTCTCCCTAGAGCGGGCGGTTGGCGCTTCACGATGCGCGGGAACATCGTCTTCTCGGTGACAACACGGAAGGTAGCGTTGTGGCGGCTGGCAAACTCGGCGGCAGCCTTCCACTTGGCGTCATTGACCATCAGCGCCAGCTTGTCGCGGTCTGACTTGGCAGCGGCAGCGATGCTCTCCTTGAATGGCTTGATCTCAACGATCTCCTTGCGGATGGAGCCATCGACATGGCGGTACAGGAGCACGATGTCAGGGAAGTAGCGGTGCACCTGTCCATCCAGCGGACTGATGTACGGAATGAACAGCTCCTCCGAACCCCACTTGATGATGGCGTCGTTGTTGTCCAGCCACTTGAAGAAGGCGAGCTCCCACGACGACCGAAACATGATGCGGTTGGCGTTGCCGACGTACTTCGTCGGGTTCTTCGGAATGAAGCGACCACGCGCTGCCATGATCAACCTTGGTCAGGTGCAGGGTTGGTTGTCTGGTAGGCCGTCGATGACGAAGCCACGCGAAGAGGTGTGTCGCTGCCAACCGTCGCCGCATCTGAAACAACCGCCTGGGTTGCTCGAGCTGAGTTGTTGACTGGCGAGGAGCCCTGTCCAGCGATGAGAGAGCGACCGGCGGCCTGCGTCAGACCGCCTAGCACGCCACCCAGCGAACCCGAGATGCGACCACCAAGGTCGGTGGCGAAGCGGCCGGTGCCGAACGTGCTGCGCACGGCGCGGTTGATCGTGTCACTCGTGACCTGCTGCACCGCGCGCCCCACCTGGCGGTTGATGATGGCGAGGAACGGGTTGGTCGACGTGGCGGCGGGAATTGGGTTCGTTCCAGTGCGGCCGTCCTGTGGAAGGTTCTTGCCTGACAGCACGTCGCTTGGGGCGCCGGTGACGCCCTTGACAGAGATGTTGTAGACGGGTGTGTCAGCTGCCTGCATCGCGGAAACCTTCACCATTTCCATCCAGTCGTAGTCAAACTGCATGGTCAGAGTGCTGGGATCCGAGGCCTCGTGCGACAGCTCCTCAAGGTCAAACATCTCAAGGCGCGGGTTCATGAAGTCAAAGATGACCTCTGACGGTGCGTCGTTGAGGTTGGACGCCGCTGGGTTCATGAACATCTGCTTGACACGAATGACGTCGAGGGCTTGGCCTGTGTCAAAGCCAGATGCGTTGATGACGCCGCGGTGTGAGATGTCAATGTTGTCGCCGATGTTCGGCGAGCTGAACTCCATGCCGTTACCAGGCTGGGCTGACGTGGTGTCCGGCTTGCGAGTGGTGCCGTCACGTGCCATCTGGCGCCGCGTGATCGGCGAGTACAGCATGACAAGGACGCGGAAGAAGTCAAACACGCGGTTGCCGGCGTCGTCCATGAACACCATGGTGAGCGGGCGGTGGCGGATCTTCTTCAGCACCTTCGTGCGGAAGTTGTACTGATTGACGTCCTCTTCATACTCGAAGTCGACCTTTGGACGGTCGACTGTCTTGATCATGAAGGTAAACTCGTTGCGCTCGACAGCTTCACGCGTCTTGCTGTCAAGCAGGCCACCGCTTGCGAGGCTGTCGAGAACGCCGGCCTTGAACTTGAACTCGACCTTGAAGAGGAACTTCAGCTTCGGCCGGTAGTCGGTGCCACCTGCGAGGGCTGCAGCGTACGACGAGGCGTACCAGGTCGAAGGATCGCGCGTCTTGATGCGCTGGCCACCAGGGCTGGCGTCAGCTCCAATGCCAAGCGAACCACGAACGAAGTCATCCACGGCTGCGCCGAACTTGTCGGCGGCCTGCTTCTCCAGCGCGATCTGCGTGGAGCTGAGGATGTTGGAAATGTTGGCCATCGCCTATTTATGGCATGCCAGAAACAGCTACGGCCCCGAAGGGCCGTAGGATTTGGGGTACAGCGCCGTTAGGCGATGTTGCCGCCGAGGGCGGTGCCGTAGCCTTGACCGCTTTCGATGTGGCGAGCGTGGTCGTAGCGGATCGACATCGTGATCGTTGCAGCTTCAGAGGCCGAGTAGTCACGGTCGCCGAAGTCAGCCGAAGCGAGGTAGCAGCCTTCGAGGATCCAAGACTGAACAACGCCTTCGTCGCCGTCGAGCTGGTCGATGACGATACCAAACTTGTAGTCGGAACCGGTGGCGGCGGTGTTGAGCCAGCGGCCGTCGAGGTCCGAACCGATGAGGCGCTGCTGCGTCTCGAGCTGGTTGCGAACAACGGTAGCGGCGAGGCCGGTGATGTCGTCTTCAACTGTCAGGTTGATCGGCTCCCACGAGTGCTTGCCAGCGATGTAGGCAACCGAGTTGTAGCGGTGCAGCGCGACTTCTTCGAACGACAGGTTCGGAAGGGTCACAGTCGTGGTCTGCATCGTGAGGTCGCGGCTGTTGGTGCCAGGGATCAGCTGACCCATGTTCCGGAACGTGATGCGGAACTTGTTCTTCAGCCGTGGGTGCAGGATACCCGCGCCTGCGCCTGGAATACCGAAGTTACTGAGCGTAGCGATGATCTTCTCCTCAAGGGCCTCAAAGCCGTGAATGATGAACTTGCGTTCCCGTTGGTTTATTTAGGGCCGGGCGCTATGCGTCCTGAACTTCCTCATGTAATTGACACACTTGGCCATATACATAGAACATGGACAAGTCACTCATCAAGCAGCTCCTTTTTACGAACAACACCTTCGATGTTCGGAGGTGGAGAACTGCGGTGAAGCATTACCCGGAACTTCAGGAACTGGACGGTGGCTGTCCTTCAGAGAAGATCTGGTTGCAACTTCATCATCGACCTCGCTGCTTCTGCGGGTCACTCACCAAGTACATCAGCTACACTGAAGGCTACCGTCAAACGTGTTCGCCACGCTGTGGGCAGTCCAATCCAATCATCGCGTTCGACAAGCGCCATAGACAAGAGAAGCTCTGGGCCTCTGATGCGTGGAAGGCCTCAACCTCTTCCAAGATGAAGGACGCGCACTTCAAGAACAGGACACCTAAGAAGCTGGCCCTGCTGGCCGAGAAGGGCATCACCCCGCTGGACACCATCGAGCCTGGGCAGTCGAACACCTACCGCTGGAAGCACAGCTGCGGTGAGGTGTTCACGCGGTCGTTTGCTCGAGTTGCTGGCATCTACTGTCCAGTGTGTCACGTGTCGCGTGAGCAGGGCGAGGTGTATGAAGCAGTTCGGAAGCTCTACAGTGGGAAGATCGTCGTCAACGACCGCCAGGCCATCGCTCCAAAGGAGCTGGACATCTACCTACCTGGGCTGAAGGTCGCCATCGAGTACAATGGGAAGTACTGGCATCCAGGTGATGGGAAGCGTGAGGCGCAGAAGGCCGGCGAGTGCAAGGCTGCCGGCATCAAGCTGCTCCATGTGTGGGAGCGCGAATGGAAGAAGGACCGAAAGAAGGTGCTTCGGCAGCTTGAGCGCTGCCTTGCTAGTTCATCGACACGATGAAGCTGATGTGATCACGCATATCCGTGACGCTGATGATAGCGGGCGTTCCTGGAAAGTTGGCGCTCATCGCATCCAGAATGTACTTAGGAGCAAGGTGTTTGATCAGCTCGATGTCGTCATCTGGGCTGGTGTGAACTGACACATCAAACTCCGTGTTGTCAACAAACTGCACCGAGGTTTTGGTAGCCAGTTTAGTCGTGAGCGCAGCGCTGGCCTCCTGTTCCCGCTTCTCCATCTCGACAGCGGCTTGCTTGGGTTTCATGAACAGGTCAAGAAGTTTCATGGCGCCTTGTAGACCTTGATGAAGGGGTGGGTGACGGTGTGACCGCGCTGGCTCACCACGCTGTCTTCCAGCTGCTTGATCATCTCATCCGTGACATGGCGGTTGCGCATGCCACCGCGCAGGAAGAGGTGGATTGGAACAGGCCTATCACCCTCTACCTCCATGAAGGCCTTCATGCGGTTGCGACCCTCATGCCCCTTGATCTGGGGCATCATCCATTCTGGGTTGTCGTCAATCAGCACGTCGAGGAATGGGATGCCCATGGCATAGCCGTCCCAGATGAGCTTCACGATCTCGAACACCCGCTTCGGGTCGGTCTCTTCCTCATGCGCCAGCTCAAGGAACTTGGACGGCTTGACCAGAGCGACGAGGCCGTGGTAGTACGGTGACTGGTTGAAGGGCACCGCGCCGAGGCCGTGCTCAGCTGAGAACTTCACCTCACCGACCTGGTAGTCCTTCTCAGCCAGCGCGGGGGTGAACTCAGGCAGCTCACCAAACTTCTTGGCGTAGATCTTGCGATCCTCTTCCTGGATGAACTGCTTAAACGTCTTCATGGAGATTTCTGTCCTGAAACATGCAGTAGGCGCGCCTCGTGCTTTTGATTTTGCTGTGCTTAATGCCGCTTTCCTTAAGCTCCATGAAGGGCATGACCTCCGCCACGACCTTCTTCAGAATGACCAGGTAGGCGTCCTCTGGCAGAATATCATGCGGCTTGAAGACGATCGACACCGTGTAGAACAGCTTTGGACCAGCGTAGGTGAACATCTGCTCGAAACGGCTGCTACTGCCGTTGAGCAGCTCATTCACGCGCTTCTCTACCTTGCTCCTCGACTTCTTGTCGAAGGTGGTGCTGTGCTCTAGAAACTGCTTGAAGGTCTTCATGGCTTGTGGTAGACGAGAGTTGGTTTACCCTCGACGTCCTTCTCGATGGTGAAGCCCTCAATGTCCTCACGGTGAATGCACAGTGTCGCTGGCACCAGGGTGTTGTCGTTGCTCCACGACATGTAGTCGATGTAGACATCACCGCTGGTGTTTGTTCGGACATTCCCCATCCCAATGCCGTAGTGCTGCGTGCCATCATAGTACGCATCGACACGTGGAGGCGGACGCATGTCTGATGCCTTCTCCATCATTCGAACGAAAAACTCCAGCTCATCCATTTCGATGAGGAACTGGCGAAATGTCTTCATGCCTGCCTCGGGCTGCCGCCAGTGATGCCGGCCTTCCGCATCTTCTTCGAGAGGTGGTCGATCAGGATGAAGACCTCTTCTTCCCATGGCTCGTCGGAGCTGTCAATCCGTTTCTGTTGCTCGGCAGTGAAGTCGCTCTCGACCTTGGCAAGAGCCATGTGGTCGAGGTTCGCTGGATCAAGGTCGCCCTCCCACCACTTCGCAAACTCCTTGGCGTCCCTCTCTGACAGGCCGAGACCCTTGAAGAACAGCTCAAAGGACAAGCTGCCGAGCTCGTCATAAACCTCAAGGAACTGCTTGAACGTGCTCACATTGCACCAAACCTTCTCGCCTCACCGCGCAGCTTGAGAACGATCCAGTGCTCAACTTCGCTGCTGCTTTGGTACATGCGTGGAATGCGGTGGCTAAAGTAGTCGCTTGCGACGTTGAACACCTCATCATCGATGCTCTCGTCATCGACCAGCACCTGGGCAAGGTTTGCAGTTCCCTCATCACCAAGCTCAGCCGCCAGCTTGGGGTGCTCGCTCTTCAGGAAGAGCTCTACCGGTAGGCTCTCAAGGGTGCCTTCAAGGAACTGCTTGAATGTTTGCATGGGCTATTTACGCAGCAACGGGACCCGAAGGTCCCGTTTTGAGCTGGAGCGAAGGGCTCTTAGATCTGAGCAGCCTGGTTAACCACGCGGATTGGGATGTAGATGAACTCGGCGGCGATCGTCGGCTTGATGGCGACGTCGAGCCACAGCTCATTGCGCTGGATGCGGTCGGCGGTGTTGTTCGAAGCATCGCAGATCGTTGCGTAGTCGGTCAGACCGCGCTTGATCAGGATGTCGTTCATGATGCCGTCGGCAGCCGTCTTCAGGTTGTCGCGGGTGATCTGGTCGTTCGGCTCAAAGACGAACGGCAGAGCGCCCTTGCGCAGAGCGCGGCGGAGGTACATGACCAGGCGCACGACGTTGATGCGGTCCAGCGACGAGGCAGCAGGTGCCGACGTCTTCTGACCCCACATGAGCAGACCACGACCCGGCCAGAAGACGATCGGGTTGATGTTCTTGTCGTACTCGTACAGGTTGTCGCGCTGACCGTCGTTGAGGTTGGCCTCGATGAAGGTCGTTGCGGTGCCAGGGGTGCCGCTGTAGTAGCCGACCTTCGAGACACCAACGATCTGACCGCGCGAGACGCCAGCTGGCGGCGTCCACACGTAGCCGACGTTGTCGGAGAAGGTGATGACGGCGAGGGCGGTACCCGATGGAGCAGCGAGGACGTTGCGGCCATCGAGGTTGGAAGCCAGGCACCATGGGTAGTAGTACGCGGCGTTCACCGAGCTGAAGCGCTCCGAGGTCAGGGCCCACTGGGCGACCTGGTCTGGGGTCTTGTCAGCTGGAGTGTCAGCCAGAACGAGGGCTTCCTCGCGAACTGCCACGCTCAGGGCGAGCAGCTCGTCCACGACCTCAGGGTAGCCTGGGCAGAGGATGAGGTTGAACTCGTACAGCGGCGAGCGAACTTCGGTGTTGCTGTTGAT
>Ga0208695_1000382_pt1 | contig 50677 bp, 43 predicted proteins | sample AD_UKC111_MetaG_FD_184449 | JGI IMG/M metagenome (GOLD analysis project Ga0208695, IMG submission 184449) | Active sludge microbial communities of municipal wastewater-treating anaerobic digesters from Hong Kong - AD_UKC111_MetaG (SPAdes)... | ecosystem: Engineered > Bioreactor > Anaerobic >... | reverse complement strand
ACGGCGGCGTCCACCGGCGTCAGCGTGTTGGTGTCTTCGATGAAGTCACCCAAGTGGCTGTCGTCATCGTCACCAATCGGCGTTTCCATGGAGATCGGCTCCTTGCTGATCTTCATGATGCGGCGGATCTTGTCCTCGGGGATGTCCATGCGCGCGGCAAGCGTCGGTGCGTCCGGCTCGATCCCCGTTTCCTGCAGGATTTGCCGCGAGATGCGGTTCATCTTGTTGATCGTTTCGATCATGTGCACCGGAATACGGATGGTGCGGGCCTGATCGGCGATCGAGCGGGTAATGGCCTGACGGATCCACCACGTCGCGTAGGTCGAGAATTTGTAGCCGCGACGGTATTCGAACTTGTCGACCGCCTTCATCAGGCCGATGTTGCCCTCCTGAATGAGGTCGAGGAACTGCAGGCCGCGGTTGGTGTACTTCTTGGCGATCGAGATCACGAGGCGCAGGTTGGCCTCGGTCATCTCTTTCTTTGCCTTGCGCGACTTGGCCTCGCCCGAGGACATCTGCTTGTAGATGTCCTTGAAGTCCTGCAACGGCAGGCTGACTTTCTTCTGCAGGTCAATCAGCGCTTCCTGGCGCTCCACCAGTGCCTGGCGGTTCTTGGCAAAGGCATCGCTGTGCGGCTTGGCGGCAGCGATTTCCTTGTCGACCCACTTCAGGTCCATCGACTTCTCGGGGAAAAGCTTCAGGAAGTAGTCGCGCGGCATGTGGCACTTGAGCACCATCAGCTCCTGCAGCTTGCGCTCATGACCACGGATTTTTTCGACCTCGCTGCGCACCGAGTCGCAGAGCTGCTCGACGATCTTGGCGGCGAAGCGGATGTCAGTCATCTCTTCGCTGATCTTCTTCTGCGCCTTGACGTAGCTCTCGTTCTTGTACTCGCCCTTTTCAATGTGGGCGAGCAGCTTCGCGTGATTCTTGCGAATGGTGGAGAATTTTTCGAGCGACATCGCCTTCAGTTTGGCGAGCTGCTCGGCCGAGATGGCGGCGGTGGCCTCTTCGTCTTCTTCCTCTTCCTCTTCGCCTTCTTCGTCTTCGTCGCCATCGTCGGCGGACGCTGCGGCGGGCGCGGGTTCCGGCGGCTCCAGGCCAGCGAGGCCGTCGACGATGTCATCGACGACGACTTCGTCCTTTTCGATCTTGTCGGCGAGCTCGAGGATTTGCGCGATGGTCATCGGGCAAGCGGAGATCGCCTGCACCATGTGCTTGAGACCGTCCTCGATGCGCTTGGCGATTTCGATTTCGCCCTCGCGCGTCAGCAGCTCTACCGTGCCCATCTCGCGCATGTACATGCGGACCGGGTCGGTGGTGCGGCCAAATTCACTGTCAAGTTGCGAAATGGCCTGCTCGGCTTCTTCCGCCACATCGTCGTCGGCCACGGCCGACGCGGTTTCCGTAATGATCAACTCTTCGGCAGCCGGTGCTTCATCGAACACCTGGATGCCCATGTCGTTGATCATCGCCACGACACTTTCGATCGCCTCGGCATCGACCAGATCATCGGGCAGATGGTCGTTGATTTCGGCGTAGGTCAGATACCCGCGGTCTTTGCCGAGGGTGATGAGCTGCTTGAGGCGCAGGCGGCGGGTTTCCGCGTCAACCGTCTTGAACGGTGCCAGGGCTTCAAGCAGCGCTTGCTGCTTTTTCTCCAGTAACAACTGCTTGCGTGTTTTCGGTTTGCCAGTCAACGGGTTGATCGCGACCGGTGCCGGGGCTGCGGCTGCAGCCGGCGTTTCAGGGGCGGGCGCCGCCGAGGCGGCGACCGCGTTTTTCGGGGGGCGGCCGGGCTTGCCGGTCTTGACTGGCGCGACGGCCGCCGGTGCCGCAGCGGGCGCTGGGGAAGGCGCGGGGGCTGCCACGGGCTTGGCCGCGGTCGCCTTGCTCAACTTTTCTGCGGGCGCAGCCTTGCCTGCGGCGGCCACTGGCTTGCCGCTGGCTTTGGGGGCCGGCGCTGCAGGCTTGGCAACTGCTTTCGGCGCGGGCTTGGCGACTGGGGCCTTCGAGGCCGGTTTGGCTGCTACCTTGGCGGCTGCCTTGGGTGCGACCTTGGCGGCAGCCTTGGGCGCCGGCTTGGCGACAACCTTGGTGACCTTCTTGGCGGCCGGTTTGGCGGCGGCCTTGACGGATTTCTTGGCGGCCGGTTTGGCCGCAACTTTGTTCTTGGCTGCCGCTTTGGGCGCGGCCTTCGGCGCCGACTTGGCTTTGCCCGTCACCGGCTTCGCGACCGCTTTGGCCTTGCTCGCGGCCTTCGCATTGGGCTTGGCAGCAGGCTTGGCGGCGGTTTTCGCCTTGGCCTGCGGCTTTGCTGATTTGGTCTTGCCACCGACCTTCGGTTTCGACGCGGGCTTGGCCTTGGTAACTTTGGCGACGGGTTTCGATTTAGCTTTTGCCATGCTTGAAGGGTTCCAGTTGCGTACGATCAGTGAGCTGTCGGCGCGTTTCAGGCCGCGCGGCGCCGTTCTGGCGCGATTCTTTTGGAGTATCCACAGCCCGCGCTCCGTCGTCAGGGAGCGGAGAGCAAGGAAGTAGTTGAGGGTAACCCTCTATTTTACCAGCGCCATGCCACTTCTTTGAGCATTGATGACGGTCGCTTCGTTCCGCTCGCGCGAAATACAGGGGATTGAGCACGCTAAGCGCTGACATTTCTGCGGCGGCAGGGCCGTATCAGCAATCAGCTTTATGCGGAGAGTGTTTATTTATATGGGCTTGTACCCGAATATTGCTCATAGTCGATATGACGCTGAAATGCCGGCAGTGCCTTTTGTAAACGGGCGCTTCAGCGAAAAGCCGTTGCTGCAGGAAGCACCCGCAACTCGCGCCGAAATCAGGGGGCTTTGTCGCACCGCCTGTGCCGTTCGCGAACAAATCTTCTAGCCTTTGCGCTCGTAGTCGATTCCGGCGCTGGTATCTCTCGGCCGGACAGACGTTCTCAACGATAAGGGGAGGGGCCACAAGCCCCGCAAACGCATGCAAATGAAGCGATGGATGGTGGCCGCCAGCGTGGCAGCAGTGGTGGTAGTTGTAGGCGGCTATGCCGGATACAAGGCGTTTGCAGGCGGCGGGGCTGGCGCCCAGGCGAAAGCTGACGGCAAGGCAGTCGGCAAGGACGGCAAGAAGCCTGAGATCGTATTGACGCTGGCACCGGTTGATCTGGCGACCGCCGGACCGGCGACGCTAGTGCAGTCGCTGGCCGTTGCCGGCACGGTGGACGCCGCGCGACAGGCCGTCCTGCGTTCCCGTCATGCTGGATTTCTTTCGCATGTCAGCAAGCGCGCGGGTGACCGTGTGCAGGCGGGCGAGCGTCTGGCAGTGGTCGATAGCGATGAGCTTCGCCTGCGTATCGCCGAGCGCGAAGCGAGCCTCAAGCAGGCGCAGGCGGCGCTCACCGTTGCCGAATCGAATCGGGCGCAACAACGCTCGCTCTCGGATCGGGGCTTCATTTCAAAGGCCGCGCTGGACAGCAGCGAGAGCGCATATGTGAGCGCTCGCTCATCGTATGAGGCCGCACGGACGCAGATGGATATCGCCAAAGCAGCGCTGGCGGAAACGACGTTGACGTCGCCGATTTCCGGCATCATCGCCAAGCGCACGGTGGAGCCCGGCGAGCGCGTGGGCGCCGAGATGCCGGTGTTCACCATCCTTGATCCCGCATCGCTGGAGGTGATCGTTCCGGTCGCCGCGGAGCGCGTTGCCGAGCTGAAGATTGGACAGAAAGCCAGTTTTCAGCTGGATGCGGGCGGTGCAGCGATCGACGGCGCGCTGGCCCGAATCATCCCGACCACCGGCAGTGCCGCCCGCACCGTTGAAACCCGATTCGCGCTTCCGGCCAATACGACGGTGCCCGCCGGCGCGTTTTTGTCCGGCCAGTTGCGATTGGCGCAGAGTGCTGCGCCGGTTGCCGTGCCTCGTGTCGCGGTGAAAACCGATGTCAATGGAAACTACCTTTGGGTAGTGGCCGAGGGCAAGGCGCAAAAGCGGCGCATCAAGCTTGCGCCGAGCGCGGACGACAACAACCCGCTGATACCGGTTGCTGAAGGACTTGTTGCGGGTGCCGCCGTGCTAACCCTGCGTGGTACCGAACCGAACGAGGGGCAGGCGGTGGCGTTGCCGACCGCGCCGGCTGCTCCGCCTGCTCCGACCGCAGGGGCCGGCGCCGCCGCTGGCGCCGTCAGTGCTGCCGCGAGCACCGGGGCCGCAGCGGCCTCGGGCAAGTAAGCGAGGTTGCGATCATGTGGATGACTCGCGTCGCGATCAAGAATCCGGTGTTTTGCACCATGGTCATGCTCGCCCTCATGGTGATGGGGGCGGTGTCCTACTTCCGGCTGCCGATCGACGCCATGCCTGAGGTGAACCTGCCGTTCGCGTTCACCGTCGTGCAATACCCCGGCGCCAGCCCGCAAGCGGTTGAAAACGACCTGACCAAGCCGATCGAGAACGCGCTGAACACTATCGCCGGGGTGAAGAAAATCACCTCGCGCTCGCGCGAGAACTCCAGCCTGGTGATCGTCGAGTTCGCGATGGGCACCGATATCAAGGTGGCGATGCAGGAGATGCGCGACAAGCTGGCGCAGATTCGGCCTGCGTTCCCGAAAGAGGCGAAGGAGCCTTTCGTCTCGCAGGCGAACCGGGATGACGACCGCGCCGTGGTGTCGCTCGGCGTGACATCCAAAACGCGGACGCTGCCCGATCTCTCTTACATGGTGGAGGAGGTCATCCGCCGCCGCATGGAAAACGTCACCGGTGTCGCGACGGTCAACATCAATGGCTCGTCAACGCGCGAAATCCAGATTGAGCCGGATGTCGCCAAGCTGCGCGCCCGCCGTATTGGCGTCGACCAGCTGCTCGCCGCCCTGCGTAACGACAACATCGACGCGCCGGTGGGCAACATCACCATTGGCCAGAACGATAAATCGGTTCGCGTCGATGCCCGCTTCAAGCAGGTGTCGGACTTCGCCAATCTGGTCGTTGCCCGCCGCGATGGCCTGCAGGTGCGGCTGGGGGATGTTGCCACCATCGTGGATGGCAGCAAGGAGCAGACCAGCTTTGCCCGTATTGATGGGGTGCGTGCGATCAGCCTCGACATGCTCAAGGTACGCGGCAGCAACACGGTCGAGGTTGGCGTCGGCGTCAAGGCTGCGATTGACCGTTTGAAAAAGGATTTGCCCAGCGACATCGAACTGACCATCCTTTCTGATCAGTCAAAGTACGTGAAGGCCAACGTTGATGGCGTCAAGCGCACCATCATTGAGGGGGGCGTGCTGACGGTCATCATCGTCTTCCTGTTCCTCGCGTCGTGGCGCAGCACGGTGATCACCGCGCTGACGCTGCCAATCTCGGTGGTCGCCACCTTCATCGCGCTGTACGCCTTTGGCTTCACGCTCAACGCGCTGACGCTGATGGCGCTCTCACTCTGCATCGGATTGCTGATTGACGATGCCATTGTGGTGCGCGAGAACATTGTGCGCCACCTCGCGCTCGGCAAGTCTCATCACGAAGCGGCGCTGGAAGCGACCGAAGAAATCGGGCTGGCCGTGCTGGCCACCACACTGGCCATCGTCGCCGTGTTCGCGCCGGTGGCGTTCATGGGCGGCATCATCGGCCTGTTCTTCTTCCAGTTCGGGCTGACGGTGGTGGTGGCAGTGATGATTTCGCTGTTCGTCAGTTTCACGCTTGACCCGATGCTGTCGTCGGTGTGGGCCGACCCAGCCGGCAATCGCTTCAAGCGCATACCGTGGTTGGGCCGCTTCCTGACCTGGTTTGATGGTCGCATCGAGGCGCTGCAACACCGCTATGAACGCGTCATCCGCTGGGCATTGGGTCATCGCAAGACGGTACTGTTCGGCGCCATCGGCCTGTTTGTCGCGAGCATGTTCCTGTTCCCATTGATTGGCAGCGAATTCGTGCCGAAGGAAGATCAGAGCGAATTCGGCATGCGGCTGGAGACACCGGTCGGATCAAGTCTTGACTACACCACGGTGAAAGTGGCGCAGGCCGAGGCGGAGCTGAAAAAAATTCCCGAAATCAAGCTGCTCTACTCCGGCGCAGGCGGTGGCCGCGGCAAGAACACCGGCTGGATCAACGTGATCCTGAAGCCACGCAATGAGCGCGTCCGCAGCCAGAAGGAGATTGAGGACGTCGCTCGCGACGCGGTGAAAGGCATCGCCGGCATGACGGTATCGGTAGGCTGGAACAAGCCGGTACAGGTGTCCTTCGTGGGCCCCGATGCGACGGTGCTCAAACAGCTCTCAGAGCAGTTCGTCGAGCGGCTGGAAAAAATCAACGGCGTGGTCGATATCGATAGCAGCGAAAAGGCTGCCGTGCCAGCGTTGGTCATCCTGCCCAAGCGCGCTGAGGCGGCCGAGTTTGGTATTACGCCCGCCACCATCGGCACGGTGTCGCGTGCCCTGGTTGCCGGAGACGCCGTGGTGACATGGTTGCCGCCGTCCGGCAATTCGGTGGACGTGTCGGTGCGGCTGCCCGCCGGCGTGCGTAACGACACTGCACAGCTGCTGCAGATTCCGCTGGCCAACCCGCGCGCACCGGACGGCGACGCGCTGGCGCTGGAGCGGGTGGCGACGCTGGCCGAGAGCACCAATCCGAAGAGCATCGAGCGCGCCTATCTGCAACGTCAGGTGACGATCAGCGCCAACGCCAAGGGGCGTCCGCCGGGGGACGTTGGTGGCGATGTGAACAAACTTATCGAGGCATTCCCTCTGCCGCCCGGCTATCGCTTCCAGCAGGATGGTGACAATCAGGTGATGCGCGATTCGTTCGGCTATGCCATTGTTGCGCTGGTGCTGGCTGTGACCTTCATTTACTTCGTATTGGGCTCGCAGTTCATGAGCTTCGCGCAACCGCTGGCGATCATGGCCACGCTGCCGATGTCGCTGATCGGGGTGATGCTGGCACTGCTGCTGACGCGCACCACCTTCAACATGTTCGCCATGATTGCCTTCATCATGCTGATGGGCTTGGTGGTAAAGAACGGCATCCTGCTGGTTGACTTTGCCAATCAGGCGCGCCGGGAAGAGGGCAAATCGATCACCGAGGCGCTGGTGGCAGCAGGTCACATCCGCCTGCGCCCGATCCTGATGACGACAGCGGCGATGGTGTTCGGCATGCTGCCGATGGCGGCAGCGCTGCAGGAAGGCGCCGATGGCACCATGGGCCGCTCGATCATTGGCGGTGTGTTGAGCTCGACGGTGCTGACGCTGGTCGTGGTGCCAGTCATCTACGCGATGATTGAGGAGTTCAAGGCGCGGCGGGCGGCGAAGAAGGCGGCGCGGCGTGCCGCCGGCGCGGGCGCAGCCGTCTCGGGGGCGGAGGTACCGGCAGAGTGACGGGCTGGCGTTGATCCGGGTCAGCGTTTGTGTGCGAAAACTACTTGCACAAGGCCGAAATATGGCTAAACTTCGCTTAATGACCGCGAGTCATTAAGCGAAAACAGCCGGTAAAATCGTTGCTTCCGATCCACTTTGATGCCGCAGAACCTGATTCTGGAACGCCCGGCTCGTAACCACCCATCGCCATGAACATCGAACAAGTCCGTTTCAATATGGTTGAGCAACAGATCCGCACCTGGGATGTGCTGGACACTGACGTGCTCGACCTGCTGCACACGCTCAAGCGCGAGAACTTCGTGCCCCCGGCGCAGCGAGAGTTCGCGCTGATGGACATCGAGACCCCGCTGGCGCCGGTATCGGCCAGCGAGCGCATGTGGACGCCCAAGATGGAAGCCCGCGTGGTGCAGGATCTGGACCTTAAAGGTCACGAGCATGTGCTCGAAGTAGGCACCGGTAGCGGCTACCTCACCGCCTTGCTGGCGGCGCGCGCTGCCCGCGTCACCAGTATCGAGATTGATCCGGCGCTGGCCAAGTTTGGCGCTGACAATCTTGCCCGGGCCGGGGTTACCAACGCGGTGGTACTTACGGGTGACGCCGCTCGCGGCTGGCGGGGCGAGGCACCGTACGACGTGATCGTCTTCACCGGCTCGATGGAGGTGCTTCCCGACGAGGTATTTTCCCAACTGAAGGCCGAGGGTCGCGTGTTCGCGGTGGTTGGCAAGCGCCCGGTCATGGCGGCCCAATTGGTCAATGTGAGTGCCAGCGGTGGCCGTCAATCGCGCACCCTGTTCGAAACGGTGGTGGCGCCTCTGGCCAACGCGGCCAGGTCGCCGGCTTTTGTTTTCTAGCGAATACTGAGCGATGGTTGAGCAGATTGATGCCCCGACACTTGCCGCTGCGCGCGCCGACGCGCTCGCGGACGCGGTGCTGCTTGATGTTCGCGAGCCGTGGGAATTTCAGACCGCCCGGATCGAAAATTCAATCAACGTACCAATGTCCGCGCTGGTTGCGCGGGTCGACGAAGTGCGGGAGCTGGCCGGGGATGACAAGCCTCTGGTCGTGATCTGTCATCACGGTGGGCGCAGCATGCAGTGCGCCCACTTCCTCGCCCGACAGGGTATCGGTCGACCGATCAATCTGGCCGGCGGCATTGATGCCTGGTCACAGCAAGTCGACCCCGCTGTTCCCCGCTACTGACTTCTCCCTTTCCTCCTTTTTGTGGCTATCGCTGGAGCTCTTTGCATGCGTGTTCACCGACTTCTTCCCCTGACCGCCCTGACGGTCGCGATGGCCGGCCTCGTCAACGTCACCTATGGCGCCGACTTGCTGTCACTGTATCGCGAGGCCGCCGCGCAGGATCCGGCAATGGCTGCCGCACGGGCTTCGTTGTCGGCGGCGCGGGAGCGGGTCGCCCAGGCCGAAGGCAGCAATGGTTTTGCCACCGGTGTTGCCGCTGGCGCGAACGCCAACTACTTCGACCTGCACGTACGCAACCTGCCACAAGCACAGACCGATCGGGCCTACTTGGCGGCCAACGTGCAGGCCTTTGTCAACAAGCCCTTGTATCGACCGGCTAACGACGCCGCCATCGAGCAGGCAAACGTCGCGGTGAAGCTTTCCGAGCTGAGCCTCAAGGCTGCCGAAATGGACGTTGCCAACCGGCTGGCGCAAGCTTACTTCGACGTCCTTCTGGCGCAAGACAATGTGCGTCTGGTCGAGGCCCAGAAGGCGGCGTTGTCGGAGCAGCTGGCGCAGGCCAAACGCAATTTCGAGGTGGGCACGGCCACCATTGTCGATACCAACGAAGCACAGTCGCGCTACGACCAGGTGCTGGCGCAGGAGATTTCCGCCCGCAACGAGGTAGATCGCACCCGCTGGGCACTGCGTAATGTGGTCGGTCGCTTTGAAACCAATCTGAAAACGCTGCGCGGCAACGCGCAGGTGTCACTGCCGACGCCCGCCAGCATGGAGGCTTGGGTCAGCCGTGCCGAGCGTGAAGCCTATCCGGTGCAGATCGCCCAGCAAACACTGGCGGTATCGGAATACGACGTCAAACGTGCTGAGGCCGCCAAGAGCTGGACGCTGGATGCGACTGCCAACGTGTCACATACCCAGTCGAGCGGCAGTAGTACCAGTGGTCTGGGGACCTGGACGTACGCCGGCCTGGTGGGCGTCACGTTCAATCTGCCCTTTGATACAACCGGCGGCCTCAGCGCCCGCATCCGGGAAACGCTGGCGCTCGTCGACAAGAACCGCAACGACCTTGAAACTGCCCGCCGCACTGCCGGTCTGTCGGTTCGCCAGGCCTACCTTGGCGTAACCAGCGGCGTCGCCGGGGTTGCTGCGCAGCAACAGGCGCTGAAGTCAGCGGAAACGCAGCTGGCTTCCACCAAGCTCGGCCTTGAGGTTGGCGTACGCACCAACCTCGATGTGCTGAATGCCCAGCAACAGGTGACCCAGGTACAGCGCGATCTCGCGCAGGCGCGTTACAACACCCTGCTCAACGACCTGCGGTTGAAGGCTGCGACCGGCGTTCTTGGTGAGAACGATCTGCGCGCCACCAACGCCTATCTGACCGACTGATCACTGGCGGCGGCTGGCGGGGACACCCGCCCAAAAACCGGAAGCTGCGTTGGTGCGTATAGCCCGCATTGGCGCGAAGGCTTGGTCGAGGCGATCACTCCTGCGCGCTGCGACTTCACGATTGCTGTTTCCGGAGCTCCGCCATGTCACGCTGTTTGCGATTGCTTGCCGCCCTTGTTTGCGTTGCGGTGATGCCGCTGGCGCCTGCCGCTGCGCAGGCACCCAATGAGTCGGCCCTGGTCGCCTTTGGCGGCTTTGAAGGACTGGCCCGGATCACCAACGATTTCGTCGGACGCATACAGAAGCATCCGCGCATCGGCAGCTTCTTCAAGGACGCCGATACCGAGCGCCTGGAGGCGATGCTGGCCGATCAGTTCTGCGACGTCCTCGGCGGCGGCTGCAAGTACTCCGGCAAGTCAATGCGAAAGATCCACGAGGGCATGAAAGTGACCACTGCCGACTTCAACGCCCTCGCTGAGGAGCTGCAGAACGCGCTCGATGCGGCGGCGGTGCCGTCATCGCAGCAAAACCGCCTGATCGCGGCGCTGGCCCCGATGCGTCGTGATGTGGTGCAACCGTGAGAACACATCTCCTGAACGCTGCAGCCGCCAGTTTCCTCGCGGCAGCAACCACACTGGTGCAGGCCGCCGTGTTTGTCGGTGTTGCCAGCGATCGTGACGGGCAAAGCCTGCCCAATGTCGTGATGGCGTTGAAACCGGCCGGTTCGCAACCCCCGGCGACAGCCCCCACGCAGATTACCGTCACCCAGGAGGCGCTGTCGTTCAAGCCTTACATTTCTGTCATCCGTGCCGGCTCCAGCGTGGTGTTCGCCAATCGCGACACGGTGGAGCACCACATCAAGTCATTCTCGAGCAGCAAACCGTTCGAGATCGCCGTGCACAAGCCCGGCGACACGCCACCGCCGATCCGCTTTGACAAGGAAGGTGCCATCGTTGCCTACTGCATCCTGCACGACTGGATGCGCGCCTACGTCTATGTGGCAGACACGCCGTGGACGGCAATCTCCGGCGACAACGGCCTGGCGCGCATCGAGAACGTGGCGCCCGGCGACTATGAACTGACGGCGTGGCACCCGGATCTCGGGCAATTCAAACCACCGCTGACCTCGAAGATTACGGTCGGCGCCAGTGGCACCACACAGACGACGGTGAAATTCGACTTCAAGCCGCGACCGATCCGCAAGGCCCCCAGGACTGCCGACGGCAAAGTGGCGATGACCGCTCACCACCACTAGCGGCTTGCGGCCGGCCCGGTTGCAGCCCTACTCCACGCGGCGCGCCTGCACGCCGCGCTTGGCCAGGGCTTCCAGCAGGTTGTTGTCGCCAAACATATGGCCGACACCGATCACGACAAAGTGACTGTCCGGCTGTTTGAAGTAGGAATCGATCGCTTCCGCCATCGCCGGGTGGCGGTCGTCGAACACGCGCTTGCGTGCGGCCATGCCCTCGGCCGAGGTGCCGAATTCTTCCTGCACCACGCGCGAGAGCTTGGGTCCATCGCCTGCGCGATACGCATTGACCATCTCGTCCAGGCGCTTCTCCATCTTGTTCTCCCGCACGGTGGCGAGGAAGCGCGACATCGCGGCCGCAGCTTCGGTGGTGCTGGCCCCGGCGAGCGCAGCGCATTGTCTGGCGCCGCCCTCGACTTCAGCAATACGCTTTTTGGCCAGCTTGGCATCGCGCAGGAACATGAGGTCCAGCCCACGGCCAAAATCGACGCCAAGCTGGGTGAGCTCCGCACCCACCATCACCAGATTGACCAGCCAGAGCTTCTTGCCTTCGAATGCTGCGGGCGGAAGGTTCGAGGCGCGCAAATAGCCCTGCAACGCGGCGAAATCCTCCGCCGACAGCACCTTGTCGAGTTTCTCGTCGGTCGCTGCAAGCTTGGTACAGGCCTGTTGTGTCTCGGGTAGCGTGATGTCGGCTTCAACCGCAAGTACCTTGGCGCTGTCGAAGCGCGACAGCACCGCCTCCGGCAGCGGATAGAAGTCGTTCTTGCCGACGTGCAGCGAGCCGAACAGGGTGACTTTCCTGTCGCCCTTGCTGAGCTCCCACAAAAACGGTTTGGAAAGTTGTGCGTGCGCGGCACCGCTGGAGATCAGGGCTGCCAGCAAGCTGCAGCTGACGGCAAGGGAAGCGCGGGAGAAGAGGCGGAAGTTCATCTGTCAATGCTAGCGGTGATCGCCGGCTTCGACGTTTGCGGTGACGTACAAGTTCAACCGCCGGCGTGAACGCCAGGATGTCCGACATGCGACATGCAGGCGAAACCCTGTGGCGAAATTCCAACAGCATTTACCAATATCAAAGGTGGATATGCACTTGGCATATCAACTCACTATACTGAAACAACATTGACAAATATCAATACAGTCAGGAAGTTCCCTCGGATCGGTGACGGGATTGAGATGAATCTTAGTCTCGTGCTCTCGCAGGGTGTGGAAGCGATGTTTGCGGCCGGACCTCGCGGGTAACGGAGATGTGGGCGATCAAGGCATATGGTGCACAGCAGTATTCCAATCATGAATGATGATGCGTTGGATGCCTCGACCGGCAGGCAGCCCGGCCGCGGGTTGGATGAACTGCTGCACGTGGTCTATCTCAGTCGGGCTGCGGCCGGAACGGACCCGGAAAAATGGTTGCCCGAACTGGAGCGCAATGCGCGAGCCCGCAACGATGCGGCGCAGATTCGTGGCGTGCTCGCCTACTGCCGCGGCTGGTTCCTGCAATGGCTGGAAGGTCCGGCCGCTGCCGTGGTGGAAACCATGGGCCGCATCGCTGTCGACAAGCGCCACCGCGACGTGCAGGTGATTTACGAGGCGAGTGGACCCCAGCAGCTGAACAGTCCCTGGAGTCTGATCCGGGTGGCACGGGTAGACGATGCCGAGACGCTGGAGTCGAGAGTGCGCTCGCTCGCGACCGCTTTGCCGGGAGAGGACGTCGAACCGCAGGATTTTGTCCGGGCGTTCACCATGCCGTACGGCAAGCAGGGGCTTGAAGAGATCGCCAGCCAGCGCCCGGTGGTGGTGACTGGCGCCAACATGATCTGGGCCTCAGCGGTGGTCAGCGAGGCAGCGCATGTGTCCCGCGTTGAGCTGGCGCGAACGCGACTGCAATCGCCCGATCTGCTCGACACCGACGGCCTGGTGGAGTACCTCACCACCAAAGACGGTCTGACCGTCATCGCCGTTGCCTCCTCGACCATGCCAGGCGGCTACCTGGAAGGCATCTATCACCGCGCCAAGCTGATTGTGTTTCTCATCCGTTCCAGCGATATCAATCACAAGATTGAGCTGCTGCGCGGCTTGATGACCATCCACACCGTCGCCGAGCACAGGCCGACGTTCCTTTTCGCATTTTCGACGGCTGCCGCGTCGCACAAGCATGAGTTTCTGCAACTGGCCGACAGCCTGCGCGTGTCCTACACCGAAATCACGGTACCGCTGGCTGATTCCGCCACGCTCTGGCGAACCATTCAGGAACGCCTCGCCGCAACGGTGCTGCCGATGCACGCCAACCGTATGCGTCATCGTGGCATTGAGGCGGATACCCGGGCGAGCACTGGATCAGGGCCGGCCACCAGCCCGCCGCCCGCGATACCCATCAGCGGTCCGGCCAGCCGGCCCGCAGCGGCAACGCCCGTCTCGCCGCCGTCACCGGCAGCGGCAGCAGCAGCGAAGGGCGCGTCTGCGCCACCAGCAACCAGTTTTGTGTCCCAGCCAGTAACGAAGGGAGATTTCGACATGGCAAACGTAGCGGAAAGTCTGAAGGCAATCCTGTCAATCGACGGTGCGATGGGTTGCGCGCTCGTCGATGTGGAAAGTGGCATGGCGTTAGGCACGGCCGGCGGTGGCATCAATCTTGAGGTTGCTGCAGCCGGCAATACGGAGGTGGTGCGCGCCAAGCTGCGCGTTGCCAAATCGCTCGGCATCCCTGGTGGCATCGAAGACATCCTGATCACGCTGCAGGACCAGTATCACCTGATCCGCCCGTTGACCAAGAAAGGAAGCCTGTTCCTGTATGTCGTGATTGATCGCAAGAAGGGCAACCTGGCGATGGCGCGCTACAAGGTGAGCGAAGTTGAGGGCGCGCTGGTCGTCTGACGATCACTTCGGGGCGGCGGTAAGGCCCGCTCTGCCCCGGCGGCAGGTGTCGCGCCACTGCGTGACGCCACCGCGAGTGCGGTCACACATTGCAGATAATTGCTGCATGACCAGCACCGTCACTCCCCACGCGACTACCGATCGCAACACGCAGTCAGCCGAGGGTACTGACGACATTGCGAAGACAAGAACCTGGCGGCAGTCGCTGGCCGCCTATCTTGAGCCGCCGTCACTGCGAATGCTGGCGCTCGGCTTTGCAGCCGGCCTTCCGCTGTTGCTGGTGCTCGGCACCTTCTCGTTCTGGTTGCGTGAAGCCGGCATCAACCGTTCCACCATTGGCTTTCTCTCCTGGGTTGGGCTCGCCTATGGCTTCAAGTGGTGCTGGGCGCCGCTGGTGGACCGGTTGCCAATCCCGGGTCTGACCCGTGCGCTGGGGCGTCGCCGCAGCTGGCTGTTGCTGTCGCAGGTGATGATCGTCTGCGGTCTGGTTGGCATGGCGCTGAACGATCCGAAAGTTGCGTTGATGCCGAGCGTCTGGTTCGCCATCCTCACCGCGTTTGGCAGTGCTACGCAGGACATCGCGCTCGACGCCTATCGCATTGAGTCCGGCGACGCCGATCATCAGGCCGCACTCGCTGCCGCTTATCAAACGGGCTATCGCATCGCGATGATCTGGGCGGGCGCCGGCGTGCTCTGGATCGCCGCGCGGGCTGAGGTGGCCAACCCCACCAATTACGACGCCGGTGGCTGGCGCGTGGCCTATCTGGTCATGGCGGCGTCAATGGTGGTGGGTTTCATCACCGTGCTGTTCTCGCGTGAGCCGGTGCAGCGCGCACTGGCACCAGCGAAGAATCTTGCCGAGTGGCTGCAGACAGCGCTGATCGAGCCGTTCGCCGACTTCTTCCGCCGCTTCGGCTGGAACGCGCTCCTCGTGCTGGCCTTGATCGCGACCTATCGCGTCAGCGACATCGTGATGGGCATCATGGCCAATCCGTTTTATGTGGACATGGGCTACAGCAAGGATGAAGTGGCCGCCGTCACCAAGGTCTATGGCGTGATCATGACACTGGTCGGCGCGGCGCTCGGCGGCGTGCTGTCGATGAAATTCGGCGTGATGCGCACGCTGATGCTCGGCGCCATTCTCTCGGCGGCCAGCAATCTGCTGTTCTCGTGGCTAGCCACCCTCGGCCATGATGTGACCTCGCTGACCGTGGTGATCTCGATCGACAATCTCTCGGCCGGCATCGCGTCCAGCGCCTTCATCGCCTACATGTCGAGCCTCACCAACATCAGCTATTCCGCCACGCAGTACGCGCTGCTGTCGTCGATGATGCTGCTGCTGCCGAAGTGGCTGGCCGGCTTCTCCGGCGTGGCGGTGGACGCCGTCGGCTATCACACGTTTTTCATCGGTACCGCGCTGATCGGCGTGCCGGTGCTGGTGCTGATCTGGATCGCATCGCGACGGCTGCAGCACCAACAGCTTTCTGCAAAAACCTAGATTTGGTGAGGCTAATGGCCAATTTCAGTAAGAAGTCGATAACTTAGTTTTTGTGCCAATACGCCCCGTTTGAATGGGGCTTTCAACAAAAAGCTGCTAGGCTAAAACAGCCCCAAACTACCCACCACCAGTCTCCCTGCGGAGTTTCATATGCCTGTGAGTTTCACTCTCAACCAGAAGCCGGTCGCGATCGACGCGCCCCCGGAGAAACCGCTGTTGTGGGCACTGCGCGAGGACGCCGCGCTGACCGGCACCAAGTTCGGCTGTGGCATCGCCGCCTGCGGCGCCTGCACCGTCATGGTCGACGGGCAGGCAGTCCGCTCCTGCGTGACGCCGGTGTCCGCCGTTGCCGGCAAGGCCGTTACCACCATCGAAGGCGTCGGCGATAAGGCACCGAGCCCGGTGCAGCGCGCCTGGATTGAGCAGCAGGTGCCGCAATGCGGCTATTGCCAGCCGGGCTTCATCATGGCGACCACGGCGCTGCTGGCCACAACACCCAACCCGACCGACGCCGACATCGACGCCGCGATCACCAATCTCTGCCGCTGCGGCACCTATCCGGCCATGCGCGCAGCCATCAAGCGCGCGGCCGAACTCACGAAAGCGGGGGCGTGATCATGGCGGACACATCGACCACAACTGCTGCATCGCCGCGCAAGAAAACCTCCAAAGCCCGCCGTGCCTTCCTGATCGGTGGCGGTCTGGTCGGTGGCGCGCTTGCCGTCGGCTTCACGTTGGCCTCGAAGCGCATCACCAACGCACAGGGCTTCAAGCCGCCGGCACTGGGCGGCGATGTCGCGTTCAATGCATGGCTGAAACTTGCGCCCGACAACGCGCTCATCGTGCAGGTACCGCGGCAGGAGATGGGGCAGGGCATCTACACCACGCTCGCCATGCTGGTGGCGGAGGAGCTGGACGCCGACTGGTCCAAGGTGCGCGTCGAGCAGGCCGCGATCAACCCCGTCTACGCCAACGTCACCGCCCTCGGCGATAGTGCGCCCGCCGCCATGGAGGGTGCAATGATGACCACCGCCCGACTGATCGGCGTGCAGATGACCGGCGGCTCCACTTCCACGCGCGACGCCTGGGAGCCGATGCGGGCGGCGGCAGCGAGCGCGCGCGCGATGCTGCTCGCGGCGGCGGGCGCAAAGTGGAGTGTGAATCCTGCCGATCTGCGAATCGACAAAGGCGTAATCCGCCACGCGGCCTCGGGCCAGCAGGGTACGCTGGGCGAGTTCGCACAAGCCGCCGCTGCGCTGCCGCTACCACCGGTGGCGCGACTGAAACCGCGCAGCGAATGGCGCCTGCTTGGTACCAGCCCGGCCCGCCTCGACGTGCCGGAGAAGTCGATGGGCCGCGCCCAGTTCGGTATCGATGCGCGACCGGAAGGGCTGCTCTACGCGGCGATCAAGCATCTGCCGGTGACCGGCGGCGAACTGCAGGAGGTGCGCTGGAAGGGCGGCATGCCGCCCAAGGTGGTGCTGCATCAAGTGCGCGGCCCGAACTGGCTCGCCGTGATCGCCACCAGCTACTGGTCGGCCCAGCAGGCGTTGGCAGATGCCGAGCTGATAGGCGGTGGCCCGAAGGCATCGGTCTTGTCGAGCGAGCAGTTGGCGGCGCGTTATCGTGACATCCTCGATGGCAAGGATGGCGGGCCCGAGCTGGGCAAGCCGATCCGTCGCACCTTTGGCGAACACGGCAACGCGGCCAGGGTGATCGCCGCCGCGCCAGCGAAGCAGCGCATCGAGGCCGACTACAGCGTTCCTTTCCTGGCCCACGCTACGATGGAGCCACTGAACTGCACCGCTCGCATCGCGGGTGAAGGCGCTGCGCGCAAAGTGGATGTGTGGGTCGGCAATCAGGCGCCAACCATCGTGCAATGGCTCGCCGCCGGCGTGGCCGACGTCAGCAGCGAGAACGTATCGATCCACACGCCGTATCTTGGCGGTGGTTTCGGGCGTCGCTTCGATCTCGAGGTGATCCGGCAGGCGCTCGAATGCGCCAAGGTCACCGGTGGCAAACCGGTGCAACTGATCTGGTCGCGCGAGGAGGACATCCGCCACGATGCCTACCGCCCGGCGGTGTCAGCCCGCATGACCGCAGTGCTTGACGACGCCGGTCAGGTTGCGGCATGGCAGCAGCAGATGGTTGGCCCCAGCGTGAGCAAAAGCGTCATCGGCCGCATGAACCCGATGTTCGCCGGCGATTACCCGCCCGATCTCACCAACGCTGAGGGCGCCATGCATCTGCCCTATGCGCTGCCCAACTTCCGCTGCGACCACGCGCAGGTGAACCTGCCGGTGGCCACCGGGTACTGGCGCAGCGTTGGCAATTCGTACAACGCCTTCTTCGTCGAAACCTTCATCGACGAACTGGCTGCGGCGCTGAAGAAGGACCCGTATCTCTTCCGTCTGGAGCTGCTCAAGGATCAGCCGCGCTTCGCCAGCGTGCTCAGCGCCGCCGCCAGCGCTGCGCAGTGGAACGCTGCGCTGCCCAAAGGCTGGGGTCGCGGCATCGCGCTCGCCGAATCGTTCAAGAGCATCGTCTGCCAGGTGGTGGATGTGGAGGTGGTCGGCAAGGACATCAAGGTGCGCCGCGTCGTCAGCGCCGTCGATTGCGGCACCGCGTTGCACCCCGAGAACGTGAAAGCCCAGATCGCCAGCGCCGCCATCTTTGGCCTCACCGCCGCGCTCAAAGGCAAGATCACGCTCAGTGAAGGCGTCGTGCAGCAAGGCAATTTCAACGACTACCCTCTGCTCAAGATGGCCGAATGCCCGCAGTTCGAAACCATCATCGTCAACAGCGGCGCACCACTCGGCGGCATCGGCGAAGTGGGCACGCCGCCGGTCGCGCCGGCATTGGGCAATGCGATCTTTGCAGCGACCGGGAAGCGGTTGCGGGGGTTGCCTTTTGGGTTGGGCTGATGCGCCTGTGGCGTTGGCGCATCTTGAAAGTTCAAGTCAGCAGCAAAGCACATGAGCACCTTCTACGATCAGCTTGCACCCCTCTATCACCTGGTTTATTCGGATTGGAATGCGACCGTCCATCGTCAGGGGGAGCAACTGTCCAAGGTCATTGCGAATGAGTGGCCGGCGAGCAGCAAAGTTCTGGATGTGTCCTGCGGCATTGGTACCCAGGCAATCGGACTTGCATTGCAAGGGTTCTCTGTCCGCGCATCCGATCTTTCGAGGAACGAAATTGATCGTGCTCGGCGCGAGGCATCCGACTTTGGCGTTGACATCGACTTTTCCGTATGCGACATGCGGGATGCATTCGCGCAACACGGCTCCGATTTTGACGTCGTTGTGTCATGCGATAACTCACTGCCACACTTGCTTTCCGACCAGGAATTGGTGGCCGCATTCAGGGAATTTGCCGCGTGTGTTCGTGTAGGCGGTGGATGTCTTGTTACGGTGCGAGACTACGAAAAGGAAGAACGAGGCCGAAATCTCGTCAAGCCTTATGGCGTTCGCATTGAGAACGGACATCGCTACCTGTTGTTCCAAGTGTGGGATTTCGATGGCGAACACTACGATTTGACTTTCTTCTTCGTAGTGGAAAATCTTGCGACAGGTGAAACAGCGACACATTCGATGAGATCGCGCTACTACGCCGTCTCGACCGGTAAGCTTTGCCAACTCATGGAACAAGCTGGCTTCGGCAATGTCCGGCGACTCGATGGCGTCTTTTTTCAACCGGTGCTTGTTGGTACACGGTTGGATTAGCTCGTAGGCTGGGTTGAAAACCCAGCGGCAAGGTTGAAGCACCGAGCGCTGGGTCGCGACCCAGCCTACGACAGACAGCGATTGCCGATCACCTGCCGAGCTCTTGGCGTTAGTCCACGGCGCGCATCGCCGCCGCCTTCAAGTTGAACGCGGAGCCGATCGACAAGAACGTCCCACCCGCAACATAGTGCAGCGTCTGCAATTCCGTTGGCGTTCCAGCGTCATACGTCCAGTGCCCGTTCGCGAACACGCGTGCATCCGCCCACGCAGCGGTGACTTCGCCGATGAAGAGGTCGTAGCGCTGCTGGTTGTGCGGCTCGGGGATTAGTGTGCATTCGAGCCAGGCGACGCAGCCGGTGACTAGTGGCAGCGCCGGGTCGGTGCCTGCGAAGGTGTCTAGGCCGAAGGCAGCGAATTTGTCGGCATATTTGGTGCGGTCGAGGTCACGGCCCGAGGTGTTGCCGATGGCGAGCACTTCACTGGCGATGCCACGTGCCGGGACGTTGATTGCGAAGCGTCCGCAGGCTTCGATCAGCTCTCGTGTCCAGGTGGATTTGTCGATGACCACCGACACCTTGCACGGCTCAAAATCCAGCGCCATGTTCCACGCGGCGGCCATCACGTTGCGCTGCCCGCCATGCGCGGCTGAAACGAGCACTGTCGGGCCGTGATTGAGCAAACGGTAGGCCTTGGCCAACGGCACCGGTTGCATCGTGGCGGGCGGGCGAGATGTGTGTTCAGCGTCGGTCATGCCGCCAGTGTATTGGCCGCTTGCCAAACACTTGGGCGTTGCTCAGGCGCGAGCGCTGCGGATCGTCGCGTTGCCGGAACTGCATCGACGTGCACGAACACGTCAGGAAGCCCGAGGATCTTTCGGGGATTCAGGCTTCCTGACGTGTTCGCGCAAGGCCGATGCCGGCGTGGGCCGGCGCGCATCGCTTGGCGCGCCGGGTGGGATACAGCGCAAGGGCTGCAACGTGATTCATGACCTAGCCAAAGAATGCTTTGCCGATGCTCGCGATCAGGTGTGACTGCTCAGTCAGCGCTGCGCCCTGGAAGGCAGCGGCGATAACGGTGGTGGTGGCAAGACTCATGGTGGCAGCAGCGGCGCCGACCAATGCGCGTTCAGTGCGAGAGAGGATGCCGTGGAAAGTGATCGATTTCATGGTGTGTTCCTTGGTTCAGTTGATATCGCGTTGTTGCGATGGAGCGAACTGTAAATTCGTCTGCAACCGGGCGATATGGCCACGCGACGAGTTGCGGGGCAGCTTCGTGAACTGGCGAAATCCTGCGTGAATTGCAGCGGCGTGCGGCGCGGGCTAGGCCCAATACCCTTCAGCCTGGCATGTGGCTGTGGGCACGCACTGGTGCGCGCCAAGCGACCCAGCGCGAGCGAACTCGCGCCTACAACAGCTGTACAAATTGACTTGGATTCGGGCTAAAACGGGACCGCCGAGCGCACCGTGACTGCTTCGCCGGTGCGGGGGTGTGGAAAGGAAAGTTCGGCGGCGTGCAACAGCAGGCGCTCGCCTGGCGCAGGGGGCGTTGCAGCGTAAAGGCTGTCACCGACGATGGGATGCCCGAGCGCGGCCATGTGCACGCGCAACTGATGGCTGCGTCCGGTCACGGGTGTCAGCGATACACGGGTACGGGCGGTTTGCTCGTCCCGCGAAATCAGTTGAAAGTGTGTGGTGGACGGTTTGCCCAGCTCGTGGCTCACCATTTGTCGCGGGCGGTTCGGCCAGTCACAGATCAGTGGCAGATCGATCGTGCCACTATCGCTCGCGAGTAACCCATCGACAGCCGCTTCGTAGCGCTTGCCCACGCGCCGCTGTTCGAACGCGCGCCCGAGTGCACGCTGCGCCTCGATCCCCCGGCCAAACACCATCAGGCCGGAGGTCTCCATGTCGAGCCGGTGCACGATCAGCGCATCCGGGAACTCGCACTGCACGCGGGCGCTGAGGCAATCCTGTTTGTCCGGCCCGCGACCGGGAACCGACAGCAGACCGCTGGGTTTGTCGACGACGATGAAGCTGTCGTCGAGGGCGACCACCGCGAGCACGGACAACCTATTGCTTTGCAGGAGCGACTCTGCCGCGACCCTTGTTGTGGTGGTCAATGTGTGGTCGCGGCAGAGCCGCTCCTGCATCTACCGTCACGATTTGACTTCGCCAACGACAACATATTCCAGCAGCGCCTTCTGCGCATGCAGACGGTTTTCCGCCTCGTCCCACACCACGCTTTGCGGGCCATCAATGACACCGGCGGTGACTTCCTCACCGCGGTGGGCGGGCAGGCAGTGCATGAACACGGCGGAGGTATCGGCGAGCGCCATCATCTCTTCGTCAACACACCAGTCGGCAAACGCCTTCTTGCGCGCCTCGGTTTCGGCCTCGAAGCCCATGCTGGTCCATACGTCGGTGGTAACGAGGTGCGAACCGCGCGCGGCCTCCAGCGGGTCAGCAAACACTTTCACACTGTTGCCCGCCGACTTGAGCATGGCGTCAGGGATGGCGTAGCCCGGTGGCGTGGACGCGTGCACTGTGAAGCCGAGAATCTTCGCGGCCTGCAGCCACGAATTGAGCATGTTGTTGGCGTCTCCCACCCAGGTGACGATCTTGCCTTTGATGTCGCCGCGTTGCTCGACGTAGGTGAACAGGTCGGCCAGCACCTGACAGGGATGGTGATCGTCGGTGAGCCCATTGATGACCGGTACCCGCGAGTATTCGGCGAATTTTTCGACGACGCTCTGCTTGAAGGTGCGGATCATCACCACGTCCACCATGCGGCTGACCACGCGGGCGAGGTCCTCCACCGGCTCGCCGCGCGAGATCTGCGAGGTTTCGCTGGTCAGAAAGATGGCCGAACCACCGAGCTGGTTCATGCCAGCCTCGAACGAGACACGGGTGCGGGTGGAGTTCTTCTCGAACACCATCGCCAGCGTGCGGTCACGCAGCGGGTGATACAGCTCGTAGCGCTTGAAGCGATCCTTGATGATGCGGGTGCGTTCGAACAGGTAGGCGTATTCCTCGGCAGAGAAATCGCTCATTTGCAGGAAATGCCGCACTTTGGCGACCGGCGCGGTGAACTTGGCCGTGGACATGATCAGGGCAGGGCTTCAAAAACAGCAGTTTACCCGCGTTGCTAGAATTGAAAGCTTGTGCGGGCCGCTCATCCTGTGGCCCGTTCCGTCAGCAAAGCGCCTCTGCCCGCAGGTTGCAGGGGACACCATAGGCCGGCCATGACCACCAGCGCGACCCCTGCGCTTCCGTCCCCTTCGCCCGACAGTGATCTCGTCATCAAGGGGATCACGCAGTCGGGGCAGCAGTTCCGCCCGAGCGACTGGTCGGATCGGCTCTGTGGCGTGATGTCGGCTTTCGGCCCGGACGAGCAGCTGCGCTACAGCCCGCTGGTGACCCCGGCATTGCGCGACGGTCTGCGCTGCGTGATTGTGCGCCGCCAGCTTGCGGAGCTGGAGCCGCGACTGTTCAAGTTCTTCCTGAGTTTTGCGCTCGACAATGACTTGCAGATCACCTTCGACGCTGATGCCGTGGCGACGCTGCTGCCTGACACTGTGCGCCGCATGTCGCAGGACTCGCCACCGCCGCGACCTGCCGTTGCGACGAAGTCAGAGGATTACTGACATCGCCTCTGCGCTCGCCGCAGGCAACAAAAAAGGCCCCGCAGGGCCTTTTTGCTTTTCACCGAACGACCGCTGACTAGGCGGCTTTCTTTTCGCCCATGCCTTTGACGGCACGAACGAGGTTGCTCTTCACGCGGGAAGCCAGGTTCTTGTGAACGATCTTTTTGTCAGCAATACGGTCAATCACCGATTGCGATTCCTGCATCTGTTTCAGTGCAGCGCCTTGATCGCCAGCGGCGACGGCTTTTTGCACTTTCTTGACGGCGGTACGCAGTTGCGTACGGAGGGCGGCGTTGTGGGCGCGTTGCTTGTCGTTCTGACGGGCGCGCTTCTTGGCTTGGGCGGAATTGGCCATAACAGATATTTCAGTATCGAATTCGGTGAACCCGCTATTCTACGGGGAATCTTTCCGCACTGCAACTACGCCCGGCCCCTGTGAACCTGTTCAAAGCCATCGTCAGCGTCTCAGCACTGACCACGCTGTCGCGCATCGCCGGGCTGGCGCGCGAGGTGGTCACGGCCAAAGTGTTCGGCGCCGGAGCAGTGAACGACGCCTTCGAGATTGCCTTCCAGCTGCCCAACATGATGCGTCGGCTGTTTGCCGAAGGCGCATTTGCACAGGCTTTTGTACCGCTGATCGCAGAATACAAGGGGCAACGCGGCGAAGCGGCCACTCACCAACTGATCAATCGGGTAGCGACGTTGCAACTGATCGCATTGCTGGCGGTGACGTTGCTCGGCATGCTGGCGGCGCCGTGGCTGATTCCGCTGTTTGCATCGGGTTTTGACAAGACGGCGGGCAAGACGCAGCTTGCCACCGAGCTGCTGCGCATCATGTTCCCCTACCTGCTGTTCATTTCGCTGACTGCGCTGGCGGGCGGGGTGATGAATATCTGGAAGAAATTCGGCATTCCTGCCTTCACCCCGGTATTGCTTAATGCGGCCATGATCGGAGCGTCACTGTGGGCCGCACCGCACTTCGCTCAGCCGATCCACGCGCTGGCGTGGGGGGTGGTGGTCGGTGGCGTGCTGCAATTGGCCTTGCAGCTTTGGCCGCTGTACAAGCTGGGAATGTTGCCACGGCTGGATTTTCACTTCCGCGATGAGGGCGTACGGCGGATGCTGAAGACGATGGGCCCGGCGGTGCTGGGCGTGTCGGTGGCGCAGGTGAGCTTGCTCATCAACACCAACTATTCCTCATTTTTCGGCGATGGCGCGGTGAGCTGGCTGAAAAAAGCCGACCGGCTGATGGAACTGCCGACAGCGCTGCTCGGCGTTGCCATCGGCACGGTGATCCTGCCCGCGCTGGGCGCCCTGCGCAACGAGAAGAACAGCAAGGGCTACGGCGAACTGCTCGACTACGGCATGCGCTTCGCGCTGCTGGCCACCCTGCCGGCGATGGCGGTGATGGTGGTGCTGGCGGTGCCGATGATCGCGACCTTGTACGAGCGCGGTGCCTTCACCGCGCTCGACGCGTTGCGCACCGGCCCGGCGGTGGCGGCGTATGCGGTGGGTATCGTGGCGCTGGTGTGGATCAAGATCCTCGCACCGGCGTTCTATGCGCAGCAGGATACGGCGACGCCGGTGAAAATCGCGGTGCGAGTGCTGGTGATCACCCAGTTGTTCAATTTGTTCTTTGTACTGGTGGTGTTTGATCGCTACGCGCCGACGCTGAAACATGCGGCGCTGGCCCTGTCCACTAGCCTCGGCGCCGTGCTCAATGCCTGGTGGCTGTACCGGGGGCTGCGCGCGCGGGGGCTCTACGTGCCGCAGGCGCGCTGGCGACCGTTTGCCTGGCAGCTTGTGGCGGCAACAGTGTTCACCACGGTGGCGATCCTCATTGCACGGCCGGACGACGGCTGGTGGGTGGCGAAGGCCTCGGGCACGCTCGATACCCGTTGGGCGGCGGGCATCCCGTTACTCGGCGCCATCGCTGACGCCGTTTCAGCCCACTGGACCGAGTTTCGCCGCATTGGCACACTGGCCTCGCTGTTTGCGCTGGGCGGTGCCGCCTATCTTGGCGTGCTTTACGGCTTTGGCTTCCGCCTGCGTGATGTAAAGCGCTAGCGCTTCAGCGCCGGCCTGACGCAGTTACCAGCACATTCTTGGCCAGCGTTTTGAAGCGCTCGCCGTCGGCCTGCACCACGGTGATCGTGAGATGACCGGTTTTGCTGACATTGAGATCGCGCACAGTGCCGGACTTGCCCTTGTGGGTGCCGCCAACGACTTGGCATTGGTCGCCGTCTTGCGGTGCTGCCGCAGCGTGGTCTGCCATGACTAATGCTGGTGGTCGCGGCTTACGACAGCTTGCGCGACGGGCGTTTGGGCGCGTCGGTCACGGGGGCCAGCGCGCGGATGTGCAGCACGTGATCGACCAACTCGAAGCCGTGATCCTTGACGATCTTGGCGATGCGCTTTTCAATCTCGGCGTCGTGGAATTCGACGACCTTGCCGGTGTTCACACAGACGATATGGTCGTGCTTGTCGCCTTCGTTCAATTCGAAGATTGATTTGCCACCCTCAAAATGATGGCGCTTCAGCAGCCCCGCCTGCTCAAACTGGGTCAGCACGCGGTAAATGGTTGCAAGGCCGACGTCCAGGCCTTCGTCCATCAGCAGCCGGTACACGTCCTCGGCCGTCATGTGGCGCACCTTGGAGTTCTGGAACAGGTCCAGCACCTTCATGCGCGGCAGCGTGGCCTTGAGTCCGGCATCCTTGAGGTCTTGTGCGCGAGCGGGCATAGCGGTGATCCTGGGTTGCAAAGCCTGACCGGCGGCGCCCGCCCTGCGGGCTGGCGAGCAGATGGCGCGGCACGGCCGGCGGCTATCATAGCGGCTTGCTTTCAGGCCACTCCGTTCTTTCTATGCGCGCCATATCTTCCCTGTTTGCCCTGCTCGCCGCCCTGGCGCTCTCCGGTTGCGGCCTCGTCTACAAGATGGAGATCAATCAGGGCAACTACGTCACCCAGGACATGGTGGCCAAGCTGAAAGAGGGGCAGACGCGGCAGCAGGTCAAGCTGCTGCTCGGCACGCCGACCACCGAAAGCGTGTTCCACAAGGACCGCTGGGACTACGCCTACTCGCTGGAGCGGCGCGGCAAGACCGTCACCTCGCACAAGCTGACCGTGGTGTTCGCTGACGAAAAGCTGAAGAGCTGGACGGTCGCCGATCTGCCGACGTCGCCGGTAGTTGACCGTGACCCGGCGTACGCCATTCTCGAAAAAGACAAAAAGCCGGACGACAGCCCGGGCTGGTGGTCGCGCATCGCCGACTGGTGGCGCAAGTAGCGCGCACGGTCATGGCCAATCTCGCCATCGCCGGCGCGTCGGGCCGGATGGGCCGCATGCTGTTTGAGGCAGCGGCCGCGGATCGTGATTGCACGCTGGTGGGCGCGCTTGACGCGCCGGGCAGCCCGGCCCTGGGCGTATCGGCACGGGCGTTCGGCGGCAATGCGGATGTGCTGGTGACGGCCGATGTCGCAACGCTGGCGAACGGACAGGCGCGCGCGACGCTGATCGACTTTACGCGCCCCGAAGCGACGCTGACCTACCTCGACGCCTGTGTGACGCATGGCGTCGCCATGGTGATCGGTACCACCGGGCTTGACGATGCCGCCAAGGCAAAAATCGCCGACGCGGCCCGGAAAATTCCGATTGTGTTCTCGCCGAATTACTCGCTCGGTGTCAACACCGTGTTCAAACTGCTGGAGCTGGCGGCAAAGTCGCTGGACAGCGGCTACGACGTCGAAATCCTCGAGATGCATCACCGCATGAAGGTCGATGCACCGTCGGGCACGGCCCTCAAGCTGGGCGAGGTGATCGCCGAGGCGCAGGGCACGCGGCTCTCCGACCGCGCCGTGTATGCCCGGGAAGGGCACACCGGCGAGCGCAAAAACGGCACTATCGGCTTCGCCACCCTGCGCGGCGGCGATGTTGTCGGCGACCACACGGTCATCTTCGCCGGCAGCGGCGAGCGCATCGAGATCACCCACAAATCCGCCAGCCGCATGAGCTACGCGCTCGGCGCCATTCGCGCGGCAAAGTTTTTGCATGGCAAAGCCGAAGGGTTGTTTGACATGCATGACGTGCTCGGATTGAAGTAAGCCGTCCGGCGGCGTTGTCAACAACATTGACAACGCGAAACAACATGAGGCGATAGCGGCAGCTTTCGGTGCAAACGACCTTTGCATGCGGGCTGGACGGTGATTTCCCGGAAAGTCGATTTTTCCGATAATCGTGATCAAGCCCAGGCGCAATGGGCTTGGCACGGGAAAGTTGCTATCCCTCTGCTGGAGGATTTGGCTGGATGGATGAGGTGCGGGCGAACCCGCAACGGTCGGAAGGGGAGCTGGCAAGCACGCCGCTCCAGACGGGTGGTGCGGACAATGCCGTGGCCTGCCGTTGCCCCCGTTGTGGCGATACCTTCAGCTGTGGTGCCCGCGCCGATGGCTGCTGGTGCCAGGCGCTGCCGCCGGTTGATCCTGCCCGGCTGGGCGACGATCCGGCGACGGCATCCTGCCTTTGCCCCTACTGCTTGCGGCAAGCCGTAGAACTGCTGCAGCGGACGGCCTGACTGCTCATGGCGATCTATCTTGTCCGCCACACGGCGCCCGACATCAAGCCCGGCATCATGTACGGCGCCAGCAATGTGCCGGTGCACGCCGCTGAATTCAACCGCCAGATGCCGGTGATCGACGCCCTGTTGCCGCAAGACGCGCTGGTGTTCACCAGCCCGTTGTCGCGCTGCCGACGGCTGGCGGACTTCCTGTCGATGAAAGGGAGCGGCCGCACGGTCATCATCGACCCGCGCTTCATAGAGCGCGATCTCGGCAGCTGGACCGGCAAGCAGTGGGAAGACATTCCGCGCAAGGAGGCGAAGGCGTTTGACGCCAACTACCTCGATCACTGGCCGCCGCCAATGATGACCGACGACGGGCCGGTGCTGCGCGGGCTCAATGTGCATCCGCGTCTTGGCGCCGGCGAATCGGTGCGGGCGATGCAGATGCGCGTCATTCAGGGCTTTGAGGCGGCGATCGACATCGCCGAGGGACGCAATCTGGCCATCGTCACCCACGCCGGGCCGATCGCGGTGATGATCGCCTACTGGCACCGCGAGGCGCTGCGCCGCGGCATCACGCCGTCGCCGGGCTGCGGCGAAGTGGTGCTGCTCGGCGAGGCTGACGGCTACCAGCGCGCCAGCATCGTCAGTGCTGAGGCGATTGCCGCCTGAGTCTGAGGCGACGGGGCCGGAGCCCGCATCCCGCCCGGCTTATTACTGGCTTTTCGCCAGAAGCACCGGTTTGACTGGGCTTGAACGGTAAATCGGTTAGATATCGACTTTTGTACTTTTTGGCCTCCCAGCCCTTTGCTGGTGGGCTTTGTCGTCGAAAGCTTATGCCGCAGGACAAGTGTTGATCGGGTACAATTCCACAGCTTCAGACACGGGATTTCCTGACCACGCCCACCGCGGTGCGTGAGCATCGGCGAAGTCCCGTTTTTCACGTCTGGCGCGACCTTTTTGCAGTTTTCGCGACCATGGTGACCGGTGTTCGGCAAATCCCGCCAGAACGCCGCCGTTACCCAACTAAATGAACCGATTGCCGCCACTCACGTTGCCGCGGCCGTCTCAGCACACGAACCGAGCATGAACACCACGTCCGTCCCGAGCCCCGCCTCGCTGATTTCTCCAGGCACGCCCGCCATCCTCGCACTGGCCGATGGCACGGTGTTCCGGGGCCGATCAATCGGTGCCAGTGGGCAGGCGACCGCCGAAGTGGTGTTCAACACGTCGCTCACCGGCTACCAGGAAATCCTCACTGACCCGTCCTACGCGGGGCAGTTTGTCACGCTGACCTACCCGCACATCGGCAACGTTGGTGTCAATCGCGAAGACGTCGAATCGCGCAAGGTGTTCGCCTCCGGCCTCATCATCCGCGACCTGCCGGCGGTGGTGTCCAATTTCCGCGCCGAGCAGCCACTTGACGCCTATCTGCGCGACGCCGGCGTCGTCGGCATTGCCGACATCGACACCCGCAAGCTCACCCGCATTCTGCGCGACAAGGGCGCACAGAACGGCTGCATCATGGCCGGCGATATCGACGAGCAGAAGGCCATCGCTGCCGCCAAGGCTGCGCCCAGCATGGCTGGGCAGGATCTCGCCAAGGTGGTGAGCTGCTCGGCGCCGTATGACTGGACGCAATCCACGTGGGCGCTCGGCAGCGGCTACGCCACGCGCAGCGAGCAGAAGTTTCACGTCGTCGCCTACGACTACGGCGTCAAGCACAACATCCTGCGCATGCTCGCCGAACGCGGCTGCAAGCTGACGGTGGTGCCCGCGCAAACGCCCGCGAAGGATGTGCTGGCCATGAAGCCCGATGGCGTGTTCCTCTCCAACGGCCCCGGCGATCCGGAGCCCTGCGATTACGCCATCGCTGCCATCAAGGAAATCGTCGCCAGTGGCACGCCCACCTTCGGCATCTGCCTTGGCCATCAATTGCTCACGCTCGCCAGCGGTGGCAAGACGATGAAGATGAAAACCGGCCATCACGGTGCCAACCATCCGGTGAAAGACCTTGACGATGGCCGCGTGCTGATCACCAGTCAGAATCACGGTTTTGCGGGCGATCCGGCCTCGCTGCCGGCCAACGTGCGCGTCACCCACGTGAGCCTGTTCGACGGCACGCTGCAGGGCATCGCCCGCACCGACAAACCGGCGTTCAGCTTTCAGGGCCATCCCGAGGCGAGCCCCGGCCCGCACGATGTGGCCTATCTGTTCGACCGCTTCATCGATTTGATGAAGGCGGCGTAAGTCGCATGTCTGTCAACAAGACAAGGCGCTTGCTGCTGGTCCGCCACGGCGAGACCGACTGGAACGCCGAGGGCCGCATTCAGGGCATGCTCGACGTGCCGCTGAACGCGCTTGGCCTTGCCCAGGCGCGCGTGGTGGGCGACGAACTGGCACGCACGATTGACGTTGCCAGCGTCATCTGCAGCGATCTCGTGCGCACACGGGAGACGGCCAAGCCGCTGATCGAGGCCACCGGCTTCGACCTCGTTTTTGATGCCCGCATCCGCGAGCGCCACTTCGGTGTGCTGCAGGGACGCACCTACGCCGAGTGGCGCGCCGAAGACGCCGCCGGCATGGCGCGCTACAACGCCGGTGATCCGGACTACGGCCCCGAGGGCGGCGAGACGGCGCGAGGCTTCCTCGATCGTTGCGTCAACGCCATCACCGACATGGTGACTGCTTGCGACGAGAAGACGCTTGTCCTGGTCACCCACGGCGGCGTGGTGAGCTCGATGTACCGCCACTCGCAGGGACTTGGGTTCCACAGCGAGCGAACGTGGAGCGTGCCGAACGCGTCAATCAGCGAATGGCGCGTCGAATATCGCGACGACGCGCCGGTGTTCTATTGCGAACGCATTGGTGACGTGGCGTACTTCGTACACCATGACGAACGACGAATGACGAATGACGCGAGTCACGAGGTGCGTGATGTGGTGGGACAAGGACGGTGATGTATGGAGATGTAGGGAAATGACGAATGAAGATTGTCGGCAGCAAGCATTCCGTCATTCGTCATTCGTCATTCGTCCTGCACGCGCAGCGAGCACAACATGCCAAAAAGAACAGACATTCAAAGCATCCTCATCATCGGCGCCGGCCCGATCATCATCGGTCAAGCCTGCGAGTTTGATTACTCCGGCGCCCAAGCCTGCAAGGCGCTGCGCGAGGAGGGCTACAAGGTCATCCTGGTCAACAGCAACCCGGCGACCATCATGACCGACCCGGAGATGGCCGATGTCACTTACATCGAGCCGATCACGGCGGCTGTCGTTGAGCGCATCATCGCGAAAGAAAAACCTGACGCGCTGCTGCCGACGATGGGCGGCCAGACCGCGCTCAACACGGCGATGGAGCTGTCAAAGAATGGTGCGCTCAAGCGCCACAACGTCGAGCTGATTGGTGCCAACGAGCATGCCATCGAGAAGGCGGAGGATCGCCTCAAGTTCAAGGAGGCGATGACCAAGATTGGTCTCGGCTCCGCGCGCTCCGCCATCGCGCACACGCTCGACGAAGCGCTCGCCGCGCAGAAGGCCGTCGGCTTCCCGGCCGTGATCCGCCCGAGCTTTACGCTCGGCGGCACCGGCGGCGGCATTGCCTACAACCACGAAGAATTCGTCACCATCTGCAAGAACGGGCTGGAACTTTCACCTACCAACGAATTGCTGATTGAAGAATCGCTGCTCGGCTGGAAAGAGTTCGAGATGGAGGTGGTGCGCGACAAGAAGGACAACTGCATCATCATCTGCTCGATCGAAAACCTCGATCCGATGGGTGTGCACACGGGTGACTCGATCACCGTCGCGCCCGCGCAGACGCTGACCGACAAGGAATACCAGATCATGCGCAACGCCAGCATCGCGGTGCTGCGCGAGATCGGTGTGGATACCGGTGGCTCCAACGTTCAGTTCTCGATCAACCCGCAAGACGGGCGCATGATCGTGATCGAGATGAATCCGCGGGTGTCGCGTTCGTCGGCGCTGGCGTCGAAAGCGACCGGCTTCCCAATTGCCAAAGTCGCGGCCAAGCTCGCCGTCGGCTACACGCTCGACGAGCTGAAAAACGAGATTACCGGCGGCGCCACGCCAGCGTCGTTCGAGCCGAGTATCGACTACGTCGTGACCAAGGTGCCGCGCTTCGCGTTCGAAAAGTTCAAGGAAGCCGATCCGCACCTGACCACGCAGATGAAGAGCGTCGGCGAAGTGATGGCGATCGGCCGCACCTTCCAGGAGTCGCTGCAGAAGGCGTTGCGCGGCCTCGAAGTGGGCGTCGATGGCTTCAACCTGAAATCGGTGGATGCCGACAAGATCAGCGAGCAGCTCTCGAACCCGACACCGGATCGGCTCTGGTACGTTGCCGACGCGTTCGGCGTCGGCATGAGCGTCGAGGAAGTATTCGAGGACACCGCAATTGATCCCTGGTTCCTTACGCAAATCAAGGAGATCGTCGACCTCGAACTGGCGATTGAAAAGCGTACGCTGGCATCGCTGTCGAAGGACGAATTGCGCCACCTGAAGCGCAAGGGATTCTCGGATCGCCGCCTTGCTTACTTGTTGAAGGCTTCGCAGGACGAGGTGCGCAATGCCCGTCACGCACAGGGCGTGCGCCCCGTGTACAAACGCGTGGACACCTGCGCCGCCGAGTTCGCCACGAAGACCGCGTATATGTACTCGACCTACGAGGACGAGTGCGAAGCGCAGCCGACGGACAAGAAGAAGATCATGGTGCTCGGCGGCGGGCCGAACCGCATCGGTCAGGGCATCGAGTTCGACTATTGCTGCGTGCACGCCGCGATGGCGATGCGCGAAGATGGTTACGAGACCATCATGGTCAACTGCAATCCGGAAACGGTGTCGACCGACTATGACACCTCGGATCGCCTGTACTTCGAGCCGGTGACGCTGGAAGACGTGCTCGAAATTGTGCACGTTGAAAAGCCCGTCGGCGTGATCGTGCAATACGGTGGACAGACGCCGTTGAAGCTCGCGCGTGACCTCGAACGTTGCGGCGTGCCGATCATCGGCACCACGCCGGATGCCATCGACGTTGCTGAAGACCGTGAACGCTTCCAGCAGCTGCTCAAGGACATCGGTCTCAAGCAGCCACCGAATCGCACGGCGCGCGATGAAGCCAGCGCGTTGCGTCTTGCCGATGAAATCGGTTACCCGCTCGTCGTGCGCCCGAGCTACGTGCTCGGTGGCCGCGCGATGGAAATTGTGCATGCTCCGGAAGATCTCGAACGCTACATGCGCGAAGCGGTGAAGGTGTCCAACGATTCGCCGGTGCTGCTCGATCGCTACCTGAACGACGCCATTGAAGTGGACGTCGATGCACTGGCGGACGGTACCGACGTGGTGCTTGGTGGCATCATGGAACACATCGAGCAGGCCGGTGTGCATTCGGGTGACTCCGCGTGCTCGCTGCCGCCTTACTCGCTGTCGAATGCGTTGCAGGACGAGCTGCGCCGCCAGACCGTTGCGATGGCGAAAGCGCTTAACGTGGTCGGCCTGATGAATGTGCAGTTTGCGGTGAAAGTGGAAAACGGGCAGGACGTCGTCTACGTGCTTGAAGTCAATCCGCGTGCGTCGCGAACCGTGCCCTTCGTGTCCAAGGCCACCGGCCGTCCGCTGGCCAAGATCGCCGCGCGCTGCATGGCCGGGCAAACGCTCCAGGCTCAGGGCATCGTTGGTGAAGCGCTGCCGCCGTATTACTCGGTGAAGGAAGCGGTGTTCCCGTTCAACAAGTTCCCCGGCGTGGACACCATCCTCGGCCCCGAGATGAAGTCCACCGGCGAAGTAATGGGTGTGGGCTACAGTTTCGCCGAAGCATTCGAAAAATCACAGCTCGCGGCGGGTACCCGGTTGCCGACGACGGGCAAGGTGTTCCTCTCGGTCAAGAACGGCGACAAACCGAAAGTGGCGGAGGTGGCGCGCATCCTGCACGAGGTGGGCTTCACACTGGTGGCGACCAAAGGCACGGCGAGCGCGATCACCGCCGCTGGCGTGCCGGTTGAAATCACCAAGAAGGTGCAGGAAGGCCGCCCGAACATCGTCGATACGATCAAGGACGGCCAGATCGCGCTGGTGATCAATACCGTCGAAGAAAAGCGCGGCGCGGTGGCCGACAGCTCCTACATCCGTCGCGCCGCGTTGCAGGCACGACTGCCGATCTACACGACCATCGCTGGCGCGAAGGCCGCTGCAATGGGCATCCAGGATGGCCCGGAGCTGACCCCGTACCCGTTGCAGACACTTCTGAAAGAAGTTGTAGTACAGTAACCTTGTTAACGATCTTTAGCCCGCCGGGAGCGACCGGCGGGCTTTGTTTTTGGTAGAAGAAAAATGTCACAAATCCCCCTGACCAAACGCGGCGCCGAACTCCTCAAGGCCGAACTGCATCGTCTGAAGACGGTAGACCGCATCGAAACCTCGCACGCGATTGCCGAAGCGCGCGCGCAGGGGGACATCAGCGAAAACGCTGAATACGAGGCCGCAAAGGAAAAGCAGTCCTTCATTGAAGGCCGCATCCTCGACATCGAAGGCAAGCTCGGCAACGCGCAGATCATCGACCCGACCACCCTGAATGCCGAAGGCCGCGTGGTGTTCGGCGCCACGGTGGAGTACGAGGACCTCGAAAGCGAGAAGAAATCGACCTATCAAATCGTGGGCGAAGACGAAGCTGATTTCAAAACCGGCAAGATATCGGTGGGTTCACCGCTCGCCCGCGCGCTGATCGGCAAGACGGCCGGTGACGTGGTCGAAGTGCAGGCGCCGGGCGGCGCCCGCGAAGTAGAGATCGTCTCGGTGCGTTACGTGTAGTTTCGACCTATGCTGCCTCATTGGAGCCTTGACAAAGGAACGGCGATTTGCGTACTTTCAATGGTGAATGTCGCAGCTATCGGTGTTGCGATTCCGGCAAGCGCGCAGAACCTGCCTCGCGCTTTACAACCCAATGTGACGCAGAGTTTTGTAGGTCGCGCATATCAGTGCGACGGTTTTCGCAGTGGACCGATTGTCTTGTACCTTGGTGTTGATGGCCTATATCTTCAGCGATACAGTCCGGAAAGAGGCCAGCCACGAACAGAAATGATGATCGGAAAATACGAGCGCGTTGCTACCAAGAATGGCGTCGCTCTTCGGCGTTCGAACAGCATGATCTATTCAATGACTGATGAAAAGTGGTACGGGGCAACTCTCAGCGAGCGTCAACTGACTTGGAACATTCGGCAAAGTACCCAGTTCAATGAGTTCGATTTGCTTGACACTGTGGGTGATCGACTTGCGTCGTGTCAGCAGTACGATAGCGCCACGGCTACGGTGGAAAAGTGGCTGCGAGACATTGAAAAATCATATCAACGCGCGGCGGCAAGTGATTCAGAGGGGCAGAGGGTCGCAGCGAAGTTGGCACCATTACGGCTGTATCTGGAGGGAATCACTCAAAAGGAACGCCCGAAGAATGGCGCGATGAAGGTAATCTTGTATCACCGCGAGGTAACTCGCCGCGCTTCAATGTCGTGGGGAGCTTGCAGTGACGCAAGTAAGAGTGAAGGTTTCTGGTATCGAGAGGCAGAAAAGAGCTACAACACACTGGCGATGACGTTGCCAGACCATGACTTATCTTGGTCGGCACCAGTTGATATCTTAAGACCGTCTTTTAATCGCTTGTTCTCATCCTGTCCGCAAGCATTCACGGAAATTCGGTAGTCGTCTGGGGGCCCACCCTACGTACTCTAAACGCCCAGCAACTCCACCTCAAATACCAAAGTTGCATTCGGCGGAATCACGCCGCCAGCACCACGGGCGCCGTAGCCCAGTTCCGGCGGGATGACCAGCACGCGGGTGCCGCCGACCTTCATCCCCTGCACGCCTTCGTCCCAGCCCTTGATGACGTGGCCGGCACCGAGCGGAAAGTCAAACGGGTCATTGCGGTCCTTGCTGGAATCAAACTTGGCACCGCGATTGGCCGGCGCGGCATCGCTGAACAGCCAGCCGGTGTAGTGCACGGTGACGTGGGCGCCGCGCGTGGCCTCGGCGCCAGTGCCGGGCGTGGTGTCGTCGTATTGCAGGCCGGAAGCGGTGGTTTGCATGGTTTTTTTTCGGCGAAGTTGATTCAGATCAGGAGCGTAACAGCCCGCCGCCACCGCGGTGGCGCTTCGTTACCAGCAGTGACCGAATTGGCACGCCGCCAGCGGGCGGATTGGCCTGTCGCCAGCGAGTGGATTGACCTGCCGCCAGTGGGCGGATCGACCTGTCGCCAGTGGGCGACGGCGTCACCTGCCATGCCTATAATCGCCAGCAATGTCTGCCCGGTGCTTTGCCGGGTGGCATCGGCGCGGGATTTCGCGGGCCAAGTGCTGGAGGACGCGGGCGATCTGCCAGAAGGCAGGCACCGGCGAAGAACCTGGTACGGAAGCCGTGCCGCGGGGAAATCATCACTCATTAAAAGAGGAGTTTGACCACATGTCAGCCACCAACTGGCTCGTCATTTCGCTGATTTGCGGACTGGCAGCTGTTCTTTATGGCGTTGTATCCATCAAATGGATCAACGGCCTGTCTGCGGGTAATGCGCGCATGCAGGAAATCGCCGGTGCCATCCAGGCCGGTGCCAAGGCATATCTCGCGCGGCAATACCGCACCATCACCATCATCGGCATCATCCTCGCCGTCGTGATCGGCGTCTTCCTTGATGGCAAGACGGCGTTCGGCTTCGTGCTCGGTGCGGTGCTCTCCGGTGCGGCGGGGTTCATCGGCATGAACGTGTCGGTGCGCTCCAATGTGCGCACCGCTGAAGCGGCCCGCTCCGGCATCAACGCTGCGCTGGCGGTTGCCTTCCGTGGCGGTGCCATCACCGGCATGCTGGTGGTTGGCCTGGGCCTGCTTGGCGTCGCCGGCTTCTACTGGTTCCTGATCGGTACGGCCGCGCACGCGCCGAACATGATGAAAGAAGGACTGCACAGCCTGATGGCGCCGCTGATCGGCTTCGCCTTCGGGTCCTCGCTGATCTCCATCTTCGCGCGTCTTGGTGGCGGTATCTTCACCAAAGGTGCCGACGTCGGCGCTGACCTCGTCGGCAAAGTCGAAGCCGGCATTCCGGAAGACGATCCCCGCAACCCCGCCGTGATCGCCGACAACGTCGGTGACAACGTGGGTGACTGCGCCGGTATGGCCGCCGACCTGTTCGAGACCTATGCCGTAACCATCATCGCGACGATGCTGCTTGGCGCGCTGCTGATGAAGGCCAACGCTGGCGCCGCTGCGGTTTATCCGCTGGCGCTTGGCGGCGTGTCGATCATCGCCTCGATCATCGGCTGCTACTTCGTGAAGTACAGCGGTACTGGCAAGATCATGAACGCCCTCTACAAGGGCCTGATCGTCGCAGCTGTGTTGTCGCTGATCGCTTTCTTCTTCGTTACGCAAACCGTGTTCGTCGGTGTTGAAGGCGTCAATACGATGAAGCTGTTCGGCGCCTGCGTCGTCGGCATCGTGCTCACGGGCGCGCTGGTGATGATCACCGAGTACTACACCGCCACCGAATACGCACCGGTGCGTCACGTTGCCCAGGCGTCCACGACTGGCCACGCCACCAACATCATCGCCGGTATCGGCATCTCGATGAAGTCCACCGGCTATCCGGTGGTGGCTGTCTGTATCGCCATCCTCGCCGCCTACTGGCTGGCGGGTCTCTACGGCATCGCGGTTGCTGCGACGGCCATGCTGTCGATGGCGGGTATCGTTGTTGCGCTCGACGCCTACGGCCCGATCACCGACAACGCCGGTGGCATCGCTGAAATGTCGGAACTGCCGCCGGAAGTGCGCAACGTGACCGATCCGCTCGACGCCGTTGGCAACACCACCAAGGCTGTCACCAAGGGTTACGCGATCGGCTCCGCCGGTCTCGCCGCGCTGGTGCTGTTCGCGGACTACACGCACGGCCTTGAAAGCAAGGGCATGGCGGTGTCGTTCGACCTGTCGAACCACATGGTGATCGTTGGCCTCTTCATCGGCGGCCTGATCCCTTACCTGTTCGGTGCGATGGCGATGGAAGCCGTTGGCCGTGCCGCCGGCTCGGTGGTGGAGGAAGTGCGCCGCCAGTTCCGCGAGATCAAGGGCATCATGGAAGGCAAGGCCAAGCCGGAATACGGCAAGGCGGTTGACATGCTGACCACGGCCGCGATCAAGGAAATGATCATCCCGTCGCTGCTGCCGGTTGCGGTACCAATCCTCGTTGGTCTGCTGCTCGGGCCGGAAGCGCTCGGCGGTCTGCTGATGGGCACCATCATCACCGGTCTGTTCGTCGCGATCTCGATGTGTACCGGTGGCGGTGCCTGGGACAACGCCAAGAAGTACATCGAAGACGGCAATCATGGCGGCAAAGGTTCCGACGCGCACAAGGCGGCGGTGACCGGCGACACCGTGGGTGACCCGTACAAGGACACCGCCGGCCCGGCCGTGAACCCGCTGATCAAGATTATCAACATCGTCGCATTGCTGATCGTGCCGGTGGTGGCCTCAATCCACGGTGGCACAAGTGCCAAGGCATCGGGCGCGCATGGCGCGGCCCCGGCTGCGGTGAGCGCACCGGCTGCTGCAGCGCCCGCTGCAGCTCCGGCTCCCGCTGCCGCAGCAGCGCCAGCAGCTGACGCCGGCAAGGTCGACGTCAACGCCAAGGTGGACGGCGACAAGAGCACCGGCACCATGAAGGTGTACTTCGCCAGCGCGTCGTCGGCGCTGCCGGCTGGCGCCGACAAGGGCGTGGCCGACATGGTTGCCGCGTTCAAGGCCAAGGGCAACGGCAAGCTGGTGCTCAGTGGCTTCGTCGACCCGAGCGGTGACGCCGCCAAGAACGCCGAGCTGGCCAAGCTGCGCGCTTTCGCCGTGCGCGATGCGCTCAAGGCTGCAGGTGTCGCTGAAGACAAGATCGAGCTGAAGAAACCGGAAGACCTGACCGCCGGCGCCACCTCGGCTTCTGAAGGTCGTCGCGTTGAGGTCACGCTGCAATAACAGCGCAGGTCGTCACGCAGAAAGCCGCCTTCGGGCGGCTTTTTTGTTGTTGTCACTGTTCACCGAATGCACTGTGTTATCAGATCAGCTTTGGTGTGAAATCCCCATCTGAGGAGGGCTTAAGGCAAAGAATGGCCAGAAGTCGACAAATCGGTTTTTCGGCTACAAAGCCCGGAGCGGATGGGGCTTTTCACGAAAAGCTGATACTCCCCAAGGCCGATGCAAACTGCTCGGATCAGATCGCACACGTCCGAAACCCGGCAAACACGTCGCTGCGACCGGCGGCAAAATAGTTGCGATAGCGCGGGTGGTGCATGAGCGGCAGCGTAGCGTGTGATCCACCGCGCAGCACGCGATGCTGTCCATCGAACCACGGCGCCGAATATTCGCGGTAGCGGTCGGGAGTGAAACCGGGGTAGGGCGCGAAGGTCGTTGCCGTCCACTCCCACACGCTGTCGCCCCATTCGATCAGGCCGTTCGACGCCGCGTATTCCCATTCGTACTCGGTGGGCAGGCGACGGCCAGACCACATGCAATAGGCGTCCGCCTCGATGGCGCTCACGTGAACCACCGGTGCGGACAGATCAAGTGGCTGCCAGCGGTCAAAGCAGCGTTGTTGCCAGCCTTCGCAGCCATGCTCTTCATCGCGGCGCCAGCACGACGGATGCGCGGCACCGGTACGCGCGGCGAACGCTCCGGATTCGACGAAGGCCAGAAACCGTGCATTGCTGACCGGCGCGCGGTCGATGCTGAATGCGGCGACCGCAACGTCGTGAACGCCACGCTCGTTGTCAAAACTGAATCCCGGGCCGTCGTAACCCGCCCGCAAAGGCCCGGCGCTGACAGCGACCTCATTGCCCGCTGGCGATGCACGCGGTGCACGCACCCACGCAGGCCGCGGCCACGCCAGCGCCTGCGCACACCACGCGATAGCCTCCAGGTGCATTGCTTCGTGAAACAGTGCCAGGCGGAACGGATACAGCCCGGCGGCGTCGTCATCGACCTGCGCCAATGCGGCAAGCACAGCGCTCTGCGTCGCGTCCATGTACGCGAGGGCACGCTCGCGCGTGAGCTGTGGCAACTGCCAGCGCGCCTCATGCGCGATCACGTTGGAGTTGAACAGCGCATCGGCCTCGTCCCAGCAGGATGGCCGTGCGGCGACGGTGCGGCCGTCCGCCGTGTTGAACGCACCGCGCACGCACCACCATTCGGCAAACCATGCGGCGTGCGCGCATTCCCACAGCGGCGGATTGATGCCGCGCTGGTACGGCGGCGTCAGGGCTGACGCGTCCATCGTCTGCACATAGTCGCGGGTCAGCGCGCGCATTGCTTGCAGCGTGTGTCGCAGCGCTGCCGCGTCCAGCATCCGCGCTGCCCAACCGGCCGCGAGAACCTCCGTATGCGATAGTTGCGCGGTGAAGCCCCGTGTCGTCATCGTGTCTCCAGCCAATGCCCGCGCCAACAACGGCAACTGGCATACGGCGGCGCGTTGGGCGCGGTTTCTGTCCCACGATTATGCGGTGAAAATCGTCGAACGCTGGGCCGGTGCCGATCCGTTGCCCGATGCGATGGTGGCGCTGCATGCGCGGCGTTCTGCGGAATCGATCCAGCAATTCCGTCGGTTGCGACCCGCAGGCCGCCTGCTGCTGGCGTTGACCGGAACTGATGTTTATCGCGACATCCATGACGACGACGCTGCCAGGCTGTCGCTCGCGCTGGCCGATCGCCTCGTCGTGTTGCAGCCGCGGGCACTTGACGAGCTGGATGCGAAATCGCGCATCAAAGCGAGCGTGGTTTACCAGTCGGCGTCGACGCTGAAGCCAGGCGTCCTTTCGTCGCGGCATTTCGACATCGTCCAGGTCGGCCATCTCCGTCACGAGAAGGATCCATTTACTCCGATTACGGCGCTACGCCACCTGCCCGCCGATAGCCGCATCCGCCTCACCCAGATTGGTAATGCGCTCGACGCCCACCATGCCGACGCCATGGCTGTCGTCACGCGCGACGAGCCCCGCTTGCGCTGGCTGGGCGCGCTGAGCCACGCTGCGACACGGCAGCGCATCAAGCGCGCCCATCTGCTGGTCATCGCCAGCCGCATGGAAGGGGGCGCCAACGTGATTGTTGAAGCTATCACCGCTGGCGTGCCGGTGCTCGCCAGCGACATCAGCGGCAACATCGGCATGCTGGGCGAGCACTATCCGGGGCTGTTTCCGTTCGGCGATGCGGCAGCCTGCGCGGCGATGATGTGGCGCGCCGAAACCGACGCCCGCTTTTATGACCGCCTGCTGCGCGCATGCGGGCAACGGGCCAAGCAATTTGTGCCTGAGCGCGAGGCCAGCGGTATTCGCAGTGCCGTCGCCCGTGTCATTGCATTGTGAAGCAATGCTGTAAGCGCCTGCCTGCCGTTTGCGACAAAATTTGTCCCGCCCCATTTTCTGGAGATTCGTATGAATGCCCCCGTGACCAACAACGCCGTTGAGCCGCGTCTCACCTCGCTCTCCCACGGCGGCGGCTGCGGCTGCAAGATCGCGCCGGGCGTGCTTTCGGAGATTCTTAAGAACAGTTCCGGGCTGTTGCCGAAAGAATTGCTTGTGGGAATCGAAACCGCTGATGACGCCGCCGTCTACAAACTCAACGACGAGCAGGCACTGATCGCGACGACCGATTTCTTCATGCCCATCGTCGATGACCCGTTCGAGTTTGGCCGCATTGCAGCGACCAACGCCATCAGCGATGTCTACGCGATGGGCGGAACCCCGATCATGGCGCTGGCGCTGGTCGGCATGCCGATCAACGTACTCTCGGTCGAGACCATCGGCAAGATCATCAAGGGCGGCCAGAGCGTCGCGACGGCGGCAGGCATCCCGATTGCGGGTGGGCACACGATTGACTCGGTGGAAGCGATCTACGGCCTCGTGGTGATGGGGCTCGTGCATCCGAGCAAAGTGAAAAAGAATGCCGACGCCAAAGTGGGCGACGTGCTGATCCTCGGCAAGCCGATTGGTGTGGGCGTGCTCTCCGCCGCGCTCAAGAAAGAGAAGCTCTCGCCCGAGGGCTACGCCGCGATGATCGCCAACACCACCAAGCTCAACAAGCCCGGCGCCGCGCTCGCCAACATGCCGGGCGTGCATGCGCTGACCGACATCACCGGCTTCGGCCTCGCCGGCCACACGCTCGAACTTGCGCGCGGCGCCAGGATGACCGCCGTCATCGAGTGGAGCAAAGTGCCTTTCATCAAGGACGTGAAAGCACTCGCTGCTGAGGGTTACATCACCGGCGCGTCCGGCCGCAACTGGGCGGGCTACGGCAAGGATGTCACCTTGCCGGAAGGCTTCGCTGCGGTCGATCAGGCGCTGCTCACCGATCCGCAAACGTCAGGGGGGCTCCTCGTCTCTTGCGACCCGGCGATTGCCAACGATGTGATCACGCTGTTCAACCGCGAAGGGTTCGAAAGCGCCGCCGTGGTGGGGCGGATGGAGGCAGGGGCAGGGCGGTTGGTGGTGGTGTAGCGGTGTTTCGGCGTGAACCCGACCGGAACGCGTCCGAGTTCGCAAACTGCCTGAGACGAACAAACTGATTGTTGTCATTCCCGCGAAGGCGGGAATCCAGACCGTCGCGCTTTGAGCCCCGATTCAGCGGGCAACGCAGGCTGCGCTCAGGACATTGCGCCCTTAAGCTGCCTCGACTTAATCCGGCGAGCGATCTCCTGCTTGCTCTGCCGCAGCAATACGATTTCGGACGGTGTCAACATCCGTGGTGCATTCGAGGTAGCGAGCTTTTGATTGAGTAAGGCTGTCGAAGCCGTGACCGAACCACTCGTTGCATCAGATTTCAGGCACTTCTCCATGAAATCGCCCGATCACCGTGTCATGTTGCGCTGTGTGATTCGACATACGCATCCACCAAACGGCGAATCATGCGCTGGTACTGCGTGTGATTTTTTGCGGCCTCTGACTTGAAGAAATCAATGCTCTTCTTGCTCAGAGCCAAGGTGACCTTGACCGCTTCTTCGTTGAACGCAAGCTCGGCAGGGGACGGCAGAAAGTCTTTCATCACCTTGGGCTCGCCAAGCGGCTCATTGGTGTATTTGATTTTCGCGCTCATAAATTGCCTTTCCTTTGCGCCAGTAACCGGCACCAATAATTCGAATCCGTGAGGCGCGATACGTAAACCGCACCGTCAAAACACCGCCGCCCACCTGACCAAAACAATAAAAGCGCGATTCGGATTCGCTGTGCGTTTCGTCTCGCGCAATCACGCGTCGCAGGTCTGCAAAGGCGTACTGGGCGGTTGAGAACGAAACCCCATGCTTGGCTTGGTTCGCCTGGTCTTTCTCCTCATCCCACTCAAAGTTTGTCTCCGCCATTGCTAATCATAGCCTGTCTCCATATAAATTACCATATTTTTTTATGGTAATTTTCGCGCGTCAAGCGTTCACTCCCCCACACGCGGGCCAGCGTGGTCCGGATTTTTTGCTCGAAGCGGGCGATCAGTTCGCGGTTGGCGTTGACCAGCGCCTGCTCGGCTTCGATTTCGGCGACGATGGCTTGTTGGGTGGTGAGGGGTGGGAGGGGGATTTTGAGTTCCCTAAGGCAACGCTGAACAAGTCATCGATTTCGATGGTGACGGGGTTTGCGGCGAAGCGAAGTTGGGCCTGACGAGGTTTCCGGGCCACTGGGGCGCGAATTTGCTCCGATGGGCGCTGTTTCGACCCCCACAGAGGTGCTTTGCGCCCACTGCGGGCGCACTTATGCCATCAGGCGCTTGCGCGCCAGGTAGATGTTGGCCAGACCGAGCGCCACGAACGAGCGCGTCGCGTTCTTCGCCAAGCCACGGTAGCGCACCTTGCTGAAGCCCCACAGCCGCTTGACCACCGCGAACACGTGCTCCACACGGGCGCGCACCCTGGACTTGTTGCGGTTCTTCGCCCGCTCGACTTCGTCTATCTCGCCACCGCTGCGCACCCGCTGGTTGGTGAAGTCCCGCGCCTGTGGCGCCTTCGAGCTGATCAACTCCTTCTGGCTGGCATAGGCGCTGTCGCCGTACACGCGCCGCTCGGCTCCGTGCAGCAGCTCAGGCAGCGGGTGCTTGTCGTGCACGTTCGCCGCAGTCACCACCGCGCTGTGCGTCAGCCCTGTGCGGCTGTCCACCCCGATGTGCATCTTCATGCCGAAGTACCACTGCTGGCCCTTCTTCGTCTGGCACATCTCGGGATCACGCGCCTTCTCGGCGTTCTTCGTCGAACTCGGGGCGCCGATGATGGTGGCATCCACAATCGTGCCCGTACCTACCTTCAGCCCCCGCTCCTGCAGTACCCGACCGACCGTGGCAAACAGTTGCTCGCCCAGCTTGTGCTGCTCCAGAAGGCGGCGGAACTTCAACAGCGTGGTGCCATCGGGCACGCGCTCACGGCCCAGGTCGATGCCAACAAAGCGGCGCAGCGCCGTGCTGTCGAGCAATGCCTCCTCGCAGGCCTCGTCTGCCAGGTTGAACCAGTGCTGCACGAAGTACATGCGCAGCATGCGCTCCAGTCCCACCGGCGGCCGCCCGTTGCCAGGCTTGGGGTAGTGCGGTTCGATCACAGCGCACAGTTCCCGCCACGGCACGATTGTCTCCATCGTCGCCAGAAACACGTCGCGCTTGGTCGCACGCCGGTACTGTTCGAATCCGGCACCTTGATCCGCCGCCGCTGCAAGAGTCTGTTGCTTCATACATTCATAACGTCGCTACAGCTCCTCGGTGGACTTGTTCAGCGTTGCCCTAATGTCTCCTATATTAATTTGTTGTAACGTGGCTCCGTAAGTTTTGAACCGGATTTGGCTCTGAACTGACTCGGAACAAACAGCAATGAAACCGTAGGCTGCGAGTGCCAGAGCGGGATTGAATCTTATGGGCACAATGCCGCGCGTGACGTTTGCCCCGGCAAGTTCTGCGGCTGCGATAGATGCGACCCCTGTCGTGCCTCGCACGCAGAGCAACACTTCGCCGCCTTGGAGTGTGGTGCGCTTGTAGGCAGCTGCCGCATTCGGATCGATTCGCTTCAGGCCTGAAAGTCGGATCAGGTTTGATGTCAAGTCCACCGGGCGAACGATGGGCAGACCATCCGTAAGCTCATCGCCGGGCTGCACGATTCCGTATGAAAGTGAACAGTCCGCCGCCGCCAAATCTTCGAGCCGCACCATCGGCCAATCGGGGTGGATGGGGATGTGGGGGCGGTAGTTGTCGACGACGGCGCGGGCACCGTCGATGACTTTCTGGTAGCCCTCAATCTCCGCCACGATTTCCTTCTGCACCTCCAGCGGCGGCAGCGGGATTTCAAGTTCAGCGAATTGCGTCCAACCGACTCTGGGGAGTTGCGCGCCTTTCAGCTGCGCCATTACCGCGTCGTTAAATCGTTTCGTGCGGAACAGGAATGCATAAAGCGCAGGATCGACTTGGCCCCCAATCGCTTTGATGACAAAAATGTCCGTAGAGCAAATGCCGCGGCGGTCTGCGAGCCACACCTTGTTCAAATTTGGCCGCAGTTTGCCGTAAAGAATATCGCCCGGCTCAAAGCAGTTTTTCAAACTCTTGATCTCGGATGGATTGTCCGTAGTGGTTTCGCCATCAAGTTTGCCAGTGCCCTGAGCAAGGCTTTCGAGCCCGAGATAAGTTGTGACGCCAGAGAGAGTGGCAGGCAAGACGCTTTGTCCTGATTTCTCGAAGACATCGCCTACCGAGACTATCGGCCACACCGACACCGCGTCTACGCCCTCCCGATACCGCTCCCCACTCAAATTGAACTCGCCATTCGCCGCCAGTTTCTCTTTTGGCACGATCAGCCCACGGGTCGGTGCGAGCCCGCTTACAGACTGCCGTTGCCGCAGTGCGCTCAGGTACTCGTCCAACTCCTGCTTCACACGCGGCAGGTCGCTGTGGGCCAAGGGGCGGCGCTGCGCACCGAGATCGAAGCCGTCGCTTTCGACCTTGAAGAAGGCGATGCTGTCCGCGTGTTTCGCGAGCGCCTTGTCGAGGATGAGGACTGATGTTTTGACGCCTGTATACGGGTTGAAGCAACCGGCGGGCAGCGAAATCACCGCCACCAGCGACTGCTGCACCAGCATCTTGCGCAGCGCCTTGTAGGCCGTCTGGCTTTGAAAGATGATGCCTTCTGGCACGATGATGCCCGCGCGTCCAGTGGGCGTGAGGTGCTCGGCGATGTAGTCGACAAACAGCACTTCCGAGCGCTTGGCCGGAATCGAAAAGCGCTTGTGCGGCTTGATGCCGCCCTTGGGCGACATGAACGGTGGGTTCGCCAGGATCACATCGAAATGCTCGTTCCAGCGATCATCGCTGGTGAGCGTGTCGTACTCGTCCACGCTCGGGTTCGGAAAGCCGTGCAGGTAAAGGTTCACCAGCGACAGGCGCACCATGTCGGGCGAAATGTCGTAGCCGACGAGGCTGCTGGCGAGCTTGTCACGCTCCTTGGACGTAAGCTGGTCGCCGGGACGGGCCTTGCCGTTTTGCGCGAGGATGTGCTTCCACGCCGAAATCAGAAAACCGGCCGTGCCGCAGGCGGGGTCGAGCAGACGCTCATGCTTTTGCGGGTTGACGATGCTGACGATGAAGTCGATCAGGTGGCGCGGCGTGCGGAACTGCCCGGCGTCGCCCTGGCTGCCGAGTACCGAGAGCAGGTATTCGAAGGCATCGCCCAGCTTCTCGGAGTGGTCGTAGCGGAAGGCGTCGATTTCCTTGAGGAAGCTGCGCAGCGTCTCGGGGTCGCGGTAGGGCAGATAGGCGTTCTTGAAGATGTCGCGGAACAGCGGCGGCAGATGCGTGTTCTGCGTCATCTGGCCGATGGCTTCGCCGTAGAGATTGATCGTGTCCTGCCCGCCCATCTGCGGGGCGAGCAGCTTGGGCCAACTGAAGCGCTCAAAGCCGTTGACGAAGAAGCTGCGCTTGCCGCCCAGCGCCTCGGCCTGTGCGTCCATGTCGTCCATGAACTTGTAGATGAGGGCGATGGTGATCTGTTCGACCCTGGCGCTTGGAACAGGCACCTTCCCGACCAAAATATTGTGGATCGAATCGATACGGCGCTTGGTATCAGCGTCGAGCATAAATAGCGTGTCTTACATGAATTGGTTAAGAGCTACGTAATCTTTCACGTACTCGGGGATGAGTTTTCGCCACTCCGCAGGAACAGACATCAGGTCGGATGTGCCAAAGCTTTGATTGACGTAAAGCTCGGCGAAGCGGCCGTCGTCGATGATGGCGCGCAGCTTTGCATCCTGCGCGTAGGCCTTGAAAAAGTACTTCATGGCAGCCAGTGCGATGGCGTTGTCCTGCCCGTGCGGCGCATCGCTGCCAGAATCTTCGCGCAGGCCGAGCGCGGCCTGATTGGTCAGCACAAACTGCTGGAATTCGTCATCCAGCAGCTCGTCGGCCGATTTGAAGTACGGGATCAGGCCGAAGATTTTTTGCAGGATTTCCTTGAGCGTGAGCCGACGATCCACGCCCGCCGCGTGGCGCAGTTTTTCGAGGGTGTAGAACTCGCTGGGCTTGTCGAAGAGCTGGTTCACCACGTAGTCCGCCGCCTGCTCCCAGCGTTCGTCGGCCACGGCGGCCCTGAGCCCGTCGTCGGCTTTCACCGTTTCCTCGAAGCGGTTGAAGAACATGCGGTCAATACGCATGCCCTCCGGGCCAATCTGCTGTTCTGCAGCCAGGCGCAGCGCGTCGTCCCCGGTGTGGTGGTAGCTGCCCGTGGGTGGTGGCGGCGGCGGTGGCGGAGTGCCCGGGCCTTCACCGCCGGGCACGCGCGCGGGCAGGTGCAACACTTCGTCGTAGTCGAATTCGTCCTCAAAGTATTCGCAGTTGGCGAAAAAGTCGAACAGCTTGAAACCGGTTTTCTGTGGCGCGGCGATCAGCGGCTTGAGCGAATCGTCGAGCAGCAGGTCAAGAAAGTCGTGCTTGCGCGTGCCCCGGCCCTTGATCTGCACAAAGTCCGACGGCGAGAACACCGGGCGCATTAGCGCGAGGTTGAGGATGTCCGAGCAGTCGTAACCCGTGGTCATCATGCCCACGGTGAGGCAAACGCGGGCTTTGCTCGTCTTGTAGCTATCGAGAAAGTTCGCCGAGCCAAGCAGGTTGTTGTTAGCGAAGTTGATGGTGAATTGCTGCGCGCCGGGCACCGAAGATGTGACCTGCACGGCGAAGTCGGACTGATATTTACCGGGGAACCGCCGGTCGGCCAGCTCGTTGAGGATTTGCGTGAGCTTGGCGGCGTGGTTCTGGCTGACGGCAAAGACGATGCTCTTGCCGATTTCGCCGCTGACCGGGTCGCGCAGCGCGTGCGCGAGGAAGGTTTCGCAGAACACGCGGTTGGTCGCATCCGAAAAGAAGGATTTCTCGAAACTGGTGTGGACGAAGACCTGATCCTGTTGGCCGCTGTCGCCCGCAGGCGTGGCGACGGCGTAACCCTGATCGGAGAGCAACTGGGTGGTGATGTCGGTACGTGCATCCACCACCAGCGGATTGACCAGCACGTTATCGCGAACACCATCGAGCAGCGAGTAGCGGAAGGTGGGTTGACCGCCCTCGCAGCCGAAGGTGCGGTAGGTGTCGAGCAGCAGGCGCCGCTCCTGTTCACGCGGGTCGCGCGTGGTGGGCTTGCTGGCGTCGAAATTGCGGAGGTAATCCTTCGGCGTTGCCGTCAGGCCGAGTTTGTAGCCGACGAAATACTCAAACACGGCACGCGCGTTGCCGCCGATGGAGCGGTGCGCTTCGTCTGAAATCACCAGATCGAAATCAGTCGGCGAAAACAGGCGCTGGTATTTGCCGTTGAACAGCAGCGACTGCACGGTGGTGACCACGATTTCCGCCTTGCGCCAGTCGTCGCGACGATCCTTATAGATGACGGTGCTGTAGTCATTCTTCAGGTACGCGTTAAACGCTTTCCAGGCTTGGTCTTCGAGTTCGAGGCGATCAACCAGAAACAGCACGCGCCGGGCGTTGCCGGTACGCAGAAAGAGTTTGATGACGGCAGCGGCGGTGAGCGTCTTTCCGGTGCCGGTCGCCATCTCGAACAGGAAGCGGCTGCAGCCCTCGGCGACCGCGTCCTGCAGCGCATTGAGCGCACGCTTCTGATAGTCGCGCAGGAAGCGGAGGTTGTTTTTCTTGATGAACGCGGGCTTTTCATCGCGGTTCTGCCACGCTGCCTCGGATGCGTAGCCGGGCATCTGCGTGAGCGCGATGTAGTCGCTGCTGATGATCTCCTTGGCGAGCTTGCCCGGGTCGGGTGTGAAACGGCGGTAACTCTGGATGGAATCGGCGTTGGGGAACTGCGTGATGACGTGCGGATTGCCGTGCTGCAAGTCCCAAAAATAGTGCAGATTGCCGTTGGAGAGGATGACGTAGCGGCAGTTCTGCTCGCGTGCGTAACGTCGCGCCTGCTCCTTGCCTACCAGTGGATTTTTGTCTTCGGCCTTGGCTTCGAGCACGAGTAATGGAAACCCATTGTCGTCGAGCAGCAGAAAATCTACAAAACCGTTGCTGACGCCATCGAAATTTTCGCCGAGCGCATCAACGCGGGTCTGCGTGAGCTTGACGTTGGGCTCCAGCGCGATGTTGGCGCGTCCGTTTACGTCGTCAAAGAAGCGCCAGCCTGCTGCTTCGAGCAGGCGGTTGATCTTGATGCGGGCGGTGGCTTCCTTGGCGGGCACGGCGGCTGAGGCTTTTGTCTGGGCGGCAGTATTCGGGGGATTATGCGTGCACTACCGATCTATGAGGGCAGCGACTGCTACGAGGGCAGCACATCGCTCACCTTCTCGAAATACCGGACACCCGGCAATTCCCGGAAGTGCGCGTCCTGGGTGAACACGGTTGCGCCGCGTAGCTGCGCAGTTGCGTAAATCAATGCATCGGCCATTGGCAGCTTGTGATCGCTGCTGAGTTTGGCGGCCAACAGCGCGACGGCTTCATCCACTGCCGTCACTACACCCAGCTTGAGCTGGGCGATGGCGACAAACGCCTTGTCTTCACCCAGCTCGGTACGCACTTTCTTGAACACTTCGTAAAGCACGATGGTGGGAACGATCAGCGTGGATGTACTCTCGATTGCCTTGGCAAAGTGCTTCGCTGAAGGTGTGTCGGCGAAGTATTCCAGCCAGCCGGAGGTGTCGACCAGATTCATTCGCGGTCGTCGTCGCGGTCAATATCAGTGGCCATACCGCGCAGCATGCCACGCACCTGCCGCATCGGGCGCACCGGGATGAACTCGATGCGTTCGCCGTACTGCACGACCTGCATCGGCATTCCCGCCTTGAGTTTCATCGCCTCGCGAATTTCCTTTGGCACCACGACCTGAAATTTTGGAGATAGGGTCAATGCGTTCATGTTATCGATAAGATAGTCGTTAAACGAATTTTATATCGATGAGGAGATTTCGTCATCGCCGAGAGGTGTGGCGCTCAGGCATGTGGTGATAGGCAAGCGAATCGATCTGTCTGCGCGCGCCATAATTAACGTTAACGTCAATCAAAATCCGCAGCGCAAAGGAAGCCGTACGTGAGCACTTTCAAAGCCTATCTAACCTCGCAAGAGGGCAAATCGGTCAAGACCGAACTGGTCGACATGACGACAGACCAGCTCGACGAAGGCGAGGTGCTGATTGACGTCAAACACTCGACGGTGAACTACAAGGACGCACTGTCCGCGACGGGTGCCGGTCGCATCATCCGGCGCTTTCCCTGCGTTGGCGGCATTGATCTGGCGGGGACGGTGGCGAGTTCCAGTGATCCTTCATTCAAGCCGGGTGACACCGTGATCGCGACTTCGTATGACGTGGGGGTGGCGCATCACGGCGGTTACGCGCAGAAGGCGCGCATTCCGGCGGCCTGGCTGGTGAAAGCGCCTGCCGGGATGACGACGTTCGACGCGATGAGCTACGGCACCGCCGGCTTCACCGCTGCGCTCGCCGTGCATCGCATGCAGCATGACGGCTTGTCGCCCGACAAAGGCCCAGTGCTGGTGAATGGCGCGACCGGGGGCGTGGGCATGGTGGCGATCGAGATTCTGGCCAAACTGGGCTACGACGTGGTGGCGGTGACAGGCAAGGAGAAGGACGCCGATTTGCTGAAGTCGATTGGCGCGAAGGAGGTGCTGGTGCGCGGGCAGTTCGAGATGACCGAGAAGCCGTTGGGGCCGGAGACTTACGC
>Ga0208695_1000381_pt1 | contig 50780 bp, 39 predicted proteins | sample AD_UKC111_MetaG_FD_184449 | JGI IMG/M metagenome (GOLD analysis project Ga0208695, IMG submission 184449) | Active sludge microbial communities of municipal wastewater-treating anaerobic digesters from Hong Kong - AD_UKC111_MetaG (SPAdes)... | ecosystem: Engineered > Bioreactor > Anaerobic >... | reverse complement strand
CATGGGGGCCGACACGGCACCTATCGGAGCGAAATCGGACCACTACGGCAAGAAATCTCGTCATGCCCAACTTCGCTTCGCCGCAAACTCTGTCACCATTGCAATCGATGACTTGTTCAGCGTTGCCTTAGCGCAATTCCGATGCGGCTCTCAGCTATTGTCTGGATGGTTTCTATGCGACTATCCGAGCCAACCCCGAGCGTTCTCGAACATGCGCAACCACGGCGAGCGCGTCCAGCCTTCGGGATGCCACGAAAAGTTCTCGACGCGATGAGTGCGCTCGGGATGCGGCATCAGCACGTTGAAGCGGCCATCCGCCGTGGTAAGCCCGGTGATGCCGCCCGGCGAACCGTTCGGGTTAAGCGGATAGGTTTCGGTTGCGGCGCCGTGGCCGTCAATGAAGCGCAGCGTAACCAGCGACTGCGCGGTCTCGAATTGTTCCTCGTTCTTGAACTGCGCGAAGCCCTCGCCGTGCGCCACCACGATGGGCAGCCGGGTCTTTTCCATGCCCTTGAAGAAAATCGACGGCGTGTCCATCACTTCCACCAGCGCGGTGCGGCACTCGAACTGCTCGCTGCCGTTGCGCACGAACTTTGGCCAGTGTTCAGCACCGGGAATGATCGGCGCCATCTGCGCCAACATCTGGCAGCCGTTGCAAATGCCGAGCGCGAAGGTATCGTCCTCGCCAAAGAACTCCTGGAACTGCTCGCGCAGCGCCGGATTCAGCAGGATCGATTTCGCCCAGCCGGCACCAGCCCCCAGCACGTCACCGTAGCTAAATCCACCACACGCGACAAAGCCCTTGAATTCGTCCAGTGTGCGACGACCGGTCTGCAGGTCGGTCATGTGCACGTCGTAGGCATCGAAGCCGGCCATCGTGAACACGTGCCCAGTCTCGATTTGCGAATTGACGCCCTGCTCGCGCAGGATCGCGACTTTGGGACGCGAGCCCGTCGCTATCATCGGCGCCGCCACGTTGACCGTGGCGTCGAAAAGAACACGCGGCGTGAGGCCGACGTCTCCATCGTCGAATACGCGGTCGAACTCGGCATCAGCACAATCGGGGTTGTCGCGCAGGCGCTGGATCTCGATGCTGGTGGCGCTCCACGCCGCATGCAGGGCCTGTCGCGCTTCGTCGAGAATGACCTTGCCGCCCTGTTCGATCACCAGTTTGCCATCGTCGCGCAAGGTGGCGATCTCGTGCACTGGCAAACCAGCAAATGCATCGCGAGCCTTTGCCACATCGGCGCGGCGGACCTGGACGACGGCACCGAGCTCCTCATTGAACAGCGTACCGAACGCATCGGAGGCAGCCTCGATCGTCACCGTCAGACCCGAGCGCGACGCAATCATCATCTCCGCGAGCACCGCGAAAAGGCCACCGTCGGACTTGTCGTGATAGGCGAGCGCCAGGCCCTGCGCGTTGAGCGCCTGCACGCCTGCGAAGAACGCCTTGAGGTCATCCGCAGAATCGCAATCCGGCGTGCTGTCACCCATCTGCGAGAGCACCTGGGCGTAGATCGAGCCACCGAGCCGCGCCTTGCCGCGTGCCACGTCAACCAGCAGCAATACCGTGTCGCCCTCGGTGCGCAACAGCGGAGTCAGCGTGCGCTTGACATCAACGACGTTGGCAAAAGCGCTGACGATCAGCGACACCGGCGAGTGCACGGACTTTTTGCTGGAGCCATCGCCCCAGGAGGTGCGCATGCTCATCGAGTCTTTGCCGACCGGGATGGCGATGCCGAGGGCCGGGCAAAGCTCCATGCCCACCGCGTGTACGGCGTCGAAAAGCGCGGCATCTTCGCCGGCCACATCAACAGCGGCCATCCAGTTGGCGGAGAGCTTGATGTCGCCGATGGCATGGATGCGTGCTGAGGCAATGTTGGTGATGGCTTCCGCCACCGCCATGCGCGCCGATGCGGGGGCATTGAGAACAGCGAGCGGCGTGCGCTCGCCCATCGCCATCGCCTCGCCAGCGTCGCCCACGAAATCGCGCAGCGTGACAGCGCAATCGGCCACCGGCACCTGCCAGGGGCCGACCATCTGTTCGCGTGCGGTGAGACCACCGACGAAGCGGTCACCGATGGTGACGAGGAAGGTTTTGTCCGCGACCGTTGGATGCTGCAACACGCGATAGGCTACGTCACGCAGGCTCACGGCGCTCGCAGCGAGCGACGCACCGGGCGCTGCCTTGCGCACGGCGTCGCGCTCCATCTTTGGTGGTTTGCCAAGCAGCACTTCGAGTGGCATGTCCACCGGTGTGTTGCTGAATTTGGCGTCGGCGACGGTCAGATTGCCCGAACCATCTGCCACGCCAAGCACGGCGAACGGACAACGCTCGCGTTCGCAGAACGATTTGAACGTCGCAAGGCTCCGCGGCGCAATCGCCAGCACGTAGCGCTCCTGCGACTCGTTGCACCAGATTTCGGCCGGACTCATGCCGGGCTCCAGCGTCAGCACTTTGCGCAGATCGAACAATGCGCCGCGCGGATCGCTCTCATTGCCTGCGCCATGCACCAGCTCGGGCAACGCGTTCGACAGGCCGCCCGCACCAACGTCGTGGATGGCAAGGATCGGATTGACATCGCGCAGCCGCCAGCACGCGTTGATGACTTCCTGCGCGCGCCGCTCCATCTCGGGGTTACCGCGCTGCACCGAGTCGAAGTCAAGATCTGCCGTGTTCTGGCCGGTCGTCATTGACGACGCTGCGCCACCGCCCATGCCAATGCGCATGCCCTCACCGCCGAGCTGGATCAGCAGCGTGCCCGCCGGAAAGGCAATCTTGTGCACGTGGGCATCCGACACCGCACCTACGCCACCGGCAATCATGATCGGCTTGTGATAGCCGTAAACCGTATCGCCCACCTGTTGCTCGAAGGTGCGGAAATAGCCACCGAGGTTTGGGCGACCGAACTCATCGTTGAATGCGGCACCACCAATCGGGCCCTGAATCATGATGTCTAGCGCCGAAGAAATGCGGCCCGGTTTGCCGACGTTTGCCGTCGCGGCCTCCCAGGGCTGCGGCAGGCCGGGCAGGCGCAGGTTGGACGTGGTGAAGCCGGTGAGCCCGGCCTTGGGCACGGCGCCACGGCCCGTCGCGCCTTCGTCGCGGATCTCACCGCCCGCGCCCGTCGCGGCGCCAGCAAACGGTGCAATCGCGGTGGGGTGGTTGTGGGTCTCGACCTTGGCGAGGTAGTGCGTGCGGTCGCGATGCACGTCGTACTTGCCATCGGCGTCGGGATAAAAGCGCTCGGCGTCGCCGCCGGTCAGAATGGCCGCATTGTCTGAGTACGCAATTTCGGTGCCTTCCGGCGCCAGCTTGTGCGTGTTGCGGATCATCGCGAACAGCGAACGGTCCTGTGCCACGCCGTCGATCGTCCAGCTTGCGTTGAACACCTTGTGCCGACAGTGCTCCGAGTTGGCCTGCGCGAACATCAGGAGCTCAACGTCCGTCGGATCGCGACCCAGTTTGTCGAACGCGGCCGCGAGGTAGTCGATTTCGTCAGGTGACAGTGCCAGCCCGAGCTCACTGTTGGCCTGCTTGAGCGACCCGGTGTTGCGGGGGATGCTCGCCAGCGGTTTTGCAGCGTGCACGTCAAACAACGCTTCAGCAGCCTTGATGTCCGGCAGCACGGCTTCGGTCATGCGGTCATGACAGGCGTCCTCAATGGCGCGTTTCGCCTGCGTGGTCAGCGCCTTCTCTGCAGAGACCCAGAACCACACGCCACGCTCGATCCGCTGCACGGCGTCGAGCCCGCAGTTGTGGGCGATGTCGGTCGCCTTCGACGACCACGGTGAGATGGTGCCCAAGCGTGGCACGACCAGGAACGCATATTGGTGCCCGTCGCTCGGTTCTGCATCAGCGCCATAGGCCAGCAAGGCATCGAGCCGGGTGCGCTCTTCGCGGTTGAGCTCGCGATTGACTGTGGCGAAGTGCCAGAACTCGGCATTGATCGCCGTCACCCGATGTTCGGTGAGCGTAGCAACCAGTTTGTCTTGACGAAACTGCGAGAGCGCGGCGGAGCCGCGAAGGGACAGGAAGGTGGCGGGCATGCGCGAGGCGGTGTGCGGCCGGCGCGTCCGACAGAAGCCAAAGCGCCGAAAGCTGGTGCGGAAAACTGGATTTTAGCGGGTGAGCGACTATCTGCACCGCCCCTGCGTTCGCCCACCACAGCGGGCGGCCGGAGCGAAGAACACCGCCGCCTGCGCTACCGCCTACTGTACGCCGTACTTGTTCGGCAGCTTGAGGTTTTCTTTCATGTACTGGTTCATCGGCAGCTTGAACGCGCCGCTCTCGAACCACTTGGCATAGATCGTCCTGATCTGCCCATTGCTGAACAGGCCTGCGATCGCGTTGTCGATCAGCTTCTCAAACGCAGGATCATCCTTGCGGTACATGATGCCGTAAGGTTCGACAGAAACGTACTTGCCGACAAAGTCGTACGCCGTCGGGTCCTTCGACTTGCCAACCAGACCAAACAGCAGAGCGTCGTCATTGGCCACCGCCGCCGCCTCGCCAGACTCCATTTTGGCGAAGCCCTCGGCATGGTCTTTGGCCAGCACGATCTTCATGCCCAGATTGCGTTCGGAGTTGAGCTGCTTGATCACCGTCTCGGTGGTGGTCTTCTCGGTCACCACGATCGTCTTGCCACGCAGATCGGTCAGGTCTTTCAGGTTCGACGACTTCTTCGCCAGCAAACGCGCGCCGGCCATGAATGTCGTGTAGCTGAACGCCACGTCCTTCTGCCGCGTGACAGTGTTGGTAGTCGAACCACACTCGACATCAACACGGCCGTCTTTCACCGCTGCGATACGGTCTGCCGGCTTCAGTGCGACCAGCCTGAGCCGCAGGTCAGAGCGCTTGAGCTCGCTCTTGACCAGATCGAAAACCTTCAGACAAATGTCGACCGAATAACCAACCGCTTCACCCTTGTCGTTGATGTACGAAAACGGCGACGAACTCTCGCGATGACCGAGCCGGAACTCGCCCCGCTCCCGAACTTCCGATAGCGTATCGGCATGACTCCATGCAGAGACGGCAACTAGCGCCAGCAATACCAGCTTCCTCGACCAATATCCCCTCAACATCGTTCGCTACTCCAGAAAAGCAATGTCGGCCGCGTCCGGCCAGGCAACGCGTGATTGTGAATGTAATGCGTGCGACGCGGGGTCGCCTCCGGTACCGGATGATTGCGACCGAATATCTGTGCAATCCTTCGCCGCTCACCATCACCTTAGCACTGTTCCGTGCCTTGCACCCTATTTGAAACGCACCCGATATCGCATGCAATCGGAATCGTGCATGACGCATGCCAGTAAATGCATTGTCGGACATTGTCCACCACAACATCGGGGCCCTACATTGCGGGTTTTCATCCTTACCCTGGATACAAGATGACCACGACGGGTCTTTCCTACGTTCCAAACAACCCCAACAGCCCGTGGCAGATTTACCTGCAGCAGGTGGACCGGGTGACGCCGCACCTTGGCCACCTCGCACGCTGGGTTGAGACCCTCAAGCGCTGCAAACGCGTGCTGGCGGTTGACATCCCGATCAACCGCGACGACGGCACCGTGGCGCATTTCGAAGGCTTCCGCGCCCAGCACAATCTTTCCCGTGGTCCCGGCAAGGGGGGGGTCCGCTTCCACCCGGACGTCACCATCGATGAGGTGATGGCGCTGTCGGCGTGGATGACGGTCAAGAACGCTGCGGTCAACCTGCCCTACGGTGGCGCCAAAGGCGGCATCCGTGTTGACCCGAAAACACTCACGCGCCCTGAACTGGAGCGTCTGACCCGCCGCTACACCAGCGAAATTGGGCTGATCATCGGTCCCGACAAGGACATCCCGGCACCGGACGTCAACACCAATGACCAGATCATGGCGTGGATGATGGACACCTATTCGATGAACGTCGGCGCCACTGCGACCGGCGTCGTCACCGGCAAACCGATTGCACTGGGCGGCTCGCTTGGTCGTCGTGAAGCGACTGGCCGTGGCGTCTACATCGCGGCACGCGAAACCGCTTACGCGATGGGCCTTGATATCAAGGGAGCGCGAGTTGTCGTACAAGGCTTTGGCAACGTAGGCGGTATCGCTGCACGCCTGTTCAAGGCTGCTGGCGCGATCGTTGTCGGCATCCAGGACGTCAGCGGCGCAGTGGTCAACGAGGCCGGCATCAACGTCGATGCCGCGCTTGAGTTCGTGGCGCAGGGCAACAAGCTGACCGAATACATTGGCGTAACGCCGATCACCGAAGATGAATTCTGGGCGCTGAAGAGTGACATCTTCATCCCGGCAGCGCTTGAAAACCAGCTCACCGCCACGCGCGCGAAGTCGATCTCGACCCGCCTGGTCGTTGAGGGCGCCAACGGCCCGACGACCCCGCAGGCCGACGATATCCTGCATGACCGCGGTATCACCGTGGTGCCGGACGTCATCGCCAACGCTGGCGGCGTGACCGTCAGCTACTTTGAATGGGTGCAGGACTTCTCCAGTTTCTTCTGGACCGAAGCGGAAATCAACGACCGCCTGGAACGCATCATGGTCGAAGCGCTCAAGGCAGTGGTGCATACCGCAGACAAACACAAAGTTTCTCTGCGCACCGCCGCGTTCATCATCGCCTGCACTCGCGTACTGGCAGCGCGCGAACTGCGCGGGCTCTACCCCTGACCCTGTCGACGACAGCGTGCCAGCCGGCGTAGCGGCTGGCACCTGCCGCGCCTGTCACCGTCAGGTAGCGCTGCGCGCCACTGCATCCTGCGCCGCAAGATACGCAAACGTCAGGCCAGGGCCGATCGTGATGCCGGGCGCGGGGTAGGTTCCCCCCATGATCGAGTGCATGTCATTGCCGCAGGCATACAAGCCGGCGATTGGCTCGCCGCGCTGGTCCAGCACCCGCGCAGCGGCATCGGTGCGCAGACCTGTTGCTGCGCCAATGTCCCCCGGGTAGAGCCGGATCGCGTAGTACGGCCCGGTTCGCAACGCCCCCAGACAGGGATTTTTGGCGCTGCGCGTGGCGTCGCCGTTGGCTCGCTGGTAGTCAGTGCTGCCACGCTGGAACTCGGCGTCAACACCCCGCTCCGCCGCCGCATTGAATCGTTCGATCGTTGCCGTCAGCACCGCAGGGTCGGCGCCCATTTTTTCTGCCAATTCAGCGACCGTCTGGCCTCGCGTCAGGTAGCCGTCGGCCAGAAATGGCGCGATGCTTGCCCCCTCCTTCGCTCCCGGCCGAATCATGCCGAGACCATAGCGCGCCAGCGCTTCCGCATCGCAAACCAGCCACGCCGGAATACTGGGCGCGTGCCGATCAGCGGCCTGCATGGCCAGGCCAAACAGATGGTAGGACGTTGACTCATTGACGAATCGCTCACCGCGCTGGTTCACCGTGATCATCCCCGGCTTGCCTCGATCCATCACGAAGTGCGGGAAGGCCGCGACGCTACCGTCGGCACGCTTGCGAATCGAAACCGGCGCCCAGAACGCATGACTCAACACTTTGCCGTCTTCTGCCGGATCTGAGGCCACTTCTGTGGCGCCATAGCTGGCGCCGATGGCAATCGCAAGGTCCTGCGCGCTCCCGGTATGGCCCGGCGCAGCGGGGCACCAATCAGGACTGACACCCGGCAACCACTCACCACGTCGTTTAGGATGGCGATTGAAGCCGCCGCTGGCAAGAATTACGCCGCCGCGAACTGCTACTTGGCGACGCACACCGTCCTGCTCAATCACCACACCAGTGACGCTCGCACCTTTCTCCGTTGCCGGCTGTGTTTGCAGTGCAGTCACATTGCAGCGGGTGACCACGGTCACCTTGCGTTCGTGCAAGGACAACAGCAAACGACCAATCAGGGCGTTGCCCATGACCAATCGCGTACCGCGACCGTACAGCAGCCGGTCCGTCTGATGGCGCAGGATGATGCGCATCACATAGCGGAACGACTTGAAGGATTTGCCGACATTCAACAGATGCCCGATGTCATCACGATCAACCATCATGCCGCCGAGCACCGTGAACTCCGGGATCGGCGGTCTGATCAGCTTGAGCGCTTTGCCCAGCAAGCGGCCGTCGAACGGCTTGGGCTCGATGGCGCGGCCCCGCAGCACGGAGCCGGGCAGCTCGGTCATATAGTCAGGATGCAACTGGCGCACCTGATACTGCACGTGGCTGTTGTCCTCCAGCTTGGCAACGGCCTCGTGACCATTGGCAAGAAACGCCTTACGCAAGGCACGCGGCGCGCGTGCGGCCACTGCGCGATCCAGAAAGTCCAGCGCCTTTTCATAGCTGTCGCTCGGGTCTACTGCCAGCCCTGGCTTGCTGAGCGGCACCCAGCTGGTCGCGGCGGACAGGGCAGTGGTGCCGCCAAGGTACTCAGTGCGCTCCACCAGCAACACACGCGCGCCGTCAATCGCGGCAAACAGCGCCGCCGACATACCGGCGCCGCCAGCGCCGATCACGACGACATCGAATACATCCTGATCAGCGACCGACTGCAGTGAGACGTCCATGTCATGCCCCGAGCAGGAAATCGACCATCAGATCGCGCACGCGGCCAAACATGTCTGCTCCGGTCATCGTGGCACAGCCGAGCTGGCGCGCTGCCGCGATCAAAGGTGTAATGGCAGGCACTGTAATCACACAACCGACGAACATGTCCGCCGACAGTCGGGCAACATCCAGCGGATAAGGGTCTCCTTCCCGCATGCCGACCGGGGTCGCGTTGAGCACGATGTCGAATCCGGCCGGGTCGGGGCTGCCGTGCGTCACCGGCGCACGGCCCAGCGTAGCGAGACGTTCCACCAGTGAGGTGCGGCGTACCGCATCCTCATCGTGGATTGCCAGCCCGCTAACCCCGGCCATCACCAGCGCATGCGCGATGGCTGAACCGGCACCGCCCGCACCCACCAGCAGCGCCCGCTTGCCCAGTGGCTCGCAGCCGTTGTCACGCATTGCAGCCACAAAGCCGAGACCATCGAACATGTCGCCGTGCCAACTGCCGTCGGCATTGCGACGCATGGTGTTGACTGTGTTCAGGAATCGCGCCCGGTCGGACGTACTGCCGCAGAGGTCGCAGCAGGCAAATTTGTGGGGGACCGTAACAATGATGCCGTCCACATTTTTCGCCAGCGATACGCCGCGCAACCAGTTGGCCAGATCAACCGGTGCGACGTGCGCCGGCACCACGACAGCGTTTTGTTGGCGCTGGCTGAACGCTTGCGTCACGCCTGCGGGCGACTTTACCTGCGCGATGGGGTCGCCGACGATAAAGTGGACGCGCGTTGCGCCATTGAGTGTCTCGATCATTTTGTCTTCCGCCGCCAGATCTCTACCGGCCCGCAATTGGGTATGAAGTTGATTTTACTTGCTTTTTCTCACAATTGGAATATTATTCCATTGTCGAATAAAATTCTGCTTCCGCATATCAGCAGGCAAACGCAGCAGTCAGGGGCACCCAGCAGCCGCAGAGCGGTCGCCAATCTCCTGCCGCCAGCGCAAATGCAGTGAATACGCGCTGGTGCAGCGCCACGAAAGCAAGATGAACGGTATCCTCGAACGAACCCTGGGCATCCTGGAGCTGCTCTCCCAGCGCGGTGAACCTCTTGAGCTTGCCGCGATTGCAGACCAGCTCGACATTCCGCGCAGCGCAACGCACCGTCTGCTGGCCGATCTGGTTCGCTGCGGTTATGTGCGGCAAACAAGAGACCACGGCGACTACGTATTGACGACCAAACTGGTCTCGCTCGGACTGAGCTTTCTAAGCAACACGGGCATCGTTGATGTGGCACAGCCGCTGCTTGATCGTCTCGCCGAGATCTCCGGGGAGCTGGTACGGCTTTCGGTCATTGACGGTCAGCGCCTGACATGGGTTGCCCGCGCTCAGGGAGCGCGCCAGGGCTTGCGCTACGACCCGGACATGGGCAGTGACGCGCGACTATCCTGCTCCTCCTCCGGCATCGCCTGGATGTCCGCACTGAGCGACGAAGAAGCCCTTCGTCTGCTGGGTACCCAAGAGATCGGTAGCGCCGAGGAATTTGGTCCCAACGCGCCACGCACGGTGCAGGCCGTACTGGCGCACGTACAGGCAGCACGCGAACGCGGCTACAGCATCACCGTCGAGACCTATACCGCCGGCCTCAATGCGATGGCGGCGCCGGTTCGACTGGCTGGGCAGCCACCACTGGGCGTAGTCAGTATCGCCGGGCCAACAGTGCGTTTCACCGAGGCGCGGATGGAGTCGCTGGCGCCGGAGCTGCTGTCGTTCGCGGCTCAGCTCGCGGCCGCGAGCAGCGCCTCACCCTTCCTCAGTCGGGTCGGTCGAGGAGCAGCGCGAGCAGCCGACAGTGCGGCCAAACCGATCTATGCAGCCTGACTCGCTGACCACGTCGCCGGAGCGAGCAATGCAAGTCGAGCATTGCGACCTGCTCGTCGCCGGCTCCGGTGCGGGTGGACTGTCGACTGCTGTGGTCGCAGCACATCTTGGCCTCAAGGTGATCGTTGTCGAGAAGGATTCACAATTCGGCGGTACGACCGCCTGGTCGGGGGGCTGGATGTGGGTGCCACGCAATCCACTGGCTGTCGCGGCGGGTATTGTCGAAAGCATCGACGCGCCACTCAACTACCTGCGCCACGAGCTCGGTGATGGATGCAACGAGCCTCTGGTACGCACTTTTCTTGAAAACGCACCGCGCATGGTGACGTTCTTTCGCGAACAGACGGCGCTGCAGTTCATTGACGGCAACGTGATCCCCGATTTTCACGGCAACAGTCCTGACGCTGCGACCGGCGGTCGCAGCGTATGCGCAGCGCCGTTCGACGGACGTCAGCTCGGAGAGCACATCAGGCACCTGAAGCCCCCGCTCCGCGAAACGGCACCGTGGGGCATGGGAATCGCCTCGGGCGCGGATATACGGCACTTCTTCAATGCCATGCGATCGTGGTCATCGTTCGCCTACGTCACGCGACGCGTGCTGCGACATTGGCGTGATCGCCTGCTACATGGCTGCGGCATGCATCTGGTCAACGGCAATGCGCTGGTCGCCGCGCTGGTGCGTTCAGCGCTCGACCGCAACGTGGAAATTCGGCTCAACACCTCGCTGGTACGACTTGTCGGTGGCAAACAACACGCCGGCGGCCGAGTCACCGGTGCCATCATTCACAGTCCACAGGGCGACGTAGAAATCCGTGCCACCCGCGGCGTCGTACTCGCCTGTGGGGGCTTCCCGCACGACATCGCGCGCAAGCAGCAACTGCTGCCGCACGCCCCTTCCGGTCGAGAGCACTGGTCGGCGGCAGCAGGGAGTTGCACCGGCGAAGGGCTTCGCGCGGGTGAAGAAGTCGGCGGTTCAGTATCCCGCAATCAGGCGTCACCCGCGGCACTCGCACCAGTTTCACTGGTACCCCGTCCCGATGGCAGCTTGGGCCACTACCCCCACTTGCTGGAGCGGGCGAAACCCGGCCTGATCTCAGTCACGCGCGATGGCGTGCGATTCACCAACGAAGCGAACTCCTACTACGACTTCATGACCGATCTGCTGCGCGTTTGCGATGGCAAGCCCACAGTCGAAGCGTGGCTGGTTTGCGATCACGCCTTCATCCGTCACTGGGGCCTCGGCGCTGCAAAGCCGGCGCCACTGCCACTCAGGCCGTATCTGCGATCCGGATATCTCAAGCGCGGGCGCACGCTGGCGGCGCTGGCGACTGAGTGCGGCATCAACGCATCTGCACTGACGGCAACGGTAGCTCGCTACAACAGCCAGGCCGCTGCCGGCGTCGATGCAGACTTTCACAAGGGCGAAACCGCATACAACCGCATTCAGGGCGACGCCACGCATGGTGGACCGAACCCCTGCATGGCGCCAATCACCCAGGCGCCGTTCTATGCGGTGAGGGTGGTTCCGGGCAGCCTTGGCACCTTTGCCGGGCTGGTGACGGACAACAACGCGCAGGTATTGGACTCCAGCGGCGCGCCCATTGGTGGCCTCTACGCCTGCGGCAATGACATGAATTCGATCATGGGCGGGCACTACCCGACCGGTGGCATCACGCTCGGTCCGGCGATGACTTTTGGTTATCTGGCCGCCCGACATGCCGCGGCGTTGCCGCCACATTGACGTCCGCAATGATGACGTCTGTCTTCGTCGACGGCGCCTCAATCAACCGACTCTCCAGAACAAGGACCACTTCATGTACTACGAAATCGCCACCATGACCTTGCCCTTTGGCACCGCTGCGCAGGCAGCAAGTCAGGTACAAGCCTTCTGCTCAGCGCCCGAAGCCGGTGGTGAACTGCTCGGCTGCTGGTTCACCGATATCGGCACCCTGAACCAGATGCTGGTACTACGTGGCTTTCCCGATGTGGCGACGCTGCAGGCAGAGCGACAGCGCACTCAGGATGGTGGCAACGCATTTGGCTGCGGATCAATCTACCAATCGCTGACGCTCGACAGTTACCGCGCATTTCCGTGGATGCGCCCGGTTCGCCCGACCGCTGAAAGCGGCCTCCAGGGGCCCGTGTATGAGATTCGGACCTACGGCATCAAGCCGGACGGTGTACAGCCCACCATCGATCTGTGGCAACAGTTCGTGCCCGAACGCGAAAAAATCTCGCCATGCATCATCGCCATGGTCGCGCTCGACGGCCCGCTGCGATTCACCAACATCTGGGCGTACCCCTCGCTCGACGCACGCAGCAAGGCGCGAGCTGAAGCTGTCGCGCAGGGGATCTGGCCTCCGAAAGGCGGCCCGGCATGGCTCACCACGGCGATGACATCGACCATCGCCTTGCCAACCCCAGTATCGCCATTGCGCTAGCCGCTCATGCGCACCTATTCACTCGCCTATCTCACCACCAGTGCATTGCGACCCGCAGACATGGTGTCGCTTGCGGCAGAGCTGGGCTATGGCTACGTTGGCCTGCGCCTGCTGCCAAACGCAGCCGGTGCACCGCAGCAGCACCTGATTGGTGACGCAGTTGCCCTGCGCGAAACCCAGCAGCGGATACGTGATACTGGTGTCGGCGTGTTCGATCTCGAAATCATCCGCATCGGCAGCGACTTCGATGCGACGCGTTATCTGCCGTTGCTTGAGGCAGGCGCCGCGCTGGGCGTGCACTCGCTGCTGGTCGCTGCCGACGACCCCGATCAGTCCCGGCTCGCCGATAACTTCGCGCGCATTTGCCAGCTCGCCGGACAGTACAGGTTGCATGCGAACCTCGAATTCATGCCGTGGACGGCGGTCAAGAACGCAAAACAAGCCGTCGCTCTCGTCGAGGCAGCAGGCTCGCCAGTCTGGGGAGGTGTGCTGGTCGACGCACTGCACTTCGCTCGCTCGGCAACCACGCGGGCGGACATCGCCGCCATTCCCCGCCATTGGCTGCACTATGCGCAGATTTGCGACGCGCCTGCCGAAATTCCCGCGACAGATGAGGAGTTGATCCACACGGCCCGCCAGGAACGCCTGCTGCCGGGCGAAGGAGGCATCGACCTGAGTGGACTGTTTTCGGCATTGCCGACTGATCTACCGGTCAGCGTCGAGGTGCCCAACTATCTCCGCGTTCCGCGTCTTGGTGAGCGGGAGTGGGCAAGGCAGGCACTGGCTGCTGCGCGTGCGGTACTGTGCGACCACCCGTCGATCCAATAGCAACGCGTCTTCACGACTGAGTTGATCACAAGGCAGTACGGCGTCCACGCGCCTAGCGCCCGATCGTGCGTTTGAGCAAGGCCTCCATGCGGTTGTAGAACTCTACGCGGTTTTCCAGCTTCGCGTAGCCATGCCCTTCGTCAGCGCGCACCATCCATTCGACTGGCTTGCCCAGCCGCTCCATTGCGTCACGCATCTTTTCGCCATGAATCAATGGCACACGCCGGTCTTCGCCACCGTACGCCATCAACACCGGCCTGGTAATGCGCTCCGCGTTCTGCGCCGGGGACGTGGCTCGCAGCTGTGCGGCGTCGCGGTCGGGATCACCCACCATCAACGGGAACAGGTAGCGCATGAAATCGCTGTCACTGGAGTCCGACCATGTCACCGAATGAAACAGCTGCAGGTCAGTCACGCCAACATAGTTAATGGCGCACTGGAACTGCTCGGGCGTGCGCACCAGCGCCTGCATCGCCGCGTAACCGCCGTAGCTCGCGCCGTAGATACACATGCGCTTTGGGTCCGCAATGCCCTGCTTCACGGCCCACTGTGCGGTGTCAGTGATGTCGTCCTGCATCGCCAACCCCCATTGCCGGAAGCTGGCCAGCAAATGCCTTGCACCAAGGCCCGCCGTACCACGAAAGTTCGGCTGGATCACTGCGTAGCCACGCGATGCCAGAAACTGCGCCTCGGCGTCCCACTGCCACGCGTACCCCGGTACCCATGGGCCACCATGTACGATCACTACCAACGGCAGGTTTTTCGGCGCCACGTTGCGCGGTAGCGTGAGCAGCGCCGTCAGCGGCAGTTCATCGCGCGCATTGAACTTGACGATGCGCGACTCCGCCATCAGCGCCGGCTTAAGCCAGGGCCGCGCGTCGATCAGGTATTCAAGTTTGCTGGTCTGGAAGTCAAACAGATACACCGTACCCGGCAGCCGGTCGGAAAACGAGTAAACCAGCATTCGCTTGCCCTGCTCTGGTGGCACGAAGAAGTTCACTGCGTTCGGCAGTTGCTGGTCGAATTGCCGCTGCAATGCGGCCCAACGCTCGTCCAGCCAGGCAATCGCCTGTCGCTCACCGCGATAGCCGACACCAGCCAGCTTCTTCGCGACGGGGTCGAAGACGGGATACAGCAAGTCATAGTCATCGCGATGCGCCAGCACCGCCTGCGTCTGCCCGCGTTCGTCGAAACGCAGCAGCGCCGCCGTCAGCCGCGAGCTGGCGAGTCTCGCCTCGCTGCGGTCCTTGAGGCCGAAGCCAAAAATACTGCCGTCATAACCGATCGAATGCGGCCAGCCGGCCGGTTCCCGGAAGTCACCTTCGCTCCATTTGATCCAGGGTGACTTGTCGTCGCGGCGGTAGAAGACGCGGTTCACCGGCCCTTTGCTGGAGACCGCACCGCGCGGTATGCCGTCGCGATCAAGCGCCCACTGCACGACGTCGCCGGGGTTATCGAAACTCAGCAGCTTCTTGCGTGCGGTACGGGTGTTCAGGCGATAGACGTCGCTGGCATCGAAGTTGCGCTCGTTGCTGGCGACAATGATGTCGTCGCTGCCATCGGCGAGCGTGGCCATTACTCGTGTGTAACGTGGCCGCACGATGATGGCGCCACCCTCGCCCATCGGCAGCGCAAGGCGCTTTGCCTCGCTGCCGTCGCGGTCTACCGCGAACAGGCCCCCGGTACGCCAGGGGTTGGCAATGCCCACCGGGTCGAACACGTTGCCGCTGACAAACACCAGCCGCCTCGAGTTGACCCAGTAATACTCGACGATGTCGGTGTCCGGCAGTGTTGCGATCATCCGGGACGTACGCTTTTCGACATCGATGACGGCGAGCCCGAGGCGGCCGCCAGCGCGCGCCAGAAAAGCGAGATGGTTGCCATCAGGCGAGAGCCCAGGGCGGAATACGTCTGGCAGACGGAAAAAGTCCTGCGTCGCGATCTGCGCAGGCGGCGTAGCCGTCTGCGGCAATGCCGTGCCCGGCTGCGGTGGCGTGGCAAGCGCGGGCAAGGCCGGCGGCGAAACAGTGGCAGAGCCAGTGCTGGCTTGCGTTGATGACTGTGCGTACAGCGGCGCTAGCAGCAATGCCGCCAGCAGCAGCGAAAGCACCTTCCACCACTGGCGTCCGCCACGGCAGCCGCCAACAGTGCTGTGCATACGCCTGCCCCCTGCCGACGTGTTGGTACCGCTTGTCATGACATCCAGTTTGCGGCGACAGGAGCCCGCCAGAAATCGATTTGCGACCAATGACGAGTGCCGGGGACCAGTGACGATGCGGGTGACGGGCTCCGCATCACATCTGCTTGAACAGATGAAAGAAGTGGCGGCTGACCGCGATTTTTTCCGGACAACCCCGGAGCACCAGTGAATGCTTTTCGACGCCATCGCGAGTGATGCGCGTGATCCGGTTCACGTTGACGATCGCACTGCGGTGAACCTGCCAGAAAATTTCCGGGTCGAGGCCGTCGAGCAGCTCACGCAGCGACGTTCGGATCAGCACATCCTCGGTCTCGGTAACAACCCTTGTGTATTTGGTGTCGGACTGGAAGAAGATCACATCATCAACCGGGAACATCTTCACGTCATGTCCGACCAGTGCCTTGATCCACTTGAGTCTCGGCGTGGTGCGTGGCGTCTGGCTGTTGAGCAGGTGGATGACCGGGGTGACATCGTCGGGCGGGGTATCGATGCCCTTGCGCAATCGCTCCAGCGTCACCGCCAGCCGTTCCTCCTCGACCGGCTTCAGCAGGTAGTCCACCGCGCCGCGCTCAAACGCCTCGATCGCAAACTGGTCATAGGCGGTGCAGAACACGATGCGCGAACGATCACCAATCTCGGTGGCCACCTCCAGCCCGGACCGTATCGGCATGCGAATGTCGAGAAAACAAACGTCCGGTTGCGTGGCTTCAAACTTCTCCAGCGCATCCGCGCCGTTACCGGCCTCGGCGACCAGCTCGAAGTCGCTGTATGCTGCGAGCAGCTCGCGCATGCGGTTCCGCATCAGTGGTTCATCGTCGGCAATCAGGCAGCGAATCGGATCCATGGATGTTGCAATGCGAGTCAGACAGGCAGTATTGATGAAGGTGGCGCCGGCGTGTCACCAGCCGTCAACGGCAACGAAAGCGTAGCAAGACAGCCGCGTGGCGCATTTTGTGTGAGCTGCAGGCGTGCCGCATCGCCGTAGATCGCCTGCAGACGTTGCGCGATGTTGGATAGCCCGAGACCGGTGCCCGTTTCCCCGGCATCGCCCGGGTCCGGTGTCAGACCAACGCCGGTATCCGCAACGCTGATGACCAGCTGCTGACCGTCAATCGCCGAGCGCACGTCCACGCGGCCGCCCTCGGCAGCGGGCTCAATGCCGTGCTTGATCGCGTTCTCGACCAGCGTCATCACCAATGCCGGTGGCAACGGAAACTGCTCGCTCCCCGCCTGCGCCTCGACCGAGTACTGCAGCCGCTCACCCATGCGAGTCTGCATGATGGCCAGATAAGCAGCGATCTGGTCGAATTCCCGCTTCAGCGCCCCCTTGTCGTCACGCATTGAAGGGATGGAAATCCGCAGAAATCGCACCAGATGACCAATCAGTCGGGCGGCGTCGGGTGCGCCCTTTTGCGCCAGTTGCTGCGCCGACGCCAGCGTGTTGAACAGGAAGTGTGGTTCGATTTGCGCCTGCAGCAGGCGCAGACGCGTTTCGGTCAGCTGGCGCTGCACGTCGCTGGCCTGTTTCTCGGACGAGAGCCGGCGGTTGGCCAGTGCCACCTGCTGCGCCCGCAGATAAACGATGGCGCCAACGACAGCCGCGTAAAGCAGCCCTGCCGACAAGCCGGCAATCAGCGTTGCCTGAAAGCGCAGGTAGAAGGTCTGCCGCAAATCGTTGCCGTAGTAGCGATCCAGCGCCGCACCGATCAGGATGGCGATGAACACCGCAGCGACCGGTGCCAGCACCGTGATGTGGATCAGCTTGCGGGCCAGACTCGCAGTCGGCGAGAAGACCGGAATGACCGCCAGTCCCACCAGGAAGAACATCACGTTGAACGCCGGCCACGCCTCGTAAAAGGCAATGTCGGGCACCGCCCAAGCCGCCATTGAAGCCAGCAACAACGCGAGCGGGATCGAGGCGAACAGCCAGCGCCAGTGGCGTGACATCGCTACCGGCGCCGGTGCATCCACAGGGGCTGGCCTAGAAGAGTTGCTTGCCAAACCACCATGCCAGCGCGGCGATAAAGGCCGACGCAGGGATGGTGAATACCCAGGCCCAGACAATGCTGCCGGCAATGCCCCAGCGCACCGCCGAGAACTTGCGCGCGGCGCCCACGCCGACGATGGCCCCGGTGATCGTGTGGGTGGTGGACACCGGAATGCCAAAGCTCGAAGCCACAAACAAGGTGATGGCACCGCCGGTCTCGGCACAGAAGCCGCCGACCGGCTTCAGTTTGGTGATCTTTTGGCCCATCGTCTTGACGATACGCCAGCCGCCGAACAAGGTGCCAAGCGAGATGGCAGCGTAGCAACTGATGATGACCCAGTAAGGCAGGGACTTCACATCCTTTGTCGCAAGGCCGGCAATGATCAGCAGCAGCCAGATGATGCCCATGGTCTTCTGCGCATCGTTGCTGCCGTGACCCAAGCTATACAGCGCGCAGGAGAGCAACTGCCCGCGCCGGAACCAGCGGTCGACCCGGCCCGGCATCGCACGGCGGAAGATCCACGACACGGCCAGCATCATCAACGCGCCGAGGATGAACCCCATCGCTGGCGACACCACGATGAACACTACCGTCTTGCCGATACCGGCCCCGACCAGCGCGCCGGTGCCCGCCTTCGCCACCGTGGCGCCAATCATGCCGCCAATCAGCGCATGCGATGACGACGACGGAATGCCGTAGTACCAGGTGATGACGTTCCAGCTGATGGCGCCAACCAGTGCGCCAAAGATCACGTGGCTATCGACCACGCTCGGATCGACCATGCCCTTGCCGATCGTCGCGGCCACGTGCAGCCCAAAGATGAACAGCGCCAGAAAATTGAAGCACGCCGCCCAGATTACGGCCTGCCCCGGCTTCAATACGCCAGTGGAGACGATGGTGGCGATCGCGTTGGCGGCATCGTGAAAGCCGTTCATGAAATCGAACGCAAGCGCGAGCGCAACGAGCAATACGATGACCCAGAGGGCGATTGCGGTAGGTTCCATGACCAGTTGTCCTGCCCGGAGTTCAGGCGTTCTCGATGACGATGCCCTGCATCACATTGGCGACGTCTTCGCAGCGGTCGGTCACCGTCTCCAGCAACTCGTAAATCGCTTTCAGCTTGATCAGCTGCACGGCGTCGCGTTCGGTGCGGAACAGCTTCGAGATGGCGCTGCGCATCACGCGGTCGGCGTCCGATTCGAGGCGGTCAATTTCCTCGCAAATTTTCAGGATGGTGGTCGCGTTGTCCATGTTGGACACCAGCGCCACGCCGGACTTCACGCGCTCGCAGCATTGCAGGCAGATCTCGCCAAGCTGTTTGGCTTCTGGCGTGACCGTCTTGATGTCGTAGAGTGATACCGACTCCGCGACGTCCTGCATCAGATCCAGTACGTCATCCATGTTAGAGATGAGCCGGTGAATCTCCTCGCGGTCGAGCGGCGTGATGAAGGTCTTGTGCAGCAGCTGGATCGCTTCGCGGGTGTAGGTGTCGCCACGCTTCTCGATGGCGTCAATGGCATTGGCGTGGTCGCGCAGGTCGGTAGCCCCCTCACCCAGCGCGTTCAGCAGTGCCACAAGCTCCTTGCCGCCTTCAACAATCTCATGGGCATGCAGATTGAACAGTTCAAAAAAGCGCCCTTCCTGCGGCATGAAGCGACCGAACATGCGCGACCCCTGCAAATTTTCAAAGTTGCCCGGATTCTAGCTGCGCTGCACCATTCGCTCGGCGAGCTTCTGTATGGTAAGCGGCGCTGAACCTTCCGCCTTGTTGTTGACAATGATGTAAGCCGCGATTTCGCGCCGCACCGCCTCCGCGATCAGCGCAGCCACCTGTTCGCGCCCTTCCGGGTCCTCGTCGACCAGTGCATTGAACGGTGCATAGCGCTCCTTCGCCTCCTCGTACTTCATTCCAGAGTGAAGGCTCCAGCGCACCACCAGCGGCAAGCTGCCCGCCTCGCGCCAAAAGCGCCCCTGCGAGGCAGCAGGCGGCATCCTGGCGTGGATTGCAATGCAATGCGTTGCGCCGCCGGCGCACAGGGCGGCGAGGTAGTCGTCGGTCAGCAACTCCGGATCGCGCACCTCCACGGCGTAGAAAGCCGAGCCATACAGCTTCGGCAAGGCCAGCAGAAATTCCGCCAGCGCATCGGCGAAGCGCTGCGGCGCCCGCGTGAAGCGCGGCCCCAGCGGCGGGAACTGGAACACCAGCGGGCCGCAGCTATCACCCAGGCCCTGCGTCGCTGGCTGCACGAATTGCGCCGTTGCCAGCACGGCATTGAGAAAGGCCGGGTTATCCGTCCACTGGCCGTCGTCACTGCGCAAGCGCGGACCGGTGAATAACATCGGCGCCTTGACCAGAAAGCGGAATTCCGGCGCCACCGCGCGTGCCTGGCTGGCGTAGCGGCGGAAGTCCGCTTCCGCCATCGGCGCGTAGAAGGTGCGATCAATGCCCACGGTGCGCAGCAGCGGATGTGCCGCGTAGGCGCCGAGGCCCTGCCGGGAGAGTTTCACATCGGAATGGTTGCCTTCGTAGACCAGACCGCCCCAGCCCGGGAAACTCCACGACGAAGTGCCAAGATGAACGCCCTGCGGCAGCGCGGCCCCGAGCCCAGCGAGGTGGGAATCTTGCGCTGCGGGCGGAACCCCGCGGTCACCTTCGCCCCGTCGCGGGGTGCGGCGATCAGCAGCTTCGGCAGACGGCTTTGCGGCAGGCTCAGGCGCACCGCCGAACAAATCGAACTGGCCGACCGTCAATGCTGCGGCCCGTGACTACTCGTAATGTGCGGGCGGCGTCCGGCGCGACGGCTCCGCCTTGGGCACCAGTTCGAGCCGCGCCTCCAGCACCTGCACGTTGCTGGCGTCAAATTTCAACCGGCGCGGCATTGAGGGACTGATTTGCCCCGGCACCAGCATGCTCGGATGGGTCACGAAGACGTCGTAGTCTCCCGCCGGAATGTTCTCCACCACGGCTGAGCCGGCCTTGGTGGTCTTGCCGAAATAAGGCGAATCGACCACATAAATGTGCGCATTCATCCAATCATGAATCAGGCACTGCAGCGTGATCTGGCCGGTCTTGTCCAGCAGCACCGGATCGGGCTCCTTGCGTGTGTAAACCTTGTGCTCGAAGACCGACGGCCCCGACAGCACCTTGATGTGATGCTCGCCCCGGTCACGATTCGGAAAGCGCATGCGGGTGCCGGTCTGCACCACACTGACGAACGGCTCGAACTTGAAGAAAGACTGCTCCACCGTCGCAGTGGCGTTGGCCGCCGCTGCCGGCGCCGGGCCGCCCACCGGCATCGCGTAGACCACGGCATTGGGCACCGGGGCGCCGTTCTTGTCCTTGATCTGGGCGACCAGCGTTCCGGCCTGCGCAGCGGTCGCGACCAGCGCGGCGCCGAGCGCTGCGACGACAGCAAGCCTGCGAAGGGCTTTCGGCTGCGCCGGGAAATGCTTGGTAGTGAACCGCATGAATGGACTTCTCCGCGATCAGCTGGATGTTGTCAGCAGAAACGGAATCTACGTTAACTTTGCGCCCGTGTCATCCGTCGTTCGCCGTATTGCCCGCGTCGCCGCCGTGCTCTGGGTAGCACCGGTCAGCCTCTGCGCCCTGCCGCTGCTGCCGCTCGCGTTGTGGCGTGCCCAGTGGCGCGTGGAGAACGGCGTGCTGGAAATCACCGGCCCGGCACTGTCGTGGTTTCTGCATGGGCCGTGGTTCCGCCTGCTGACCGGCGGCGCTGGCTTTGCGGCGGCGACCATCGGCCATGTGATCGTCGCGCGCGACGCCGGCTGCATGGACGGCTGCCGCGTGCATGAGCATGCGCACGTGCGCCAGTGCGAGCGCTGGGGGCCGCTGTTTCCGTTCGCCTATGTCGGCGCTGGCTTGTATGCCGCAGTGCGCGCACGGAACTTTGGCGCCTACTACTGGAACAACTCATTCGAGCGGGAAGCGCGGGCGGCAGAGGGGCGCGATAAAACGCTCCCGTAGCTCATCAGCTTTGCTCCATAAAATCCGCTGCATATGGCTTGCGCCTACATTTCGCATAAAGTCGAGTATTTGCCAAAACGCGCGATAAGCCCAATTCATATGCGGGTTATGGCAAAAAGCTGTACAGGATCTGCCCGGCCCACCGCTTTTGGTTGACACTTCGCGCTGCGGCTGGCGGGATGGCAATCAGTCGCTAGCACTGGAGAAAGATATGGCAGTTTTGAACCGATGGCGTGTAGCGATTGGCGCGATGATGAGCGTGACCGGACTTGCGCTGAGTACGATGCCGGTCGCCGCCGCCGAGATCAAGGTACTCACCGCTGGGGCCTTCAAGCCGGTAGTAACCGCCATCGCGGCGGACTTTGAGAAGCAGACCGGGCACAAGCTGGTGATCGACAACGACACCGCCGGCGCGCTGGTGAAGCGCATCAACGGCGGCGAAACTTTCGATCTGGTGGTGCTGACGCCCGGCGCGCTGGAACCACTGGCGAAGGACAGCAAGGTGGTCGGCGGCAGCGTGCAGCGGCTGGCAAAGGTGGCGATCGGCGTGGCCGTCAAGCGCGGCGCGCCGCTGCCGGACATCAGCAGCGTCGATGCCTTCAAGAGCGCCTTGCTCGCCGCGCGCGCGGTCGCCTACATCGACCCGGCAGCGGGCGGCTCCAGCGGCATTTATCTGGCGCAGTGGTTCGAGAAGGCGGGAATCGCCGACCGCATCAAGCCCAAGGCGGTGCTGGTGCCGGGCGGGCTCGTGGCGCAGCGGCTGGTCAATGATCAGGCCGATCTTGCGATCCACCAGATCAGCGAAATCCTCGCCGTCCCCGGCGCCCAGCTCGTCGGCCCGATCCCGGCCGAAATCCAGAACTACACCGTCTATGCCGGCGCCATCAGCGGCAACGCGCGCGACGCGGAGGCAGCGCGCGCACTACTCGCCGCGCTCGCCAGCGCCAAGACGCGGGAGGTGTTGAAAGATAAGGGGATGGAGGGGCCGTGACTTCCCATCTTGAATGCGACGTCAGTCGGATGTCGCAGAAGTATGTGAATCATCCGAAAGCTTGCTGTTTGACGCGATCTCAGTGGGACGAACCAACCCAGCGGAAGCCAGAAGCTCTCTCATCGCACTTTTCGCAGTCTCGGTCGACATCGCATACGCCCGTCGCTCGTCATCAGTTTCTAGGCAGTAAAGCCGCTCGCATTCGCTGCTCGTCAAGCTCACTATCTTGCTGTATTCCTGCCCGGATGCGTCGTGCTTCAAACGGACCTCCAACTCGTAGTCGAGTCTACGCACTTCTCCGTGCAAGGTTGAGCCACTGAGATCGACCGGTTCCGTCTTGCCCAACATATTGTTGAAGCGAAGAAGCTTTACGTGCTGCAAGAGTCGCTGACCTTGCACAACCTCAAGGTCTATACGGCCATCATTGCACTCAATCCGACGACGGAATCGGTAAGGATCATCGTAGGTAAACACTCGTGCGGTTGAAAGAACACCAATCGCACATAGGATTGACTCCCAGAAATTGATGACGTTAGTCATTACTTCCAGCAAGTTTCGCTCAGTCCCGTCAGCAAGCTTGACGACAACGGTCTTCAGCACGTGCCTGTATTCACCTTCATCATCCATGTACTCGATGAGTACCTGCCACTCGCTGAGACTCGCCGCTACTGCGACTAGCGGTTCCCCATGCGGAGTAATTTGAGTGAGTTTGCGATGTTTTGCCGAGTTAACTACATCACCCAAAAGAGCGTAGTCAGGGCACTTCAGTTCCGCTTCTCTTCGACTGAGCGCGCTTTGATCGGGGAGGTGTTCACGCACATGAAAGAGGGCTGTGGCCGCCACAAGGGCACGCCGCAAGTCACGACTGCGACCAGCGACTCCGTCCTCACTTGTGCGCCGATAGTCGACGAACTCTGTGACGACGTTGTCGTGATAGTACGTGGCTAGATCATCAAACATCTAAACCGCCAATTGACGTCCGTTTTCGCCGCAATTGACGTCAATTATCTATTGTCCGCCTAAAGCAGAAGAACGCTAACTACGTATCAGCGCGTTCTCAGCGTATCGCAAAGTATTGAACTATGCGTCGTCCCGCTCATACCCCGGCAACACGGCGATCAGGTCATGCTCGGTCGTCTCGACCACCGTGACCTTGACGATGTCGCCAACGTTGAGCGAATCGGCCTGCTGCACGTGCACGAGCCCGTCGATCTCCGGCGCGTCGGCCCATGAGCGGGCGACGGCGATGTTGTCCTGCACGTCGTCGACGATCACTTCGATCTCGCGGCCGATTTTCGCGCGCAGGCGCGCCTCGCTGATTTCGGCCTGAACTTCCATGAAGCGCTCGCGGCGTTCTTCCTTCACCTCGTCAGGCAACTGATCGGGCAGATCGTTGGCCGTGGCGCCTTCCACCGGCGAATAGGCGAAGCAGCCAACGCGATCAAGCTGCGCCTCGCGCAGAAAGTCGAGCAGCTCTTCGAACTCAGCCTCGGTCTCGCCGGGGAAGCCGACGATGAACGTTGAACGAATGGTGAGATCAGGGCAGGCCGCGCGCCAGGCTTGAATGCGCTCGATGTTTTTCTCGCCGCTGGCCGGGCGCTTCATGAGCTTGAGGATGCGCGGGTTGGCGTGCTGGAACGGCACATCCAGGTAGGGCAACACGCGCCCACCACTCGCCAGCGTGCTCTGCGCCATCAGCGGAATCACGTTGTCCACGCTCGGGTACGGATACACGTAGTGCATGCGCGTCCAAACGCCAAGCTGCCCGAGCGATTCGGCCAACTCCAGCATGCGCGTCTTGACCGGCTTGCCGTTGACGAAGTCGGTGCGGTATTTGACGTCGACGCCGTACGCCGAAGTGTCCTGCGAGATGACCAGCAGCTCCTTGACGCCGGATTTCACCAGCGACTCGGCCTCGCGCATCACTTCGCCAATTGGTCGGCTGACCAGGTCGCCGCGCATCGACGGGATGATGCAGAAGCTGCAACGATGATTGCAGCCTTCCGAGATCTTGAGATAGGCGTAGTGCTTCGGCGTGAGCTTGACGCCGTGATCCGGCACCAGGTCAATGAACTGGTGATGCGGCTTCGGAAGATGCGTGTGTACCGCGTCCATCACCTCGTTCGGCGCATGCGGGCCGGTGACGGCGAGCACCTTCGGGTGGATGTTGCGGATGAAGTCACCGTCCTGCTTGGCGCCGAGGCAACCGGTGACGATCACCTTGCCGTTTTCGGCAATCGCCTCACCAATGGCGTCGAGCGATTCGGCGACCGCGTCATCAATGAAGCCGCAGGTGTTGACCACCACCAGATCAGCATCGGCGTAGTCGCCAACGGTTGCATAGCCCTCGGCCTTCAGGCGCGTGAGCACCTGTTCGCTGTCGACGAGGGCCTTCGGGCAGCCGAGGGAAACGAAGCCGACTTTTGGCGCTGACAGTTTGTTTTGCAACGTGCTCTTGCTCATCGAGGGGTTGTTGGCGTGCGCGCCAAAATAACGAATGACAAATGACGAGTGACGCGATGGCCAGTCAATTGCCGCGCGCAACTCACGGCCGCAGCACGCAAAAGATCGTTGGCTACTGCACCTCGTCTAGCGCGAAGCGCGTTCGTCATTCGTCTTCCGTCCTGCGCGCGAAGCGCGCGCTACTTCTTCTCGCCGCCGGCAAATCCGGGGAACTGAAAACCGGGGAAGAACTGCTTGGTGCTTTCCTGCATCTTCTGCTGCATGTCGAGGAACATCTTGCTCGATTGCTCAAGGTAGTTGCCCATCACGCCCTGCATCGCAGGTGCCTGCATCTGCATGAACTGTTGCCAGACTTCGGAGCCCACTTTCGACGGGTCGCCACCGGCACCGCCCAACATGGCGCCGCCCTGCTCCGCCATTTTCTTCTGGAAGTCCATGAAGGCGCGCACGTTCTGCTCGAACAACCCACCCACCACACCCTGCATGGCGCCGCCGTAAAAACGGATCATCTGCGCCAGCATCTCATTGGAGAACATCGGCACGCCGGCCGCTTCTTCCTCAAGGATGATCTGCAACAGGATTGCCCGTGTCAGTTCCTCGTTGGTCTTGGCGTCGCGCACCTGGAAAGGTGTGTTCTCCACCACCATCTGCTTGACGTCGGCCAGTGTGATGTAGCCACTGGTGGCCGTGTCGTAGAGCCGGCGGTTCGGATACTTCTTGATGATGCGCATTGCGGAGCGCGCTCCTGTTGCCGCGCGGGCGCCGAAACCTGCCTTGGTTGCCATCGTAACGATCCTCTTTGTGCAGTGCGCCATTGTAGTGCAGTGCGCAAAGCCGCATGCGGATGCGGCTTTGCGGCCATTTTCAGCGCGATCCGGCAGCCGCAGGAAACGGCGGTTCCAGGCCGTTTCAAACCATTCCTAGGTGTTTCGACTCTAATTTGCTGCGTCGCAACAAATTTGTCTTGACTTGGTCATGAAGCATCCCTAACATTCATTTTGTGCGCTGCAGCAATTTCGGCTGCGAAACCAAATCCAGGAGAAATACATGATCCCCGTTTTCGAACAAGTCGCTGAAATGAACCGTGCTTACCTCGCCAACGTGCTCAAGGGCGTTGACGCTGCTGTTGCTTACAGCACCAAGGCTTCGACCTTCGGCGTGAAAGCTGCCAACGAATTCGCCGCCGCTACCGCTGCTGACCTGCACGCGCTGGCTTCGGTCAAGGCTCCGCAGGACCTCGTTCCGCTGCGTGCCAAGCAACTCGAAGAAAAGGCCGATTGGGCCACGACGACCGGCCGCGCCGCGCTCGACCTGATCGCTTCTGCCCAAACCGAAGCCATGCAGTTCGCCGAAGCGCAAGCCGCTGAAGCCGCCAAGACCTTCGTGTCGAACCTCGACAAGCTGGCCAAGAGCGCCCCGCAAGGCGTTCCGGGCGCTGACTACGCGCTGTCCGCTGTGAAGGCTGGCGTTGAGACGTCGATGGCTGCTTTCGAAACCGTTGCCAAGGCAACGAAAGAAGGCGTTGAGTTCGCCGGCTCGCAAGTCAAGGCTGCTGCCAAGGCTGCCCCGAAGCGCAAGTAATCAGCAGTAACAAACTCCAAGTGGGGCGCTGCTCGCAGCAGCCCCGCAATGAACCAGGGATCGTGCCGATCCCACCCAACAAGGTGGGACCGCGACACCCTTCATCATGAGACGCTACACGTGTCCTCGGTGATGATGACTCGATGATTGCCGCCCCTCCTCCGTCCTCCAGAGCAGGCAGTCACGAAGTCCCTCCAGCCCGCCCGGCTTGCCGCGCGGGCTTTTTCTTTGTAGCGTCAGCAGCGGCCTAAACGAGCCGCTGCGGGTAGCGGCTATCCCACGCAGCACCTTTGTCAACGCGGCTGCTGTGTCGTCTGCAAGGCCTGCCCGACGGTGGTGGCGCCCGGCGCCATGAACTCGATCAGACCGCCGAACGCCCAGAACAGCACCAGCGCTGCCGCAGCGGGCCACAGCGTGCGGCGCACGGCGGTGCCCAACCAGTCGGGTTCGTCCTTCACGTTGGCCCGCTTGTACAGCCAGGTGCCCACACCGCCGTCGATCAGCAGCTCGGCAAAAAAGGTGGGCGCGCTGTACACGGCATAGAACGCGATGCCGAATACGGCGGCGGCCACCACGATCACTGCGATGACGACAATGATGAAGGCCCCGGCGTCGTCGCCCAGATCGATGTCCCCCAGGCTCCAGCTGCTGCTCGATCCACCGCTGGAGCTGCCCCCGCCACCCGACCCGCCGGAACCACCGCCGAGAAGGCCACCGCCGTCGCTTGCCGCGGCACTATCGGCAACCGAGAGCGAATCCGCGAAATCAGCGCTACCAATCGCATTGCCCGGATTGCTGCCAAACGCGAAGCCACTGGCAAATCCCTGCGCCGGCGCGTCGCCAAACGAACCACTGCCACCGCCGCCGCCGAAACGCCCGCCACCACCACCGCCCCACGACGAACCGGAGCCGCCTGATCCGCCCGATCCGCTGGAACTGCCGCCACTCGGCAGATCAAACGACGAACGCGAATCGCTGCGCGCCTGCTGGCGATTGCCGCTGCCCAGTGCGCGTGACGCCTGCTCGTCGGCGCGCGCGTTCTGGCGCCGCACCGCCCACACCCAGAGGCTCACCAGCCCAAGGAACACCGCCCAGGCCACCAGCACCGCAAGCGGGTAACGCCACTTCGGTGAATTGACGCCCAGATGATGCATCGCCACCGACGCCAGAAAGCCGCAGCCGATGGTCGAGGCCAGCATCATCGACATCAGGAAGCGCGGCGAGCCGTGGGCCAGCAGCCAGGCTTTCGCCCGGTCTCGCGCGCTCACCTGCGTGCGGCCGTCGGCCGTCACGTCACCGTTTGTCTTGACCCGTGTGCGCTTCGCCATTGCTTGCCTCTGCTCTGTCCGGCTGATGGTTCAGGAATGCTCCTGCAGAAGGAAAGACGCCCGTCGCATCCAGCTCGTGCCAATCCAGGAGTCCGGCGACTTTCCCATTCGCGTATTGTCGGACCTGCGAGGCAACACAGCCAACTGCGGTATCTGAGCCAGCAAACAGCGCCTTTTGTTGAAAAAACCCATCCAATAAGGGCTCAAGCCATCATTTGGTCATAAGTCGACATTGACGCAATCAATGGGTTTTGACCGTCCATCACAGCCTTGGGTCCATTGCTGGCAAGCTTTTCCGCATGGATGTGCAAAAGAGCTGTACCACCTTCACCTTACCCGCGCCGGCCCGCTGCAGTTTTCAACTTGCCCGCAGACGGCGCCGCGTATCGCTATGCTCCTCCTGACCGCGCAGTCGCGCTGGCCATCATCGTTGCAAGGTCCGGAACAAAGGCAAGCCATGAATCTCGAGAAAGTCATCTTTGGTTTCTTCATCATCCTCGCCTGCACACTCAATTTCGGCTTCTTCATCGGCGACATTGACGAGCCCGCACTGCACCACCCGATGGAGCTTGGCGCGGCTGTCGCCGTCAACCTGATCGCTACCGTGCTCAAGTTTGGCGACCGCACACACCTCGGCGCAACCCACCTCGCCACCTCGCTGGTGGCCTCACTGCAGCTCGTCGCCGCCGCAGTGTTCTGGATGGTGCATGTCTACGGCCAGGGGCTGCCGATGGACGGCCCGTCGGTATCCACGGTGGTTTCGCTCTCCGGCGGCGCCCTGCTCGCCAACTTCATCTCGATCATCCTGCTGATTGGCGAAACCTTGCGTCAGGGCCGCTGATACCCGGCCTTGCGCGCTGAAGACGCCACCCCATGAGTGACGTTCTCTTCCTGATCCTGCGCCGCATGCGGGCGCCGCTGATCGTGCTGATCTCGCTCTATGCCGTCACCGTGTTCGGCCTCGCCCTCACGCCCGGCGTCCGCGCCGATGGCACGCGCGATTACATGAGCCTGTTCCACGCCTTCTACGTGGTCAGCTACACGGCCACCACCATCGGTTTTGGCGAAATTCCCAATGCCTTCAGCGATGCGCAGCGCATGTGGATGATCCTCACCATCCATCTCACAGTGATTGGCTGGACCTACACCCTCGGCTCAATCTTCGCGCTGGTTTCGGACATGACCTTCCGCACTGCCGTCGCCCGCAGCATGTTCACCTGGCGGGTGCGCCACGTCGGCAGCCGCTTTTTCATCGTCTGCGGATACGGTCAGAGCTCCGCACAGATCGCGCGGGCGCTTGATCGCCTGGGCTACCGCATTGTGACCATCGAGCAACGGCCGGAGCGCGCGGCAAAGCTGGTGATCGAGGATGTCTCGCAGCCGCTGATCGCGCTGTGCGCCGACGCCCGCTTTCCTGATGTGCTGCGCGACGCCGGCATTGATCGCCCCGAATGCGCCGGGCTGCTGGCGATGACCTCGCGGGACGATGTCAACCAGACTATTGCCATCGGCGCCCGCACGCTGCGCAGTGACCTGCAGATCATCGCCCGCGTCAAGGACGCCACCGCGCAGCAGAACCTGCTCGCGCTGGGCGGCATCCAGGTGGTCAATCCGTTCGAGACCTTCGCCACCAACCTCGCGCTCGATCTCGACGCACCGGACGTGCTGCGGCTGGAGGAGTGGCTGACTGATTCACCGGACGCGCACTGCCCCAACCGCCTGGGCATTCCGGCCGGGCCGTGGGTGATCGTCGGCTTCGGCCGCTTCGGCCGCGCCATCGCGCGTGTGCTCGATGCCCGGCACATTCCCTGGCGAGCGGTCGACCACCGGGGCGCAGGCGCGATCGACGACGAACAGCATCAGCTGGTCGTCGACGACGATACCGACCGCGCACTCGGCGGCGCCGACATCGCCCACGCCGCCGTCGTGGTGGCAGGCACCGATAACGACGCTGCCAACCTGGCCATCACCACGCTCGCCCGCCGCGTCAGCCCGAAGATCTATGTGGTGATCCGGCAAAACCACGTTGCCGACAGCGTGCTGATCCACGCTGCACGCGCCAACATGCGCTTCGTGCAGGCCGACATCATGGTCCACGAGTGTCTGCAGTTGATCAAGGTGCCGCTGCTTGCCACCTTCCTGCGCCGGGTGGCGACGGAGGGCAGTCATATGGCAGCGGCCGTGATCGAGTCCATCCAGCAATCGCTGGGGCGCGGCGCACCACGGGTCTGGACTTTCCATTGCGACGTGATGCAACCAGGCATGTTCTCCGCGTTCTTCCAGAGCGGCGGTTGTCCGCTGCCGCTGCGCCTGCTGCAGCGCGATCCTTACGTCGCGGACGAACCGCTCGCCTGCCTGCCGCTGATGCTCGCGCGCGGCAGCGACCTCACGCTGCTGCCGGCGGCGGAAACGACCTTGTTGCCCGGCGACCGCATCCTGTTCGTCGGCGACGATCGCGCCGAGCGGCTGCAACGCCGATACATACGCGACGTCACCGCTGTCGAGTACGCGCGCAGCGGCGTGGAACCACCGCGCTCATGGTTGTTCCGCGTGCTGCGCGCGCGGCGCGAGCGGGCGGCGCAGCAGCGGGAAAGCCAAGGCGGCAAGCCGGATCAGTCAGCCAGTCAGCACTGACCTCGCCAAGCCGCTACTGGCAATGGCTACCGGATCAAAGCGTCAGGGTGTCGCTTTCGCCATCCTGATTCCGTATGTCATCAATGACGATGTCATCAGGAGCCAGGCATGTACACACTCCGCATTGATTCAAGCTGGTCACACCAGATCGCCGCCATTCGCGACGCCAACAGTTATGACACAGGGCGTGTTCACACTATTTTTGCGAGTGCGGCGGTCGTATTTTCAATGCACGGTTAGGCGCGAAGGCCGCCGTGGTGCGAGCACCACAAGGACTTCGCAACAACACCGGGCGCGAAAATACGACACGCCCCGGAGGGTTGCAACGATACGGCGCGTCTGCCGCGTCGCCCTGCTTGGCCGTGGTACCACCACGGCCGGCGCAGTGCTCCTTGCATCCATCGCCGTCTCGTGGCAACGCATATCGCGAAAATAGTGTGAACACGCCCTGACCTGATCCGATTTGATAATGGCTTCTTCCGTGCCTGCAACGTCACGCCGACGCAGATCATGGTCCAGCTCGTTCCCGAGGGTGGCAGCGCCGCTGACGCCTTGACCCTGCAAATGGGCACGCTGGATTTTTACGTCTCGCTGATTGGCGGCCAGGCGTTCACCCGTTACGCCAGCACCATCGACGCCATGCAGATCGACGCGGCCACGCTCAACAACGCGATTCGTTCGGTGCGCACTGCCACCGGCAGCCAGCGCTTCGAGCTGCAATCGCTGCTTGTCTTCTGTGTTGCCGAGTCGATCCGCAGCGATCTGATCGCGAGCAGGATTGAGGCCACCATCCGCGCGTCACTCGGGCGCCTGCTTGGCGCGGCGCCGCGCATCGCGGTAGGCAGCATGCTTGCCCAGGCGCGCGCCTGGGGTCAATCTAGCGACGCGGTCTGGGCGTCACTCGCACCCGACGTGCGTGCGACGTTCAGCAAACCGCCCCCCCAGCGCACCGCCGCCGAGCGAAGCCGTTACGAACGCATAGACGAAACCCGGATCGACGCCGCGCTGCGGCTCACCGCGCGTGGTGTCAAGGTGCTCAAGCGGCCGGGCTGATGCCGCCAGCGAGCGTCTGGCGATCACAAAGCATGTAGACAGCGGGGCCATCGGGGGTGACGAAATCCTTGACGCGACGAAACCCGGCCTTTTCATAGCAGCGAATTGCGCGAGCATTATCGGGTGCTGGGTCCGTTTGCACTGTGGTCACCGCTGGGTCACGCAACAGACGCTGCACAAGCGCCCGGACCACACGAGTGCCCAGGCCTTGGCCGAGCAACGTCTCGTCGGCAATGGATTGGTCGATACCGCGCACACCGGGATCAGTCACCTCTTCCCACCAGCCGTCGCCACTGCCAAGTACCACGTACGACTGCGCATAGGCAAAAGGCCGGCCATCCAGCAACGCGATGTAAGGTGTGACACGTTCAGCCGCAAGTACACGCGGCAGATACTTCGCCCGCACTTCGTCCATCGATGCCCGCTCGTTCCCCCACCACTCGACAATGTGCGGACGATTCAGCCATTCGTGCAGCATTGGCAGATCCTCCTCCCGCATCAGGCGGAGTTCGACGAGGGTAGAGGTCAGGAGCATGTGACGGTTGTAGCCTTGGGAAGCGAAGCGCGTCAAGGCGTTTTACAAAGCAACCCGGACGCGCTGCGCTCCTCCGGGCTACGGCACAAACCAATCCGTCGTCGCGGCACTCGCCGGGACGACGGTTGCACGAGGGCCATCAGCCAAACACTATTTCGCCACCCTTCGCATCCACCTTCACCGTCGCGCCCGGCACAAACTTGCCGGTCAGCAGTTCTTTCGACAGCGGGTTCTCAATCGATTGCTGGATCGCGCGCTTGAGCGGACGGGCGCCGAATACCGGGTCGAACCCCGCTTCGCAGATCACATCGAGGGCGGTGTCGCTGAGCTGGAGCTTGAGATCGAGCTTGGCGAGGCGTTCTTCGAGGCGCTGCAACTGGATTTTTGCAATGCCCTTGATGTTGTCCTTGCCGAGCGCGTGGAACACCACGATCTCGTCGATGCGGTTGATGAACTCAGGGCGGAAGTGGCTCTTCACCTCGGCCATCACCGCGATCTTGATCAGCTCGCTCGGCTCGTCCACCATGCTCTGGATCTTCTGACCGCCAAGGTTGGAGGTCATGATGATGACCGTGTTCTTGAAGTCAACGGTGCGGCCCTGACCGTCCGTCATGCGGCCATCGTCGAGCGCCTGCAGCAGCACGTTGAACACGTCCGGATGCGCCTTTTCGACCTCGTCGAACAGGATCACGCTGTACGGCTTGCGGCGCACCTGCTCGGTGAGCTGGCCGCCCTCATCAAAGCCCACATAGCCCGGCGGCGCGCCGATCAGGCGGGCCACCGAATGCTTCTCCATGTATTCGCTCATGTCGATGCGGATCAGCGACTGATCGCTATCGAACAGGAACTGCGCCAGCGCCTTGGTGAGCTCGGTCTTGCCGACGCCGGTCGGGCCGAGGAACAGGAACGAACCGTACGGCTTGTTCGGATCGGCCAAGCCAGCGCGCGAACGCCGAATCGCATCCGCCACCAGCGACACCGCTTCATCCTGCCCCACCACGCGCTTGTGCAGGGCATCTTCGATATGCAGCAGTTTTTCGCGTTCGCCCTGCATCATCTTCGACACCGGGATGCCAGTGGCGCGTGACACCACCTCGGCGATTTCTTCGGCGCCCACCGACGTGCGCAGCAAGCGGGGCTTCGCGGTCTTGCCTTCGCCCTTGCCGCTCTCAGCTTCCTTGAGTTTGGCCTCCAGCTCCGGCAGCTTGCCGTACTGGATTTCGGACATGCGCGCGAAGTCACCACGACGGCGCGCTTCGTCCATTTCGAGCTTGAGCTTTTCGATCTGCTCCTTCACGCCCTGCGAGCCCTGCACGGCGGCTTTTTCGCCACGCAGCACTTCGTCAAAGTCGGCGTATTCACGCTCGAGTTTCTGGATTTCTTCCTCCAGCAGGGCAAGGCGCTTTTTCGAGGCGTCGTCGGTTTCCTTCTTCACCGCCTCGCGCTCGATCTTCAACTGGATGATGCGCCGGTCCAGCTTGTCCATCACCTCAGGCTTGGAGTCGATCTCCATCTTGATGCGGCTTGCCGCCTCGTCGATCAGGTCGATCGCCTTGTCAGGCAGGAAGCGGTCCGTGATGTAGCGATGCGAGAGCTCGGCCGCGGCAACGATGGCCGGGTCGGTGATGTCAACGCCGTGGTGGACTTCGTATTTCTCCTGCAAACCGCGCAGGATGGCGATAGTGGATTCCACCGACGGCTCGCCCACCAGCACCTTCTGAAAGCGGCGCTCAAGCGCGGCATCCTTCTCGATGTACTTGCGGTATTCATCGAGCGTCGTGGCGCCCACGCAATGCAGCTCGCCGCGTGCCAGCGCCGGCTTCAGCATGTTGCCGGCGTCCATCGCGCCCTCGGCCTTGCCGGCGCCGACCATGGTGTGCAGCTCGTCGATGAAAACGATGGTCTGCCCTTCGTCTTTGGCCAGATCCTTGAGTACGGCCTTGAGCCGTTCCTCGAACTCGCCGCGATACTTCGCGCCTGCAAGCAGCGCCGCGAAGTCGAGCGACAGCACACGCTTGTTCTTGAGCCCTTCCGGCACCTCGCCGTTGACGATGCGCTGCGCCAGGCCTTCGACGATGGCCGTCTTGCCGACGCCGGGTTCGCCGATCAGCACCGGGTTGTTCTTGGTGCGGCGTTGCAGCACCTGCACCACGCGGCGAATCTCGTCGTCACGGCCGATCACCGGGTCGAGTTTGCCGGAGCGGGCACGCGCCGTGAGGTCGATGCAATATTTCTCCAGCGACTGGCGCTGGCCTTCGGCCTCCTGCGAGTCAACGCCGCTGTCGCCGCGCACGGCGGTGATGGCGGCCTCAAGCGTCTTGCTGGTGGCGCCTGCGTCCTTGAAGATGCGGCCGGTCTCGCTCTTGTCGCCTGCCAGTGCAAGCAGAAACAGCTCGCTGGCGATGAACTGGTCGCCACGCTTGGTGGCTTCCTTGTCCGTCAGATTGAGCAGGCCGTTCAGGTCTCGGCCAATGGAGATATTGCCGTCGCCACCCTGCTGGCGTGGCAGGCGCTCGATCGCGGCCTTGAGGTCGCGTTCGAGCTTGGCGGTGTTGACGCCCGCGCGCTGCAGCAACGACTTGGTGCCGCCGTCTTCCTGCTCAAGCAGAGCCATGAGCAGATGTTGTGGTTCGATCTGGGTGGCATCGAGACCGAGCGCGATAGACTGCGCTTCGGCAAATGCCTGCTGGAACTTGGTGGTGAGTTTGTCGAAACGCATGGGGCGTCCCTCGGTATGTAATTGTCTGTAGGCAATGTAGGGATTTGCTGCGGCGATTCAACTGATCAGTATCAAACAGGACAATTTGACATACCGACATTAGGGGGACATGTGCGCTGGCTGAAACGGATATTGCTCGGGCTGATCGGTCTTGTAGCGCTGGCTGCCGGCGTCGCTGGCATCTATGCATGGCGCAGCGTTCCGGCGGACACTGCACAGCACGCCCTCAGCCCCGCCGCCGGCAAGATTGGCGACACCGCCATCAGTGTTGACGGCGACGGCATCCCTGCCATCGAAGCGAAATCGGAGCGCGATCTGTCGTTCGCCGTCGGCTTAATGCACGCGCGCGACCGGCTGTGGCAGCTTGAAATGCATCGCCGTATCGGTCGCGGTGAACTGGCCGAAATACTTGGCCCGAAAGCGCTCGATACCGACCGCTTTCTGCGTACGCTGGGCGTACACCGCGCGGCGCGCGCGCAGCTCGAGCGCCTGCCCGCCGAGACGCGCGATCTGCTGCAGGCTTATGCTGATGGCGTGAACAGCTACGTGCGCGAAGCGATGACCGTGCGCCCGCCGGAATTTGTGATTCTCGGCGTGCAACCGGGCACCTGGGAACCCGCCGACACGCTGGCCTGGGCGATCATGATGGCCTATGACCTCGGCGGCAACTGGAGCAACGAACTGCTCCGATTGCAGATGGCGGCGAAGATGCCGGTTTCAAGAATCGACGAACTGCTCCCCGCACAGCCGGGCGACAAGCTGCCGCCGCACGCGGACTATGTGGCGATGTACAAGGCGCTGGGAATTATCCGCAACGGGCTGGCGACGAATGAGCTCCCCTCGCCCCCTGTGGGAGAGGGGCCAGGGGAGAGGGGGGCCGTGGCCTTGGCAACGCAATCATCCCCCTCTCCCCAACCCTCTCCCACGAGGGGAGAGGGAGATGTCTGGCAGTTCCTCTCTGCCGGCATCGAAGGTATTGGTTCCAACAACTGGGTCGTCAACGGCAGTCGTACGACCAGCGGCAAGCCGCTGCTGGCGAACGATCCGCACCTGTCGCTTGCGGCCCCCGCCATCTGGTATTTCACACGGCAGAAGGCGCCCGGCATTGAGGTCAGCGGCGCCACGCTGCCCGGTGCGCCGTCCGTGATTCTCGGCCGTACCAAAGGCGTGGCGTGGGGCTTCACCAACACCGGCCCAGACGTGCAGGACCTCTACATCGAGGAGATCAACGAACGCGGCGAAGCGCGCACGCCCGACGGCTGGCAAAAGCTTGCCACTCGCAGCGAAACCTTCAAGGTCAAGGGCGAAGCGGATGTACGGATCACCGTGCGCGAGTCACGCCACGGGCCGATCATTTCCGATGTCAACGCGCCGCTCGCCGCTGCTATCGACAATAAAAAGTTCGCTGTCGCGCTGCGCTGGACCGCGCTCGACGCCGATAACCTGAGCGTGCTGGCGGCCCCCGCCATGAACAAGGCGCAGACCGTCGCCGAACTCAAGGAAGCGCTGCGTCACCACGTCGCCCCACAGCAGAACGTCGTGATGGCCGACACGCAAGGAAACACTGCTTTCATCGCCGCTGGCCGCGTGCCAGTGCGCAAGCCGGAGAACGACATCAACGGCCTCGCGCCGGTGTCGGGATGGGATGCGAAGTACGACTGGTCTGGCTATCTGCCTTACGAACAATTGCCACAGCAGTCAGTAGACAGCTTCCTGGCCACCGCCAACCAGCGTATTCACGGCGGCAACTATCCGCACTATCTGAGCGGCGAATGGGCGCACGCGGGTCGCAAGCAGCGCATCGAGGAGCTGCTCGCTGCCAGGCCGAAGCACGATGCGCAAAGCCTGCGCGAAATCCAGCACGACCTGAAGCACACGCATGACATGCCGCTCTTGAAGTGGTTGCCAAAAATCACGTCAAAGCACCCGCTCGCGGCCGATGCCCTGCGTGCGCTGAAGCATTTCGAGAAAGAGCCGCTGACCAGTTCGCACTACGACCCGGCTGTTGCTACATTGGTCTACTGGAGCTGGGCCCGCGAGACGACTCGCCGCATCTTTACCGACGACATGGGGAAAACGCTGTTCAACGCGATCTTCGGCCGCCGCGATTTCCGCACTGCACTGAACGGCGTACTTGCACGCAACGACGCCTACTGGTGCGACGACAGCACCACACCCGCCAAAGAAAGCTGCGATGACGTCGTCGCTGCCGCATTCGACGCTGCGCTGGACGCGCTGCAGGCCACTCACGGCAAGGACGTCAACACCTGGCGCTGGGATACCACCCACTTCGCGCGCAGCGAGCATCGGCCGTTCTCCAACGTCCCAGTGCTCAAGGAGCTGTTCGAGATCCGCACGCCGACGAGCGGCGACACCTATTCGGTGATGGTCGGCAAGGTGCGCGGGCGCGACCCGGATCCCTTCGCCAATGAATTCGCGGCCAGTCTGCGCGCCCTGTATGACCTGTCGGTGGCCGACGCCAATGCGGCCACCATCATCTATTCGACGGGACAATCGGGAAATCCATTCTCGCCGCACTATCGCGATCTGGCGCGGCGCTGGGGCTCAGGCGGCGCCGGGGCGTACATCGACCTTGGGCGCCCTCAGGTCGCAGGGCAAATATCCCTTCGCGGCAGCGCTCCCTGAGCTTGGCAAAGGAAGTTGGCCTTTGCCGTAACGCTGGCAGCTTTCGGTCGCCTGTGGTGTGGCGCTATTCTTCCCAACCATACGCAATTTGTGCTTAACTTGCAAAAAGACTGACACCGTGTGGTCCCTCGACATCGCAGCCGACACTTCATGCCGCGTGCAATCGGAGCATTGCGGGAAAGTCGGGCGAAAAGATGCGTTCCAGAGGGGTTCGCCGGGAGGCTGGCATGCTCAATCCAAATACTGTCTACCGAAAAACTGACGCCGGCATGCATGAGGTGCAAACACGCGACCTGGGGCTGCGTGCCGAGCTGCGCCGCCTGCTGATCCTGATCGACGGCAATACGCCGGTATCAAGGCTCGCTACGTTTGTGCGCGGGTCGGAGATCGATTTTCTGATTGCAGAGCTCGAGTCCCAGACTCTGATCGCGTCGGACAGCGGCGTTAGTGTCGCCGCCCAGATGGCACAAACCGCAGCGGCCGACACTGCCCCCGAGCCCACCGAGGCGCAGGTGCAGGCCGTGCGGCGCACGGCCGTGCGCATGCTGCATGAACTTCTCGGCCCGGGCGCTGACACGATGACAGCGCGCATCGAGCGTTGCCGCGATTCTCGCGAACTGCGACAGGCCATCACCGAAATCCGGCAGACACTGGACCGCCATCTCGGCGCCAGCACCGGGCAGAAGTTCCTCGATGAGGTCCGGCGCGCCGCCGAAAATACCCGCTAGCACCGCGCAGTCGTTTCCGCTCGCGCCGGGCAGACACCATCCATCGCTACTGGTCGCAACCGGTCACATCAACGCGAGCCGAGCGCGCTCGACTGCTACGCTTTGCAGCCATGAAGCAGACCCTTTCATCCTTGCGAACAGTTGGCAGCGACAGCCCGCACTTGGCGCCCATTCGCCGGACGGCATACGTCCGCATCATCGGGCTGGCACTTGCCACCGTCATCGCCGCTCCGGCCACGGCCGCCTCACCCACCATTGAATTCAGCAGTTGCCGCCTGCGTGGCATTGACACGGCGGTGCGTTGCGCGCTGTTCGCGGTGCCCGAAAGCGCGGTCAATGCGGACAAGACGATCCGCATTCACGTCGCCGTGCTGCCAGCGCTGGCGCGAAAGGCCGAGCCTGATCCGGTGTACTTCTTCGCCGGTGGTCCCGGGCAGGCGGCCAGCGACATCGGGCCGCTGGTGGCGGCACTGTCGGATTTGCGCAAGAAGCGCGACATCGTGCTGGTTGACCAGCGTGGCACGGGCAAAAGTAAAACGCTGACCTGCAAATCGCCTTCGGCCGACACCTCGAAAGCCGACCCGATCACCGCAGCCTTCTCGACGGCCGACGGGGCCGAGCGTGCGGAGTGGGCGGGTTGCCTGGCAACGCTGCAAGGCAACCCGGCAGCGCATCGCACCGACGACTACATCGATGATCTGGAAGCAGTGCGCAAGGCGCTGGGACACGTGCGTATCAACGTCTGGGGGGGGAGCTATGGTTCGCGCGTGGCGCTACGCTACCTGAAGCGCCACCCGGCGAGCATCCGTACGGCTGTTCTCGATGGCGTTGCGCCCACCACCCTGCGGCTGCCGGACGATGCGCTGGCGACGTCGGAGGCGCAATTGCGCGCCGTGCTCGCTGCCTGCACTGCGTCCGAGGGCTGCAACAAGGCCTACCCCAATGCGCTCGCAGCGTTTGACCGCCTGCTGGCTGAGCTGCGCAGCAAACCGCCGACGGTCAGCCTGCCGCATCCGGCCACCGGCAAGCCACTACAGGGCGTGATGAGCGACCGCAAGCTGATGTCGCTGCTGTGGCCCCTGCTCTACAAGCCGGAGAGCGCGCGATTGATTCCAGCGCTACTGAGTCAGGCAGCGCAGAGTAACTTCGCCCCCTTACTCAGCACACTGGCGGCCAGCTCAATAACGGAGGGTGATATTGCCGTGGCGCAGCGCTTCGCGGTGATGTGCGCCGAGGACATGCTGGGCCGCAGCCCGACCCCCAATCCGCGTTTTCAGGCGCTGACCGATCTGTTCTACAGCTTCTGCAAGGACTTGCCGCACGGCAAGGTCGCACCGGAATTCTTTGAACCCACCACCGGCGAGGCGCCTGTCCTCCTGCTCTCAGGCGCTGCGGACCCGGTGACGCCGCCTGCACAAGCCGAACTGGCCGCGAAAACACTCGCGCGCAGCAGACACATCGTTGTACCGAACTCGGGCCACATCGTGTCGCCGCTGCCCTGCCTGCGCCGCGTGATCGTCAAGTTCGTCGAGGCGGGTGACATCGCTGCGGCAAAGGACAACTGCGAAGCCGATCTGAAGCTGCCGCCACCGCTGTTCTACGTGTCGCCGCTGGAGGCAAGGCCATGATCGAGGTCACCGCCCTCTGCAAGCAGTTTGAAGTGCGTGAGCGGCGCTCCGCCTTCGCCCTGCGCTCCACCACCCGTCGCGTCACTGCCGTCAACGATGTGAGCTTCGTCGCCCGCGATGGCGAGGTAACCGGCCTGCTCGGCCCCAATGGTGCCGGCAAGACCACCACCCTGCGCATGCTGTCCACCCTGTTGACACCCGACAGCGGCAGCGCCCGCATCGACGGCCACGACATCGCGCAGGACCGTGCGCAAGTGCGTCGGCGCCTGGGCGTGCTGGGCGACGCCAAAGGCCTCTACTGGCGGCTGACGGCGCGCGAGAACATTGTCTACTTTGGCCGCCTGCACGGCCTTGCCGAGAGCGAGGCAAGGCAGCGGGCCGATACATTGATCGACGAGCTCGGTCTGCACGCTCTCGCTGACCGACCCACTCAGGGCTTCTCGCAGGGTGAGCGCATGAAGGTAGCAATCGCCCGCGCGCTGGTACACAACCCGCAAACCGTGCTGCTTGACGAGCCCACCAACGGGCTCGACATCATGTCCACCCGCAGCATGCGGGACCTGATCCGCGGCCTCAAGGATCGCGGCAAGTGTGTGCTGTTCTCCAGCCACATCATGCAGGAGGTCGCCGCGCTGTGCGACCGCGTGGTCATCATTGACAAGGGCACCGTGGTGTTCAATGGTACCCCCGATGAGGCGCTGGCTGCGACCGGGCTCACGTCGCTGGAAGACGCTTTCGTCAAACTGATCGGCAGCGAGGAAGGGCTCTTCGCATGAGCGACCGCAAGCAAAATTCAATGTTCAGCCCGACACGACTGTTGCTGGTCGCACGCAAAGAGTTCAGTGATCTGCTGCGCGACCGCAAGAGCATCTTCTGGGGACTGTTCGCAGTCGCAATCTCCGGCCCGCTGGTGGTGGGGATGATTTACTTCGTCGCGCAATCAGTCACCGAGCGCATCGAGAAAGTCACCGCACCGATTGTCAACGCCCAATTCGCGCCCGATCTGGTGCGCTTTCTGGAGCGCGGCGGCATCAAGGTCGAGGCCGATCCGGCGGATTACGAAGCGCGCGTCAAATCAGGCGATCTCGACGCGGTACTGGTGATCGAGCCGGACTTCGCTGCCGCCTACGCCAGCGGCCGCCCGGCGCGCATCACCCTGGTCACCGAGTCAAGCCGCGACCGCTCGGCGCCGGTGGCGAGCCGCCTTGCCCGTGCCGTACGCGGTTGGGCGGAATACGTGGGCAACGAGCGGCTGGTTCTGCGCGGCGTGGCGCCGGCGGTGGCACGGCCGGTGCAGCTCGATGATCTTGACCTGGCAACGCCGGAGCAAAAGGGCTCGCGAATGCTGCAGATCATGAGCTTCTATGCCCTCTTCGCCGGACTGATGGGCGCCATCGCCGCCGCGCTGGACGTCACCGCTGGCGAGCGCGAACGGCAGACACTGGAGCCGCTGCTAGCCACACCGGTGACCGTGCCCGAGCTGACCATCGGCAAGTGGCTGGCCGTCAGCGGCGTCAATCTGATCGCTGTGTCGGTATCGCTGCTCGGGTTCGTGCTCGCGCTGCAGGTGGTCCCGATCGACCGGCTGGGCTTGCCGTTCAGCTTTGGCCTGCGTGAGTACGCTGGCTTCATGGCCGTGCTGGTGCCGTTCGCCTTCATGGTGCCTGCGGTGCTGCTCGCCTTCGGCGCCGCCGGCAAAACCGCAAAAGAAGCGCAAAGCTCCCTGCAGTTCGGTGTCTCGATGATCGGCCTGTTGCCGCTGATGAGCTTCTTCCGTCAGACCAAGGCGCCGTGGTGGGACACCTGGGTGCCAGTCAACGGCCAATACGCCGTGCTCAGCAAGGTGTTGCGCTCAGAGACCATCACCAGCACCGACTGGCTGGCAATGATCGCCATCCCCGCCGCGATCTGTGTGGTGGCGCTGTTCGTCTTTAGTCGGCGGCTGGGGGACGAGCGAATGCTGGCGGGGCGGTGACAGCTATTTGCCAAAAAGCCCAATTGAATTGGGCTCGGAGGCAGAAAACGTCAATAGTCGGCTTGTTGATGAATCAGCCTGCGCGCCCTTTATCGGCGCGGCTTTACAACGAAAGCTGCTTCAGGATTGCCGCAAATTCTGCGCTGAACTCTGGCCGTTCAAGCCCGAGTTTGACGGTGGCTTCAAGATAGCCGAGCTTCGTGCCGCAGTCGTAGCGACGACCCACCGTTTCCACCGCGTAGACAGGTTCCACCGCCGCCAGGGTGGCGATGGCGTCCGTGAGTTGAATCTCGCCGCCACTGCCGCGCTTGATCTGCTTGAGATGCGCGAAGATGGATGCGGGCAGCACATAACGGCCGATGGCGCCGAACTGCGAGGGCGCCTCGGCGGGCTTTGGCTTCTCCACAAAACCGGCCAGACGCATCGCGTCGCCGTCGGGGTGCTTGACGGTGTCGGCGATCTTGATTGCACCGTAGCGCTGGATCGAGTCACCGGGCATATGGTTGACGCCGATCACGCCACCGCCACCGTTACCCGCGCCGCACAGGCGGGTGTAGACGTCGGCGAGCTGGGCCGTGGAACCGCGCGCGCCGGGGCCGCTGTCGGTGGCACGAATCAGCTCATCGGCGAGGATCACGGCAAAGGGTTCGTCGCCCACCACCGGCTGCGCGCAGAGCACCGCGTGACCGAGGCCGAGCGCATCGCCCTGACGGAGAAATATGCAATTGATATTGGACGGAATCGACGCCTGCAACTCGTCAAGCAGCGCCTGCTTGCCAGCGCGCTCCAGCTCGTTCTCCAGCTCGTAGGCGCGGTCGAAGTGATCCTCGATGGCGCGCTTGTTGCGGCCAGTCACGAAGATCATGTCCGTAATGCCCGCCGCCGCCGCCTCTTCCACGGCGTACTGGATCAGCGGCTTGTCGACCACGGTCAGCATCTCCTTCGGCATCGCCTTGGTGGCAGGCAGAAAGCGGGTGCCGAGACCGGCGACGGGGAAGACAGCTTTACGGATTTGGGTCATCGCAGACAAATTCAGGTCGAGGATTTGATGAGATCAAGAAATTCGGATTCTTGCAGCACCGGGATGCCAAGCTTCTGCGCGTCGTCAAGCTTGCTGCCGGCTTCGGCGCCAGCAACGACATAGTGCGTTTTTTTCGACACCGAGCCCGACACCTTGCCGCCGGCCGCTTCGATCATGGCTTTTGCTTCGTCGCGCTTGAGCGTGGGCAGCGTACCGGTCAGCACGAACGTCTTGCCTGCGATCGGACTGTCAGCGCTCGCGGCCACCGGTGTCGCCACCGGGGCGAACTCGAAGCCGCAGGCGAGCAGGCGCCCGACTGCGTTGCGGTTCTTCTCGTTGGCGAAGAAATGCGCGATGCTGGCAGCAACAATTGGCCCCACGTCACGCACGGCAAGCAGCGCATTTTCATCAGCAGCCATCAGCGCCTCGATGGAACCGAAGTGGCGCGCGAGATCCTTCGCCGTGGTCTCGCCAACGTGACGGATACCCAGCGCGAAAATGAAGCGGTGCAGCTCGGCCTTGCGTGCTGTCGCCAGCGCACTCACGATACTGGTCGCAGATTTTTCCCCCATGCGGTCGAGAGCCGCAAGCTGCTCGCGCGTAAGACCAAAAAGATCCGCCGCTTCATGCACCAGATTGCCGTCCACCAGTTGCTCGACCAGCTTGTCGCCGAGACCTTCGATGTCCAGCGCGCGCCGCTGCGCGAAATGCAGCAACATGCCTTTACGTTGCGCCGGGCAGATCATGCCGCCGGTGCAGCGCGCAATGGCTTCACCCTCAGGCCGCTCGACCACCGAGTTGCATTCGGGGCATTGCGTGGGCAACTCGAATTCAACGGTATCCGCGGGCCGCTGTTCAACGACTGCGCGAACCACTTCGGGAATCACGTCGCCCGCACGGCGCACGACCACGGTGTCGCCCACGCGCACGTCCTTGCGCCGCACTTCGTCGAGGTTATGCAACGTGGCATTCGATACCGTTACACCACCCACGAACACCGGTTCCAGCCGGGCCACCGGGGTGATCGCGCCGGTACGCCCAACCTGCACCTCGATCGCCAGCACTTTAGTCGTCTCCTCCTGCGCAGGAAACTTGTGGGCAACAGCCCAGCGCGGCTCTCTGGTCACGAAGCCAAGCTGCTCCTGCCAGTCACGGCGATTGACCTTGTAGACGACGCCGTCGATATCGAAGCCCAGGCCGTCACGGGCGGCGCCAACCTCGGTGTGAAAGGCCGCGAGGGCGTCGGCGCCTTGCACCACGCGGCGGCGGTCATTCACCGGCAGCCCCAGCGCGGCCAGCGCATCGAGCACACCCGCCTGTGTGGGCGGCAAATCCCAACCCTGCACTTCGCCCAGGCCATACGCGAAAAACGTCAGTGGCCGTTGTGCAGCGAGCTTGGGATCTAGCTGACGGATGCTGCCCGCCGCGCCATTGCGCGGGTTGACCAGGGTCGGCAGCCCGGCTGCACGTTGCTTCTCGTTGTAAAGATCAAAGTCGGCCCGCGTCATCAGCGCCTCGCCACGCACTTCGAGCACCGGCGGAGGGGAGTCGGTGCGCAAGCGCAGCGGCACATTTTTGATGGTTCGGGCGTTCTCGGTGACCTCTTCACCGATCTCGCCGTCGCCACGCGTGGCCGCGCGCACGAGCAAGCCATTTTCGTAGCGCAGCGAGAGCGCGAGCCCGTCGAACTTGAGCTCGGCGAAATAGTCCACTGGCGGATCGCTCTCGGTGAGCTTCAGCTCGCGGCGCACCCGCGCATCAAACGCCATCGCGCCTGTGACCGTGGTGTCGGTCTCGGTGCGGATCGACAGCATCGGCACCGCGTGGCGCACCGTCGGAAACGCATCGAGCGCCTTGCCCCCCACGCGCAACGTCGGTGAATCCGGCGTCTGCAACTCCGGAAACTGCGCTTCCAGCGCCTGCAGCTCGCGGAACAGGCGGTCGTACTCGGCGTCGGTAATGCTTTTCGCCGGGTCCGGGTTGAGGGCGACGTAATACTGGTGGTTCGCCTCGACCAGTTGCTCGCGCAGGGTTTGCGCACGCTTGAAATCGGCTTCAGCAGCGAACACGGCGGCGCCCTGCTCAGCCAAACAGTGAGCGTGCAGTGTCCGAGCCCGGCTCGATACCGGCGCCAGCCAGCGCATCCATTGCGGTCTTCACTTCGTCGCGCATCGCTGCGAATTCAGCCTCGTCGAGCGCTGCACCTTCGCTGGTCTTGAGGTCAGCGCCGAGCAATTTCGACAGCGCCCGCAGGCTCTGCCGGAACACGTCGAACCGAGCCAGCGGCTGTGTCAGCCGCACCGGCTCCAGCACGCAGCGCAGGGCAGCGATGTTTTCAGTTCGCAACCGCTCCGGCGTGAACGGCCGCTCGAAGCCATCAACGGCGTGAAAGATCACCGCGTCGGATTCAACCTCATGGTAGGCAAAGCGGCCATCCGATTGCAGGCGGAAGCCGTTGGCCTCCAGGGTGCCGCGCAGTTTTGTGCCGGCCCACTGGCCGCCATCTTTCTTGACCAAATACGCAGCTGGAATGATGTCGACCGCAGCAAGGAAGCTGTCAAGCTCCACAGCACGCGCCGGGCCATCGCGAAAGCCATAAAACTGTACCTCGGCCCCTTGCGCCGTGGCCAGCTCTGTCAGTGCGAAGCGCCAGGCATCAATGTCGGACGCCTCAATCGGCCCGGCCCGCGAGGCCAGCGGCAGCGCCAGCACCAGTTGCTGCACCGAGCCGACGTGCATTGAATCAAACGTGTCCCACGGGCTTTGCCGGAACAGTCGCACCCACGCCGTTGCGCGACCTGCTGCCGCCACGAAGGGAGCGGCATCAAACGGGCCGCCGGTCAGATTTACGACCGAGGCGTGTACGTGCAGGCGCTCGTCGAACGGCCACTCGGATTGCAGACGCGTACGCGGCGCAGCGGCAGCTTCTGCTTCGCCACTGCGATGAGTGACGCCGGAATTCGAGGGCGGAAGCGTGGCAGAAGGGGCCTCCGTGTCAGCCGACAGGTCCTCTGGCTCGATCGCGGTCGGCAGAGCATCCGGTTCCAGGCGCACACGTGGCTCCCAGGCGCGCGCAATTGCCGGATCCAGCGTGGGCTCGGCTCGTTCAGGGTGCGTGGCGACCGGGACAACGACTGCTGGCGCCTCCGCGTCACTCAATAGCGGAGCACGATTGTCCTCATTCGTAACGCGCGACGCTGACAAGTCAGCCGGCGGCGCCTGATTTCGACGGCCAAGCCGTCTGGTCTGCCACCAGTGCCAGACGAACAACAATGCCACGACAAAAGCGCCAATGGCGATGAGACCGATTTGCAGCGAATTCAACGTCGCGCTCCCTGACTGCAGCGATTCGACGTGAGCACGTATCGCAGCGGCACTTAGGCGGCCTCCGCCATGCGCATGGCCTGCGATACGTCAACTCCGACGATGCGTGAAACCCCCGGTTCATTCATCGTGACACCAATAAGTTGCTCCGCCATCTCCATGGCAATGCGGTTGTGAGAAATGAAGAGGAATTGTGTCGCAGTCGACATCTCCCGCACAAGACGGCAGAAGCGTTCCGTATTCGGATCATCCAGCGGTGCGTCCACCTCGTCGAGCAAGCAGAACGGCGCCGGATTCAACTGGAACAGCGCGAACACCAGCGCCGTCGCAGTCAGCGCCTTCTCGCCCCCGGACAACAGATGAATTGATGCGTTGCGCTTGCCCGGAGGCTGCGCCACCACCTGAATGCCGGCGTCGAGGATTTCCTCGCCAGTCAGCACCAGTTTGGCGTGACCACCGCCGAACAGCGTCGGGAACAGGCGGCCGAATTGATCGTTGACCTTGTTGTAGGTGTCCTGCAACTGCGCGCGGGTTTCGCGGTCGATGCGACGGATCGCGTCTTCCAGCGTCTGCACCGCCTCGGCCAGATCACCGGCCTGGGCGTCGAGGTAAAGCTTGCGCTCGGAGGCCTGCTGCAACTCTTCGAGCGCAGCCAGGTTCACGGCACCCAGCTGGGCGATCTCGCCGTCAACCCGCGCCACCGTGCGTTGCAGCTCCGCCGCACGCGGTGCCTTTTCCAGCGCCTGGGTGAGCCATTCGGCATCCACCTTGAGCGTGGCCAACTGCTCCTCGAACTGCGCGAGGTTGACCTCGGCGGAGTTCTGCCGCAGACGCGCGTCCTCGATCTTCTTGCGGATCGGCTCCAGCTCCTGCTCAAGCTTCAGGCGTTGTTCGTCGGCTTCGCGCAGCGCCGCGTTGGCGGCATCCACCGCCTCGCGCGCCGCTTTCAGTGTGGCTTCGCGTTCGACGCGAACATTCAGTTGCGATTGCAAGCCCTCTTCCAGCGGCGTTAGCAGGATGCTGCTCTGCTCAGTCAAGAGTCGCGCGACGTCAGCGTCGAGCTCCTTGATCTGTTGCTGGTTGGCCGCGATGCGGCGCGACAGATCCTGCACGCGCTCCTGCGCGGCGCGCTCGCCGTACATCGCGTCGCGCAGCGCGATCTCGGCGCCGCGGAGTGCTTCGCGTGCCTTGACCAGCGCGACATCGGCCTCGTTGCGGACGCCGCGCTTGATCTCGCGGTCGGCATGCGCAGCGCCCCGCTTTTCGTCGGCGATCGCAAGCGCTTCGACGTGCGACTGCACGTGCTCCTGCTCGGCGGCGATGGACTCGCCAATCTCGGCGAGTTCGTCGGAAATCTGTTTGGTACGTTCGCTCGCCTGCGCGCGCGCCTGCTCGATCTGCAACCGCTCGACTTCGAGGTTGTGCACGCGGCGCTGCACGCTGACGATGGCGCCACGCTGCTGCGTGGCCTGCACACGCAAATCCTGATAGCGCTTGTCGGCATGGGCAAAAGCCGTCTCGGCCTTGCTCGCTGCGGCTTGCGCATCGCTCAGGTGCGCCGCGATTTCGGTGAGCTCGCGCTGGCGCGCCATGGCGCCATGGACCGCCTCGTCCGGTGCAAACCAGGTGATGCTGTTGGCGCCGACCAGATGCCCGTCACGGGTGACGATCACTTCGCCGGCGGCCAGCGATGTCCGTGCCGCCAGCGCATCGGCCATCGTCTCGGCAACCCGCACGCCATGCAGCCAGTGCGCCACTGCCGATGCCACGGCAGGCTCATCGGCGTGGACGTGCGACGCCAGTGCGTGCTCATGGGCGTATGCCGTGGCTGCGCTGTGGCCGGCGAATACCGTCAGCCGCGCAGGCGGCACCGGCAAGCGCATCGCCTCCTCGAGCGAAGCGACCGGCAAGGCGTTCAGGCGATCCCGCAGCACCGCCTCGACAGCGTCTTCCCAGCCGGCGTCCACCTTGAGTTTTGACCAGAATTTGTCGCCGCGAATCTGGTGTTCGTCGAGCCAGCGCTGCAATTGACCTTCACCACGATTGCCGAACTTGGCCTGCACGCTGCCGATGGCATTCTCGCGTGCCCGCAGCTCACCCAGTTTGCGCTGAGCCACATCGAGTTCAGCGCGACGGTGCGCGCGTTCCTCGTCAGCATGAGTGGCCGCGGCCTCCGCCTCCTGCGCCGTCTGCTCGGCGGCCTCCAGCTCGGCGCGCTCGCCCTCGAGCTGCTCATCAATGGCGATCAACTCAGCGTCTTCCGGCGCATTGAGGCGTTCACGCTCCTGCGTGAGACGGAGCTGCCGTGCCTGCAACTGAGCGATGCTTTTCTCGGTGGTGGATTTCTTGAGCTGGGAAAGTTGCGCTTCGCTGTCGATGGTGTTGATCGCCTGCTGCACGTCGGCAAGCGCGGTCGACGCCGCACGCAGCGCTGTTTCCGCCAGCGGCAGCGCAGTGCCGGCGGTATCGACGAATTCTTTCTGTTCTACGTGCTTCGCGGCAGCAACGGCGACCGCATCATTCGCCTCGGCGAGCGCTTCGTCGAGTTGCCCGGCCTGTTCCTGCGCGTTGGCGAGCCGTGCCTGCCGCTGCGCCACTTCCTGCGCCACGCGCTGCGCGCGATCGCGCTCAAACGAGAGCTGCTGCTCGATGCGCGTGACTTCCGAGTTGATTTCGTAGAACGCACCCTGCGCGGTGTGCTGGGCGTCGTTCTTGGTGAAAACGTCCTGGCGCAAGCCTTCGAGCTGCGTGGCCAGCGCCTGCACTTCGGTCTCTTTGGCGAGCAGCGCGGTTTCGTTCTCGCCGAGCACCCGCACGGCGGACTCGCGCTGCTTGACCGCCTCTTCGCGCCGCTGCGCGAACAGCAGCGCCTGGCTTTCGAGCTTTTCTTTTTCAAGCTCGCGATAACGTGCGGCAATCTTGGCCTGGCCTTCCAGACGTTCTACCTGCGAGGTCAATTCGGTCTGAATGTCGTGCACACGGGCGAGGTTTTCGCGAGTGTCACCAAGGCGACCCTCGGTCTCCTTGCGCCGCTCCTTGTAGCGCGACACGCCGGCGGCCTCTTCAAGGAACACGCGCAGCTCTTCCGGCTTGGCCTCGATGATGCGCGAGATCATGCCCTGCTCGATCACCGCATAAGCGCGGGGCCCAAGGCCGGTGCCGAGGAACACGTCGAGAATGTCGCGGCGGCGCACCGCCTGATTGTTGATGTAGTAGCTGGAGCCGACATCGCGCTGCACCACGCGCTTCACCGACAGCTCGGCGTACTGGCTCCATTGGCCGGCCGCACGGCCGCTGGCGTTGTCAAACACCAGCTCCACACTGGCGCGGGCCACGGGTTTGCGTTCACCGCCACCGTTGAAGATGACGTCGTCCATCGATTCGCCGCGCAGCGCCGAGGCCTTGCTCTCGCCCAGCACCCAGCGCACGGCGTCAATCACGTTGGACTTGCCGCAACCATTGGGGCCGACGATGCCGACGAGCTGACCGGGCAGTGCGATGGTGGTCGGGTCAACGAACGACTTGAACCCGGAAAGTTTGATCGATGTAAGGCGCATTGAGCGTTGGGACGGGTGAGCAGTGAGCGGAAAACTGTGAACAGCGGGAACCGGACAGCCGCGTCGCGCCCAGCGATAAAATCCAGTCGATTATAGGTGCTGCACCGCGCCGCCTAAGCCTTTGAAATTGCAAGAAAAACATGTCTGAACGTCAACCTTCGAACCCGTCGGCACCGCAAACGCACCTTGATGTCTTCCCGAATCCGCATCCGGGCCGGGATTATCTGATTCACATCCAGATTCCGGAGTTCACCTGCCATTGCCCGCTGACCGGTCAGCCGGACTTCGCGCACTTCACGATCGAGTACATCGCTGACGCCACCTGCATCGAGCTGAAGGCGCTGAAGATGTTTATGTGGAGCTTCCGCGACATCGGCGCTTTCCATGAGAAGGTCACCAACGATGTGCTCGACAAGATCGTCGCCACCATTGCGCCACGCTTCGCCCGCGTCACCGCCCGCTGGAACGTGCGCGGTGGCATTTACACCAACGTGGTCGCAGAGCATCAGGCGCCAGGCTGGAATCCCAAGCCAGCCGTCGATCTGACGCGATTCGGGCTGGCCAATCCGGCGGCGGTTTAGGCGCCGCTACGTTAATAGCTCCGGGCTGAAAGCACGATTCAGCAAGGGATCAGCACCAAAAAGCAGGCAAAGTCGACTCCTGATTAGCAAGCTGGCTCAGGAGGGGTTGGATTGGTTGCTGTATACATGTACAGTTATGGTTTGATACCCTTGAGGAGCGATGCCATGGCGATGAACCGCATCCAGTTTCAGCCCGGCCTGTCG
>Ga0208695_1000379_pt1 | contig 50905 bp, 43 predicted proteins | sample AD_UKC111_MetaG_FD_184449 | JGI IMG/M metagenome (GOLD analysis project Ga0208695, IMG submission 184449) | Active sludge microbial communities of municipal wastewater-treating anaerobic digesters from Hong Kong - AD_UKC111_MetaG (SPAdes)... | ecosystem: Engineered > Bioreactor > Anaerobic >... | reverse complement strand
ATCCTTATACAAATCCTATGTGCGAACTTTCTTCAAATTAGCTAAACTCTACTAACTATAAAATTAATTTAACCTTTCACCAAAATTTGAATATCGAGTTTAAAGGAATTGACAAAAGTAATAAAAGCAAAAGCTATATTTCATAGAAAAAAAATTAAGATAGCAAGATAAACTTAAGAAAAAAATAAACAGCTGAACTTGAAAAATAATTTTCCAAAACAAATCCCGCTTTAAAATTAAAATATCAAACTTTATCAAATTTATACATATCTTTTAGCAAAAGTGTTGATGTGTTGGTGCGATGTTACTTTGGCGAATAGCCATAATTAAATTATATAAAAAGCCTTATATACCAAATTAAATTAAGTTAAAAATTTCCTATTATCTATAATATAAATAATAATCTTGTTATGATTCAAAATATCTTAAATTTTTTATTAAAAACTTTTTAATTTGTATTGACAACTTATAACATAAGAATTATGATTAAGTCAGAACTTTATGTCAATTAAAGGAGAATGTTATGAAACGAACCTCTAAGTTAATCTATATCGTTTCAATTGCTATCCTTATTATTGGTCTTTCATTTTTTGGGTGCAAAAAGCAATCGAACGAGATCCTTATCGGCGGAGTTGGTCCTGTGACAGGAGAAGCTGCCACTTTCGGACAGTCCATAAGAGAAGGTTGCGAGCTTGCCATTTTAGAATGGAATCAAAATGGTGGAGTTCTTGGAAAGCAGATTAAATTCATTTATCAGGATGACAAAGGTGATCCTACCGAAGCTGCAACTGTCTGGACTAAACTCATTACACAGGATAAAGTCGTTGGTATAGTTGGAACTGCAATGAGCAAATGCTCTCTCGCTGGAGCTCCTATTTCACAGCAAAACAAGGTTCCCATGATTACCCCTACATCAACAAACCCAAAGGTTACGGAGGTAGGTGACTATATATTTAGAGCTTGTTTTATAGATCCTTTCCAGGGAACTGTTGGTGCAAAATTTGCATATGAAAACTTGAATGCTAGAAAAGCAGGTGTTATCTTCGATGTTGGTAATGATTATACCAAAGGTCTTGCAGAGTTTTTTAGAGATAAGTTCACAGAACTTGGTGGAACAGTTGTCGCCTTTGAAGCTCACCCAACTGGAACTACAGATTTCAAGGCTCAACTCACAAAAATTATTTCTAATAAACCTGATGTTATCTATATACCGGACTACTACAACGATGCAGGTCTTATAGCAAAACAGGCTAGAGAGTTAGGTTTCAATGGACCTTTAGTTGGTGGAGATGGATGGGATTCCCCTGATCTTTTCAAAATAGGTGGTACAGCTGTTGAAAATGGTTTTTTCACAAACCACTTTTCAAAAGATGATCCAAGACCTATAGTTCAGGAATTCGTTAAAAAATATCAGGAAAAATATAACAAAGTCCCAGATGCTTTTGCTGCATTAGCCTATGATTCTATGTATATTTTATTGGATGCCATCAAAAGAGCCGGCTCAACAGATCCTGAAAAGATGAAACAAGCTCTGATGGAAACAAACATCAATGTAGTTTCTGGTCTTATAACCTTTGATAAAAACAGAAATCCTGTAAAACCAGCCGTTATAATAGCTGTTAAGAATGGTCAACAGGTTTATCAGGCTACAGTAAATCCTTAGTTTTTATATCAGTTTTAGTGGGGGGGGGATTTTATTCCCCTCCTGCTTTTCTTTTAAGGGGGAATTATAATGAACCTTGATACAATTTTACAACAGATCTTTAATGGTCTTCAATTGGGCAGCATATATGCCCTTATCGCTCTCGGCTATACTATGGTGTATGGTATTATTAGACTTATAAACTTTGCACATGGTGATTTTTATATGATAGGAGCTTATGCTTCTTATGGTCTTTTTTCTGCTATAGGAGCAACTTTATTTTTTGGTTTGCCTGCCAATCAGGCAACGATTATTATGTTTATAATCTCAATTCTTGGTTCTATGGCAGCTGGTGGAGCTATTGCTATAATAGCTAATCAGTTTGCATATAAACCTTTGAGGAATAAACCCAGACTTTCTGCACTTATCACAGCCATGGGTGTTTCAATGTTTTTAGAGTACTTTTTCTCTGCATTGCCTGTTATAGGTCCCTCCTATAGAGGTTTTCCTGAAATAATCAAAAAACAATTGTTTCCTATTGGTAATGCCGTTATATCCAATTATTTTTTAATAGATGTTGGTGTAGCTGTTTCTTTAATGATTCTTTTGACATTAATTGTAAAGTATACAAAAATTGGAAAAGCCATGAGAGCTGTTTCTCTTGATAAGGATGCCGCTAAACTCATGGGAATCAATATAGAAAGTGTTATTACAGTTACTTTCCTTATAGGTGGAGCATTTGCAGGAGTAGCTGGTTTACTTGCTGGTCTTACTTATCCTCGAATATATCCATATATGGGTATACTACCAGGATTAAAAGCCTTTGTTGCAGCTGTTTTAGGTGGAATCGGCAATATACCTGGAGCTGTTTTAGGTAGTTATATTATGGGAATAGCAGAAACTTTTGCCACTGCTATCAATTCACTTATCGGAGAAGGTATAGCATTTGCTATTCTTATCATAGTACTCCTTGTCAGACCTCAGGGGTTACTCGGTGAAAAGATAGCAGATAAAGTTTAGGAGCCATATTATGAAAATACCTATTATTGATTTTATTTATAAAAAATTCATCAAAAGAAGAATGACCATATTTATAGTTGGCGCACTATTGGTAATGTTTCTAATAATTCTACTTCAAAAATATAACATTTTAAATGCTTATATAATTCAAATTATCAATGTTTCACTGGTTTATGTCATATTAGCTGTATCCCTAAATCTTATAAATGGATTTACCGGTCAATTTTCTATCGGTCATATGGGTTTTGCTGCAGTTGGAGCTTATGTTTCTGCAACAATAACGACTTTAGTCTTAAAAATTACTCCAAATTCTTTTTCACACTATCTAATTTTTATTTTATCGCTTATTGCTGGAGGAATAGTTGCAGCTATTCTTGGGTTTATCATAGGGTTTCCATCTTTAAGGTTAAAAGGTGATTATCTTGCAATCGTCACATTGGGATTTGGTGAAATAATAAGAACAATACTTAATAATATTGATTATGTTGGCGGGCCACGAGGTTTACTGGGGATACCAAAATTTTCTACTTTCCCAATCATTTTTGTAATTGCTATATTAACAATTATAATTATCCGTAATATAGTTTATTCTACTCATGGAAGAGCCTTGCTGTCTATTAGAGAAAATGAAGTTGCATCTGAACTTGTAGGAATTAATACAACTAAATATAAGATTCTTTCATTTGTTATAGGAGCATTCTTTGCCGGGATAGGTGGAGGTTTACTTGCTCATCTTGTCCAGATTGCTCATCCAACTCAATTTGGTTTCATGTACTCATTCTTAATACTTATCATGGTATATGCTGGTGGTATGGGAAGCATATCTGGTTCTGTTATAGCCGCATTTGGTTTAACCTTTCTATCGGAAGGATTGAGAGTTGGACTTTATTCACTATCAAATCTTTTGAAATTTACCGTTGGTGATCAATGGAGAATGGTTATATATTCTTTACTCCTTATATTTATCATGTTATTTAAAACAGAAGGGCTCATGGGGATGAAAGAGATTAAGGTTTTGATTCCAGAAGAGGAGGATATCCATGAGTAGTGTTCTTAAAATTGAAAAAATGACCCACTATTTTGGTGGTTTGAGAGCTGTATCAAACTTTAACATAGATCTTCCTTCTGGAGCCTTGTGGGGTCTTATCGGTCCAAATGGTGCTGGTAAAACCACTATTTTCAACCTTATAACAGGAGTCCATAATCCATCGTCTGGTAATATTATATTTCTAGATCAACATATAGCTGGAAAAGCTCCTTATCAAATCGTACATATGGGTATAGCAAGAACTTTTCAAAACTTGAGAATATTTAATTCACTTTCAGTTTTGGATAATATTCGAATAGCTCGACATTACACCACTGAGAAATCGAGATATCTCACGACGAGAAGTATCGAATCTCAACAAAACTTTTTGCATACAACTATCTTTGATTCTATATTTAGAACCCCAACATACAATAACGTTGAACAACAGATTAAAGAAGAAGCCTATGAACTTTTGAAAATATTTAAACTTGAAAGTTGCATGTATTCAACAGCTAAAAATCTACCTTATGGTATGCTAAGAAAACTTGAGATCGCAAGAGCTCTTGCAACTCATCCCTCATTACTTTTGCTTGATGAACCAGCAGCTGGTATGAACCCTGCTGAAGTTGGCGAACTTATGGAACTGATACGTTTCATTCGCGATAAGTTTAACCTCACTATTTTGCTTATCGAACATCATATGAAAGTCGTCATGGGGATCTGTGAATACATTAAAGTAATCGATTTTGGTGAAACTATAGCTGAGGGAAAGCCAAATGAAGTTGCAAACAATCCAAAAGTAATTGAAGCATATCTTGGAAAAGGAGATTAACATGTTAACTGTAAATAATCTTGAGGTTTCCTACGGCCAGATCAAGGCTTTAAAAGGTATATCTTTTGAAGTGCCAGATAAAAAAATTATTACACTCATTGGTGCAAATGGTGCTGGAAAAACTACAACTTTAAGAACTTTAAGCGGTTTGAACAAAGTTAATAAAGGTTCCATAATCTTTAAAGGGGAGGATATAACAAATCTCTCAGCTCATGATCTCGTAAAAAAAGGCATTGTTCATGTCCCTGAAGGAAGAAGAATATTTTCAACTCTTACAGTCATGGAAAATCTTGATATGGCTGCCTGGAATTTGAAGGATAAAGCAGAAAAAGAAAAAAGATATCAAAATGTATTTGAATTATTTCCAAGGCTAAAAGAAAGAGTTAAGCAACTTGGTGGTACCTTATCAGGTGGTGAACAACAGATGCTTGCAGTTGCGAGAGCTTTAGTAACTGGTGGAGATCTTATGCTATTTGATGAACCTTCTATGGGACTATCTCCGGTATTAGTTGAAGAAATATTTGATATAATACTTAAGATAAATAAACAGGGAACAACCATTTTACTTGTTGAACAAAATGCAAAAAAAGCTCTGGAGATATCTGATTTTGCATATGTTCTGGAAGTCGGCAGTATAACCTTTAGCGGTCCATCAAAAGAGATAGCAGAGAATCCAAAAGTTAAAGAAGCATATCTTGGAGTCTAATGATTTATAGTTATTCTCATAAATTCTATGTACGTTTCATTTTACAATAAAACATGGTACTTCAGGTTAATGAGTATTTTTTAGGCTCTTCATACCTATTATGGGTAAATTTGAAAAAAAATTAGCTTTTTTTTCCCGACTTTAAACTTTCGATTTTTAACTTTCAACTGCTGTAAATAGCAAAGAGCAACTCTGTAAAAATAAAGAAATAGGTGAATAGCATAATTATACATACTCATTCATCCGGCAGTTACAGCTCATTTAAAAAATTAGAAATGTATAAATCCTGATAACACAATAATAAACATAGAATTCTATATATTTTTTCTGCTCTTTACCTTTTTCTTTGCATGGTTTGGCTATAAAAAGAAGAGAATATCTATAAGTACAAATTTGTCTGTAGAAATCTTATGTTTTCAGGTTTATTCTATTGTGAGGAGTTTTTTTTCAGAACTTTCAGCTAATGTATAAAAACTAAAAGTTATTAATTGTCGATTTTAAATAAACATAAGAAAATAGCCATGATAACCTGATAACCATAATAGTTATAATTAAAAATTTATTTTTTATTCTTTTTTAAGAGACTCTGCAAAAACTTAATGTTTTCAATATCCTCGTGATAATCTTCTGATTTTTCAGTCTCCAGCAACATGGGAGTTTCACTAAATGGTTGAAAGTTGACTAAAAGTTTAAAAGCATCCTTTCCAATATAGCCTTTGCCAGGATTTTCGTGTCTATCCTTTTTTGAATTTAGTGGATATTTTGAATCATTTATGTGGAATGCTTTTATCATAGAAAGACCAATAATTTTATCAAAGTTTGAAAAAACTTTTTCAAAATCACTTTTATTTGATATATCATAACCAGCGGCGAAAGTATGGCATGTATCATAACATACAGCAAAATGTTCCTGTTCCTTAACATTTTTGATGATAAACGCAAGATGTTCAAACCTGTAACCAAGATTTGTCCCCTGCCCTGCTGTTGTCTCTAAAAGAATAGTTAAATCTTGAGGTATTCTAACATTATTAAATGTTTCAACAACTTTTTCGAGACCTTTTTCCTCACCTTCTCCCATATGTGAACCTGGATGTATTACATAAAATGGAATATGATAAATACTGCATCTATTTAACTCATCCTGTAATGAGTTTAAGCTTTTCTCAAGGATGTCTTTATTCGCACTTGCAGGATTTATTAGATAAGATGCATGCGCTAAGATAATGTGAAAAAATCCATTACTGGCTAAAGTGATAAATCTATCAATATCCTTTTTTTCTGGATCTTTGCCAGTCCATCTAGTTGCATTTTTAGTAAAAAGTTGAAGAGAATGAAATCCAAGCTTTTCTGCCGTTTCTAAGGCTGAAGACAATCCGTTTTTTATAGAAATATGAGAACCAAATCTCTTATCGTAATCCATTTATTAAACCTTAAAGTTAATAGAACTTCCATCTGAATTATTTGAATTTGCAGGTTTCATTGAAGAATTTTTCTTTTCTACCTCTGCCCATGCAGCTCGAAGATCTGTAAGTATATTAAGAACAACTTTGAGCATTTCAGGATCTTTTTTAATATTACCATCTATCATCTGTTGCATGCAATAATCATATATTGCAAAAAGATTCTGAGCAATCTGACCACCCTGATCAAAATCAAGGGAAAGCATAAGTTCGGAAACAATATCCTGTGCTCTAATAACATTATTATTTATCGCATCAAACTTTAAGGATTTTTTGTTCAATAATTCAATTGCGGTAGATAAGCAAACAATAGCCTTATCGTAAAGCATAAGAACCAGCTGAATTGGACTGGCTGTCTTTACCTTCATTTCAAGATAACTCTGAGCTTGTTTATTATCTGACAAAATTCCTCCCCAATATTCAGCTTATTATTAGTATTATCGGATAAGTAATAAATGATTTTATACTTGATTATTATGAGATTTTATTTTATACCTTAATGTATCTATTAAATTAAAAATATTCAACCTATTGTATAAGATAAATTTAAAATACATATCCAATATGGTCTAAAAATTTCCCCTATAAAATCAAAGATAATCTATTTAAAGTAGAGTTTTTTTCGAACTATGATATCTGGCTTATTTCAAAAAATAATAATTTGATTTTTTATCTAACTTTGATTCTAAAACTACTGACAGAAAGTTATATAAAATAAAATTAAAATCAAACAAAATAAAAAAGAACAAATGGGAACTAAAATTTTTTATTCAATAATGTATTTAAGAAATTTTCAGTAATGTAAATTGACTCTGATTCAGAGTAACCTTTCATAAAAAAACAACTGACAATATTTAAAATACTTTCAACTATACTGTCAAAAATCGTATCTTCATTATCAAAAGTTTTTGGTTTATTAATTGAAATCATATCCAATTTAATTGATTGATGTACAATATATTTCCACTCTGTTTTGTACTGTTCGAAGAGAAACTTCTCCCCCTTTTGAAGAGTTGATATAACAGACATTTTTTCTGTGGTTGTATAATAATTTTGCCTTATATCATGAAAATCGTAAAAGTAAGAGCAGGAATAATAATACTTACGATTTGTAAATGAAAAATCAATACCAAAAGGGTAAATATTCCTAAATTTCAAGTATTTTAGTAATAAATAACAGAATCCACCAACATTTTTCGATGGAATTTGTATAGATGCCAATAAACTATATAAATCTTCTGGATTGCGTAACCAATAATTTTTTTCACAAAAAGAATTTTTACAATTTAAAGAATAAATTTCTGGAAAGACTAAAATAAATCTTTCTATATCAATATCTGCAATAACATATAGATATTTTGTTTTGAAAAAATCAAAGACCCCGGAATTAGCTGATAAAGGTATTAACACAGGAATATTTCTCGTAATATCGTTATCAGGAAACATAAGTTTTATAATACTTCTATTATCTAAAATAACAATAAGATCTGGAATAATATTATTCTCATAGCAAAAATTATATCCATTATCTACCGTAATTATAAAAGGATTTTCATCATCAATAATATCTATTATTTTTAACTTATTTTCACTATTATCAAGAGAAGGAGATGCTCCAACTAGTAAGGCAGATTCTTTGCTTTTTTTTGAGCTATTTACATGTTTAACAAGGTCGAAAAAAGATAATATCTGGCTCTTTTTTTGGCCATGATCGCTAAAGCAATTTGAATCCTTGAATTCATATAAAGTCTTTTTCTCTGGACTATTGAAATCTGAAAAAGTACCTCTATCAGATATTATGAAAGTGCTATCTTGTAAAATTAGCTTTTTTAAGTTAATAATCGTATTCGCTAAGTTTCTTTCAAAGTTATAAATATATGTTTTGTGTTCAAAAATTTTTTGTTTTCTGAAATTCTCCCAGAATTTAACCAGGCTATCTATCTGCTTTTCATCAAGCTGATTCTTGTTTATTTTTCTCACTATTGAATGGAAATATAGAGGGTTGAAACAGATTGCCACTTCACCTGAGATATTTTCATATATTTCATTATCATTAAATGTATCTGGAATAATTATATGAATAATACTTGATGAAAACACTGAAGTTAAATCTCTAAAAATAGCAGCTAATAAAATAAGATTCAATGAATTGTCTATTATGAAAAAAATATTTCTATCTCTTTTTCTAATCTCATTTTCTATTTTATCTTTAAATACATTTGAGCCTGAAGATTTTTCATTTTTCATATCTTCTTTAAAAGATTGTGAAAAACCACTATCTGGTATACTATAAAGGAATCCTGCACCAAAAATTTCATAAATATTAAAAACCGTGCACTCACAATTTTCCTTCTGGTTTTTTTCTATGTTATTTTTTTCGCTAATATCCTTAATATTCTTTAAATTTGAATCATTTAAGCTCAGTACATTCTCTCTCATGGGATTGTATATCGAATGCAACCTTCTATGGTTTATTTTGCTTACAGGAACAGGAAATCCATCTTTTGAATAAACAATCTCATAATCAGTTAAAGCAGATTGAGCTTTTAAAAAAAGTTTATCAATCTCTTGCTGATGATCTGGTTTATTTAAATTGAGATCTATTCCATATTCTTTTTTTACAATTAAAGAAAAGTATCGAATATGAGTATTTATCGAAAAAATATTTTTTTCAAATAACCTTTTATCTATTTTCATTTATTTATCTTATTGTAAATTGAAAACAACAAAATTTACTTATCATTAGTTAGAAAAAGCATAAATATCTTTTTTTAAGTTTATCCAATATTTGCCATAGATTTTGCAGATAGTTTATTTTGCCATTTTTAAAATTTTACAATCTGATTATAAATCTTCAAGTTTTTTTAACTATTGTTATATTTCTATTATCTTAAACTTTACTGTATAATATAAATTTTCATGTTATAATAAAAATTAAATCTTTCCAGGAGACACTTGATGAGAGAGTTTATAGATATAAGTTATTTTATAAGAAATGTACCATATTATTTAGAAATAAGAGAGCAGAGTTTGCATTCATCCTCTGTTAGTATTATGAACAACGATGTAATCGGAAATTCTGAGATAAAAATATCTGGAATATCAGCTAGATCTTTTTTGGGTGGAAAATGGGGCTTTGCATCAAGCTGCCAATTAAGTGAGAATTCCCTTAAGACCATCATAGATAAAGCTATTGGTAATGCTAAACTTATCTCCAGACAAATGAATAATATAAATTTGCCATCAAATCCTGCTTCATTTGACTTTGATATTTCAAAAAACTATAGAGATGATAAACAAAGTGATTTTTTAAATTTCTTATTCGAGCTTGAAGCTTATATCAAAAACAAATACCCTCTCATTAAATCAAGGACTTTAAATTTTCACCAGGCGATATCCTATAAAAATCTTGTTACATCCGATGGAAGTTATCTATTATATTCACTACCAAGAGCTTTTCTGAGTTTGAATTTTTCAATAGAAAAGAATGGTGAGCCATACGAGCTTTCTGATTCCTTTGGTGGGATCGGAAAATTCTGCACAATATTATTACAAAAAGAAAAAATATATGAACTTATCGATTCTACATATTTATCGCTTATAAAAAAATCAGAAGGTGTTTATGCTGAACCTGGTCTAAAAGAACTTTTGCTTGGTCCGGAAGTGACGGGAAACCTTGCTCATGAGGCTATTGGGCATACTGTCGAAGCCGACATAGTACTTGGTGGTTCTATTGCAAAGGATTTTATGAATAAAATTGTCGCATCAGAACAAATTACTCTGGTTGATTTTTCAAATAAAGCATTTTCAGATTTATGCCCTGTGCCAATATTTATAGATGATGAAGGTACGTCAGCAGTTGATGTTACAATTATAGAAAATGGAATATTAAAAAGTTATTTAAGCTCAAAGCAAACAGCCCATGATCTTAATATACCTCTAACTGGAAATGCAAGAGCCAACCTCTTCTGTGATGAACCCATTGTTCGTATGAGAAATACTGCCATTTTACCGAAAGAAAACAAGCTGGAAGATATGATATCTTCTATTGATGATGGATATTATCTTATTAAAACTTCAGGTGGAGAAGCAGATACAAATGGTGAGTTTATGTTTGAAATAGATTGCGGTTATAAAATAAAGAATGGCAAAATCTCTTCACCTATAAAAGATACTATTGTTCTTGGCAATGCATTTGAAGTACTTAAATCTGTCGACATGGTTGGAGATGATTTTAAATGGGACAGCTCAGGATACTGTGGTAAAAAACAACCTATTTCAGTTTCAGTGGGAGGACCATCTATTAGGTGCAAAGCGATAATTGGAGGAAGATAATGTCAGGCAGGAATATTAACAGGATCAATAAGAAAAAAATCTTAAATAGATTAGAAACTCTTGAAAATAAAGAAGTTATCATCGAAGATATAATGAGATCAAGAGATATACTGAACTGGACTTTAGAGCAAGCTAAAAAAATAGGTATTGAAAAATCTTCTCTCAGTTTTAATAAAGGTGAAAAAGAGGAGATAAATGTTTTAACGAATGAACTTTCAATGTATTCGACCTCCTTTTTAAGCTCTATATCTATTACTGGATATATTGGAAACAAAAAAGGCATTATAGCCATAAATAATATTGATAAACAAAATATACTCGATTCATTAAATACACTTCTTTTAATAATCAAGACTTCAAAGGAAGATCCAGCCTATGAGCTTGCACCTTATCAGGGAACTGAACTTTTTGTGGATAAAAATTTACAATTCATTCAAGATCATATGATATACAGGGTTTCAGAGTTTTTAGACATCTGTTCAAAAGACTATCCATCTTTAAATATTGAGCAGGCATCTTTGAATTTTTATAGAAGTTTTGACTGGTTTTTGACTTCCAATAAAACTGAGTTTTTTTCTTACGGAGGGTTTTATTCGTTTGATGCTCTATTTTCAAATAGACTTTCTGATAGGTTATCATCTTCTTCAAGCCTTTTTTTTGCAAAAAAAGATCTAACTTTACCTCTTATTGAATGGGAAAATACAAAAAGCATTATCAAAGAAAATATCCTGGAACTATATCCACAACCAATAGAAAAAAAAATAAATGGAAGCATTATCTTTACTCCAAATTCTGTAGATGAACTTCTTGGTTTTTTATTTGATTCAATATCTGATTCTGCAATGATTAGAGGAACAAGCCTGTTTAAAGATAGCCTTAATAAACAAATTGCCAGTAATAAACTGACGATAGTTTGTGACCCTTTTTATCAGGATTTTGTTGATAATGCTGGTTATACTGAAGATGGATTTCTAACAAAATCTTTTTGTCTGGTTGAAAACGGGATATTAAAATCATATCTTTTAAGCTTTTATGGTAGCAAAAAAACAGGAAAAGAAAGAGCATTGAATTATGGCTCGAAAGTTATAGTAAAGCAGCTGGATAAAAAGATTGATCAAATAATAAAAGAAACAAAATCTGGAATAATCCTTGGAAGATTCTCAGGATCAGACATATCTCCCAATGGTGATTTCACCGGTATAGCAAAGAATAGTTTTCTTATAGAAGATGGGACCATCAAGTATCCCTTGTGCGAAACCATAATAAGTGGAAACATGGCAGAACTATTACTCTCTATCGAAGATATATCAAGTGAAAGAATTAATGATGGATATTCCCTTTTACCATATATCAAAACAGGAAAAGTTTTAATTCATGGAAGATAGATAAATATATGAACTTATAGTTCATTGGCAAATGACTTATCTAAATATGAATTTAACAAGATAAAAAAAAAGCACGGCTTTCGCCGTGCCATAGTTAACCATTTATAGGTTAGTAGCTTCTTCTTTGATATCCTCTTGAACCACCAGATCTGGGATTCTTATCGATGGCTTCATTGACTTTAAGAGGTCTTCCATCAACTTCTTTTCCATTGAGAGAGGAGATCGCATTTTTAGCATCATCATCATTTGCCATCTCAATAAAAGCAAAACCCTTTGATCTGCCACTAAACTGATCAACAACGATTTTAGCAGAAACAACTTCACCAAAAGCTTCGAACTCTCTTCTGAGAGTAGGTTCGTCGGTCTTATAGTTCATGTTACCGACATAGATTTTCTTAGACATATAAAATACTCCTTTTCCTTTTACCAGAAGGCACCATGCCCGATAAAAGACGCAACGAATCGAGAAAAATTGAGGATTTTCAAAGAGAAATATACTCGATATCTTCAATCTTAACTAAACGGGAAATCAACAGAAACAATAAAAACACGTGGTGCTATCCGTTAACATTTATAAAATACGGAAAATTAAAAAAAAATCAAGTAAAATTTTTATTTTTTTTAAAACTTTTCTATTTTATACTAAAATATGTGTTTAAATCCATTAAAAAAGTTATATTTATGCTATTTACATTCAACGTATACTTTTAGGCTCTTCGCAACTACGTATGCTATAAACTTCTCTTCGTTACCCATAATTTTAAGATAAAAATAATTAACTCTAATAAACAGCGAAGAACGACTCTGCGACATCAAAGTAATGGTTGTAAAGGTAAACCTTACAAAGAAAATTGTAGACAGATGTAAAAAAAAGAAGTGTTAACCGGATAAATAAGTTAAAGAGCGTAAAAAGTACTATAAAAATATAAAAGATCTCTGTAAAGGAAAGTTCGACTTAACTAAAGGAGAAATAGCAAAATTTTTTTAAAGAAACGTAAAATCTGTTATTAGCCTCTGAGATTTCCGAAAATTAAAAGAAAAAGGAGAACCTCTGGGTCAAAAAAGAAAAGGGAAAAGGGGAAGTATAAAGTCCATTTACCTACTGGCATTACTTCCAGAATCCACCAGAAAGTTAGCTTTATCCCACCTCTCGCAAGGGGAAAAGAAAATATTGTATAGCATACTTGATAAAATGGGAACATGGGAATCAGTAAGAGAAAATATACCCTCAAAGACGAGAAATATGCTCTACAAAAGCGTTGTAAGAGCTCAAAATAAACCAAAGACAGTTGATCTGCTGTCAATAATACTTTTATTAACCGGGATATTGCTCTTGATAGCTCTGTTCATAGACAAAAACATTGAAAATAAACCAATGTTCTTGATTTCATACGGATACTCGTTTTTTCTAACACCACTTGTCCTGATAATATTGAATTTCAGAGGAGTTTTTTCATTCTCCGTATCTTTCACAAGTGTAAATTCAGTAGCAAGACATTTAATAGAAGGAATGTTCGCAGGGGTTTTATTATTTGTCCTTCTTTTGCAGATAAATGCAATCGAAAGTCCTTTAAGTGTTAAGGAAAACAACCCAATATTAATTGTTGCATTTGCATTATTTATTCCGCTGTTTGAAGAAATTTTGTACAGATATTTGCTTCTTTCAAAACTTCTGAGAAAAGCCAGCCCGATAATGCGAATCATTGTAAGTTCTCTTCTTTTTGCAGTTGCTCATTTTCCTTTTACAAATATTTTGACATTTTTTCTATATTTTTTAACAGGAGTTATACTTGCGACCTTATTTATTCTTGAAAATTTTCTACTCCCCTCCTTTGTAGCACACTGCCTGGCTAATTTTTTAATCTTTATAATCTAACTGTAAATTTTGTTTTACTTCAAATAGATAAAACAAAATAGTTATTTGACTAAATCCAGAATATTTGTTATAGATGTTAAAGAAAAATGCAAACTCTCTTAAAGAACTAATGGATAATTTAGCTTTTGGAGGAAAAATGAACAACATACCTGTGTCAAATGAAAAGACGAATCCATCAAGTTTGCAAACTGATAATAGAAAAAAGGCAATAATGCTTATAATCTTATTTGGTGTCGTTTCCCTGATGGGAGATATCATCTATGAAGGAGCCAGAGGTGTTTATGGACCATATACGAAATCCATAGGCATGGATATTGCTCTTGTTGGCATAATTACCGGAGTCGCAGAATTTTTAGGATATTTTGTAAGACTTATAACGGGGTATCTTTCAGATAAAACGAAAGGATACTGGGTTTTTACAATCGTTGGTTATTTTATGCTTGTATCAGTACCTTTACTTGCCATCTCCAAACAGTGGCAGATTGTCAGCCTCTTTATTATACTTGAAAGAGTTGGAAAGGCAGTTCGAAGTCCTGCAAAAGATACAATACTATCATCTGCGACCAAACAGATTGGAACTGGCCTTGGTTTTGCCATACATGAGGCTTTAGACCAATTTGGTGCGATAATTGGTCCACTTATTTTCAGTGCAGCACTATATTATTCTTCAAAAAACAGCGCATCAGGTCCAGCATATTCTAAGGCATTTACGCTCATGTGGATACCATTTTTTTTACTCATAATAACGGTTTTTGCTGCAAGGATAAAGGTCCCACATCCTGAAAATCTTGAAATACAGGTTTCTACGATACCAGAAAAGCTAACAAAAACATTCTGGCTTTACAATGCGTTTTCGATAACGACTACAATAGGTTTTATTTCATTTGTCATAATAGGGTATTATTTTAAAGATAATAATCTTTTAAATGATGCACAGATTCCTCTACTTTATGCAGTTGCCATGGGCATAGATGGGGCTGCTGCCCTTGTGGTTGGAAAGGTCTATGACAACCTTAAAAAGAGATTTAACAATGAAAGATCTGGCCTTAGAACTCTAATAGTTATACCAGTATTAACCAGCCTTATTCCATTTTTAGCCTTTACAAAAAATAAGGTTTTATTGATTTTAAGTGTTTTACTTTGGGGTATAGTCATGGGAACTCATGAAACTATCATGAAATCTTCAATTGCAGATCTTACACACATCAAAAAAAGAGGCACAGCTTACGGCATATTTAATACTGGATACGGACTTGCTCTTTTGATAAGTAGCAGCTTGATAGGACTACTATATAAAGTTAATATTGTATATATATATATTCTGGTAATTGTAACGCAGATCATTTCAATTATATTCTATTTTACGCTTGTAAAATCAACTGGCGATAGAAAAAATTATGACAATCGAAAGTCTAAAGTCTAAAGTTCGAGAATAAACTTAACAATAAAACAGTTGATAACCTTATCTGCCTTTATATAGATTATTACCATAGCAATCTATTGCAACAATTAACGGCATATCAACAACCAGTATCTTTCTTATCGCTTCTGGACCAAGATCTTCATAACAAACTATTGTAGCTTCTTTTATGCACCTTGCTATCAGTGCACCTGCACCGCCTATCGCTGCAAAATATACTGCCTTATACTTTATCATAGCGTCAATTACCTCAGAAGATCTATTTCCTTTACCAATCATTCCTGAAAGACCATGTTCTATCAAAATCGGAGAGTACTCATCCATCCTGTAGCTTGTGGTAGGACCAGCACTCCCTATAACATAACCAGGTCTTGGTGGCGTTGGACCAACAAAATAGAAAACCTGATCTTTTATATCAAAGGGCAAAGGTTTTCCATCTTTTATCAATTTACATAATCTACTGTGAGCAACATCCCTTGCTGTGTAAAGGTAACCGGAAAGAAGTATCTCCTCACCAGCTTTTAGATCTTCTATGACATTCTTACTCAAAGGTGTACTAATATTTTTCATTTTCTTTCCTATATAATAATATATCCATGCCTTGAAACATGGCAGTTTAGATTTACAGCTACCGGCAGCGAGGCTATATGACAGGGGTAAGTTAGAATATGAACAGCAAGAGCGGTGACCCTGCCACCAAGACCTTGAGGTCCTATACCCAGGCTATTGACTGCATCAAGTATCTTTTCCTCAAGCCTGGCATAATCTGGATCTGGATTTTTTTGACCTATTTCTCGTAGCAATGCTTTTTTAGCAAGATAACAGGAGTACTCAAAGTTTCCACCAATCCCGATCCCTATAACTATAGGTGGACATGGATTTCCATAAGCTTTTTTAACGAGTTCACACACAAAATTTACCACACCATCTTCTCCGTCAAGGGGTTTTAGCATGGCAAGACCACTCATATTTTCAGCACCACCACCCTTGGCGGCAAATTGTATCTTTATATAGTCTGTTTCTGTTAACTCATAATGAATAATTGGAGGAGTATTATCACCACTATTTTTCCTGTTATATACAGGATCTATGACTATAGAACTTCTCAAATAACCTTTCCTATAAGCATTAGCAGTCGCTTCGTATATTGCCTTTGAAAGTTCAATATCCTGCAGATTTGTTTTTCTTCCAATTTCTACAAAAAAGACAGCAGAGCCAGTATCCTGACAGATTGGAAGTTTTTCATCTCTAGCAATATCGGCATTAATCAGCAGTTTTTCGAGAATAGATTTACCAAGGGTTGATTCTTCCGTATCCTTGCTCTTCTTTATCGCTTCATAAACATCGGAGGGGAGATTATAAGAAGTTTGCAGTATTAAATCTTCAATTTTCCCAACTAGATCTTCATATTTTATATTTTTCATAGCACTTCCACTAAAGTAAATTAGAATCCAATTTAAATAAATAAAAATCCAATATATATATATATCGAGATTTTTACACTACTTAAGCAAAACCAGTTGCCACAAGCTAAAATTAAAGATTCACCTGATGAACTAAAAAATAACAAGTGTAACATGGCTTATTAACCAATAAGGTAAATTATCCTTGATAGATAGGTGGCGGCAGATCTTCCTCAAACTCAATAAACTCTTCACCAATCAAACCTATTAAAAGATACTTTTTTGAGATTGGATCGTACTTTATATCTTTTAAAAGTCGAAAATTTTCTATCTTTCCGGTGGATTTAACATGAATTCTCTTCCCTGTGCAGTATAACCTGCTGTCTCCGATACTTATATAATCTCCATCAAGAGCTGTGATAGGTAGATCCTGAGCTATAATATCTTTAGCCTTTTCCTCAAGCTCATGAAGATCTATATCGATTTTTTCATCAAAACCTATGACAAAGCCATGTCTAACATCCGAATGAAGATTTTTCTGATCAATATTATAGTGATTTACGAGAAGATATTCAACAATATCCTCAGCTGAATGTGCCATGAGCCTGAACTTGAAATTCTCTTCGGCAACCTTCATTATCTTAGTTGGAGAAGGACCTAAAATAGATGGTCTATATACTCTAACTTCCTCACCTATCCCAAAAATTATCTGAGCATTGGAACCTAAAGCCTTATAAATCATATCAAAATGTTCAACGATCACTCTTCTACCTGCATTTAAAGCCTTCATTATCGCTTCAACAATTTCATGCAACTGATGAAAAGCAAGTTCATGCCTGACATCGAGATGAAAAGTATGCCCAGAGAAAAAGTCACTTTCATCAAAGTCGAAAATTGGAGAAGATCTTTTATTCATTCCATCATCTTCATTTGTCAGCTCCAGCCCTGGAAACAAACCCCTTATTAAAGTTGATTTACCAGCACCTTCCGGGCCAATGATACCAATAAGTATATCGGTAGGATATAAAAACCTCTGGGATAGCTCACTGCCAAGTATATACAGCCTGTACCTACCTCTAGGAGCATAGTATACCGAGAATCTGAGATTTTCCTTTATTGGCATATGTAACATCGTTAACCTTCTTAAAAGATACCTTTAGAAATTTTTCAAATATTCCTATTTCAAATAACCTATTTTGAAATCCTCTTTTTCTTAGCACTCATCATTGTATTGTATTTAACCTTTTTTAAAATACTATTTCTTTATAAAAATTCTACTTTTTTGTTATGCGGATCTTATCTGCAAGAATTTCTGAATATTACTTATTTATATATAAACTTTATTTATTTAATCTCACCTATCAATCAAATGCTATAATCCAATTCATTTTTCTTTTATAAACCAGAGGTTATCAGGTATTATATCGCAATTAACAACCTTTCGAATATCTTTTTCTTGAAAGTTCGTTTTAATTCTTTTTAGTTTATCCCGGCAAATAGTTTAGATCTCTTTAAACGATAATAGCTTGACTGGAGCCAGGAATCGTGTTTTTCAGGTTAATGCTCACTTTTTAAGATTAAGAAAACACTGGATAATGGATTCTTTTATTGAACGGAAATTACTTAGCTATACATATCTTCGTTCATAAAAAGTGCCTGCTTATTTAAAAAGAGATATTTAACAGATTTTATATAAAATTTTAATATAGCATAAGCTACCTTTGTAAATTTACATTGAAAAAGATTTTAAATGCTATATTAATATGTGTATCAAACAATTCTACTAAAATAGACTTTTTGCAACTAATCAGGGATAAGTAAGGAAAAAATAAATTTTTCGCTTTTTTTGCTTAAGCTATAAAAACAAAACAAGGAAAAATTATGAACTTAAATATAATATTTATTTGTGCAATAGCACTAATTGCATGGCTAATAATTTTTTTTATCTGCAAAGGTAATGTTAAATCTAAACTTCTGGGAAAAGGTTATACTGTGATATCTGTAAAATGGGCTCCATTTGGCTATGGTTGGTTTGGAGAAAAGGATGCAATAATCTTCAAGGCAAAATATCAAGATGAAACTGGAATGACTCACACCACCTATTGTAAATCAGGTATTTTTAGTGGTGTATATTTCTCAAATGATGATTTAATAGATTGACCGAAGGGTATTTAAGGATTGTTATTATGAAAAATGATCTTGTACTTTTAATCCTGCCTGGCGCTCTATTATTGATAGTCTTAATAGCACTTTCATTTCACGATAATGATAGCATAAAAACAAGAATCAGAAAAATTTTCGACGGCAGGGCTATACGGTCAAAAGTATAACCTGGTAGCCATATAGAAATCTCAAGGAAAAAAATAGAAAAAGCACATTTTATCTGGTCAATTATATTGATCAAGATGGTAAAACTCACACTGCTATTTGTGAATCAAATACTAATGATGAATAAAAATCATAGAAGATAACATAGTGAGACACAGATTATAAAAAATCCTATCCAGCTTCTTAAAAGTATAAAGTCCAGAATCATGCAAAATAGTTAAATTTAACATATAGTTTGACTCTGTTTAAAGATCAAATTTAATGTTTAGAAGAGGTCCATGTTGCTGAGCACCGTATACATCCGTATCTCCTGGACTTCCAGAGGCTATAAGCCTTTTCATGTCTATTTTCACAGCCTTTGCAGGATCAAAATATACTATCTTATAGACTGTATTAACATCGATATTGTACAGGCTGGCAATCATCTCTTTATTTATTAGATTTTTTTCTTTCACTTTCATATATATATCAAGATCTTTAAAGATGATATCAAATGTAAGCCCAAAAGGACTGCTATTTTTACTACGAATAACCTTTGCAACATCAGTTATCTTTTTTTCCATATTTATTTCCTTTAAGTTTCTTCATTAGTTTAAAAATTAAGTTTTTCCAGATCAATATTTCCAATATGTTTCTTCACAAGTTTTTTCCTTCATAATGCTTAAATTCTCATGCCATATATTAAACAAATGTTCTTAAGATAAAATTCTCACTATTATTAAAAAAAAACTATTCTTTAAAGTTTATCTCTTTTGTATAAACAGGAAAAAGACTGAAGTCATCTATAGGCATTAGATGATAAATAGAAAACTCATATACAGGTCCCATCTTTATATCCGAAGGTGAGAAAGGGAATGCAAGATTCCCAGCAGTAGAAATTCTCCCTTCGTATCCATAATGCAGCAATGTAGACCTGACAATTGAACAAATGGTATTCGCTATCTCCTGAGTTTTTGCAACAACTTCAATAAGAATCCCTATCTCGTAAGAAAAAACCTTATTTATAGGCTCAAGATAACCCATAACTCCATTTTTACCATAGACATGAAAAAATATATCACCCTTAATATTTTCTTTTTCAAGAATACTTAATGCTCTTTCTTTAGCTTTAATTAATATTTCATCTATCTTTTCAATCATTATTGGATCGTGAGTTCCAGCAATAGTCATAGTTCTATATCCCACTATTTTAGAACCTTCCAGCTTAATCTTATATGGGTTAGCCTCAATAAACTTTGTCCCACTTACCTCAACCTCACCATTTCCTATAGATCTAAAAGTAACGCCACGCAAGTCAAGAGTTCCACCAGGACCAGGCAAAAACATTGGGTCTGATTTTTCATAAAGTGAATGCGCAGCAACTGATTGCTCGGTAAATACTCTATCTTTAGACAGCGGTTTTAAAATAAAACTATCTTTTTTTAATATACCAAGTGCACAATCCGATCCTGAACCTGGATCAGCTGCAATCGCTGCACACTCAAGAATCTTCCCAAGATGAGTAGCCAGAGCTGTATCATAACCTAGCATTATTGGAAGTGCTGAAAATGGGGCTGGATCATATGCTCTACCAGCCAGAATGATATCACATCCCTTTTTAAGTGCTTCTATTATAGGTTCTACACCCATCTGAGCGACTATGTTCGGAGTTTCATCAACAGCAGTTTTTGTTAACGGAGCGATACCATCCATAGCCTCTATCTTACCAGCATCTATCGATTTTTTGATAACATTTTTATCTATATCCGAATAAATAAGCCCAAGCTTAAAATTTAGTTTTTCTTCTTTTGCAATCTCAAGAATTATATTCTCACACCAATCCATATGAGGCTTTGCTCCGCTACCTCCAGCTGAAGATATGACAACTGGTATTTTATTCTCTATTCCAGCTTTGATCATATATCTAAGATCTCGTTTTACACCGGTTCTATCCGTAAAAGAAACACCAGCACCAAGGTAATAGGGACCTGGATCCGTAGAACCAGCATCTACTGCTATAAGATCTGGCTTCTCATTTATACCATTAATAAAAGACTCTTGAGGAAATCCATAACCTAAAATTGCAGTTGGTGATAAAATTTTAAATGGATCAGTTTGTGGTTTCTTTTTCAATATTTCATCTTTAATCATTTTTTTCTCCAATTTTTATCAATTTTAGTTTTTATTAACTATTAATTTCATCTTTATATTTTAAAACTGAAAGTGTTCGTTCCATCTCGTTTTTCACTATTTGAAAACCTTCATCAAACCCCATACCTGGTTTTGCAAGCATCCTATCTGCTTGAGCTGCTAACGCAAGATGAACACAACATCTTGCTGAAAAGTCGGTTTCATTACATGTTCCACCTTGATATGCTTCCATACCATTTTTTTTACAGTAAATCACAGAATCAACAATATTGTGAATAGAGCCAAGATCAGGAGTTTTGATTTGAACCATATCACAGCAAGAAGCGTCCGTGAACTCAACTATATCCTCATAGGTATTACACCATTCATCTGCTACTATCTTTACATGTGAGCCATTTGACTTTAAAAACCTGCGAATCTTAGCAAGTTCTTCTATCTGAGGTAGTTTTGCTCCCATATCAACTGGACCTTCTATGTATATGTCAAAACCATCGGCAAGCTTTTCAAGACTTGAAAGGTAGGTTGCAACTTTTTTTGGATCATTATCAAATATGAGTCCGATTGTTCCATAAACATCTATATGGATTGCTGGATTATAACTATCATCAACTCTGAGTTTTTTTATTCTACTGGCAAGCCAGCCAATATAATCCCGCAAAAGCTCACCTTTTCTTCCAAGTTTTTGATCTATATTGTTTATCAATGCATGTGGAAGGACATCAACCTTTTTAATAATCATTTTATCAACATTAATATATCTGTCATCTCCTGATTGACCAAAGATTGGAACTGGTTTAATGATATGTTCAAGATTATATTCATCCCATATTATCTCAACTTTCAATTTATTTTTTGCCAGTGCAACTGCCTCGAGAAGAGCCTGACTCAAACCATATCTTATGGCTGTATGAAGCTTCTTTCCTTCTATTTCTAAATTATCAAAGAATTTTGCAAGATTTAAAAAACTATCCAGCTCTTTATTAACAAGAAGAGGTTTAATATTTTTTTCAAGAAAAGGTATATAAGTGGATGCAAGGAAAAGTGGATCTCTACCACCAGCGCCAGAATATTGAACAGCGGCACAATCACCAACGGCAATCTGACCATTTTCAAGGATTAAAATGACTGATATGCTCTCACCAGCCTGACGAATTCTTTCAAAATGCTCAGTAACAGGCTGTCCAATATAAATAAATCCATCTTGCCTGGCTCCTTTTTTTATTGCAGCCTGATCATCAAAAAAGAAACCAGTTTTACCAGCTGAAAACAAGACATCTTTAATTTTCATTTTTATTCCTTTAAGTTCTTAAATTTAGTTTATCCTGTAAATTATCTTCTTTCTCTTTAATTTTTTTTGTGGGTAATAATTGATAATGAACTTTATAGTACGGACTTAATTTTATTAAAGTAGACTGGCGAACCACTCTGTAACAATTGCCATATAACTTTTAGAATTTTATTGTGCTAATACAAAATATCTACATACATGGCTAATTAAAACTATTATTAAAGAATTTTTTATTTTCTTGGCCTTCCTACAAGCCTTCCTTTGCTTATAGCATATATATCATCCACAAGCATTTGATAATTTGGAGTTCTTTTTTCTATCCTGGCTCGTTGCTCTATCTTTTCTTTATGATAAGACAAAACCTCTGGTTCCATAGGGACAAATCCCGGATCTAGAATTCTAACAGCACCATCATTATCTCTTACAGGGATTAATTTCCCTTTGTTATATATTGATGGAGCAAAGGGAACATCCAGGATACCAGCTTCGAAGGCTCTTATCACTCCATCCTTAAGGTTTCCATCGCCAATTTCTGTAACTTTATTTAGCAAATATCTAACTTCTTTCTTAATCATCCCTATTTCATGAATCAGTAAATCTGACTGATACATAACCTGATCACTTAGCATATTAACCATCTGCTTTGTAGCCTTAAGACCCTGAAGATTAGCTTCCTTCGTTGGTATACCCATGGCTTCGTGTGGGGTCTTAACTATTACCTTAGTAGCCTTTGATAGTGCCGCTGTAGCAGCTCCCCAGCTGATTACAGCAAATGCTCTGGATTCGTCATCAGGAAATCCTCCCATCCATTGATGGAATACAGTTGTAAGTTCATAGTCAAATAATCCATTTTCTTTAAAGATCTCATTTGCCAGCTCTTTTAAACTTATAATTGCAGCAACATCCTGTATGAGGTTCCCAAGTTGTCCATAGCCGAGTGTAATCGATTTTACTCCCTGTTTAAGTGCTAGCAAGCCTTCAATAATTGCAATAGTATTTGAAATAAAAGGAGGAACAAGCGTCCCTGTGAGTGGTCCAAAAGGCTCAATATTTATAATTGCACCATTTTCACTATAAAATCCTGCCAGTCTATAGACATAATTCCAATCATTAATCGATTTTTCCAGTGGAACTTTTTTAGCATATGGTATGTTGTAAGATATTCCTCCACCTTCAAATGAAGTAAATCCAGAAGCCAATGTTATCTCTGCCAATAATCGTGCATCTGGAGTTCCGTGTCGAACCTGAACCGGTTTACTTACAGATTCTATGACATTTCTACAAGGCAGTACTCCATAATTCACTGCTGGAAACCCATTTAGTAATGATCTTCCAGCTGCCTTAGATTTCTCTATCCCCTTTTCAGCTTCTATATATTGATTTTGCCTTGTATAAGCATCAATAGTTGTCGGAAGTAGATCAGCTTCCTGTTGAAGATATTGAAGAAGTTGAATATGTTCTCCAAGAAGGGCAACACCAGCTCTTGGCTGGATTAATGTTTGAGAGTTATCATCAGCTCTTTTCATAACCTTTGAAAATATCTTACCTTCTGGCAAATTTTTATGATACTCTATAGCTTCATCGATGTTTACATCTTTTCCAGTAGGCCATGTTTTTAAAACTTCTTCCCTTTCCTGAAAAAATGAAGTCTGCGATATTTTGCAATCATTTATCAACATTTGTTGTCCCCCATGTCAAATGAATTTTATACTCTAATAAGATTTGAAAGTACCAGCAAAGCTGACTCTACTGGATATTTTTCAGAAAGATTTGCGATTATTGGTATAAGATAGTTATCATCCCTGAAGTAGTCAATCTTTTCTGGTAAAAGTGATATTTCATCAATTTCAAAATTCTTGTTTGATACATTACCAAAGTCAATAAAATTTGTCAGCGTAAAATCCTTCATAAACGAAAGATATCCACCACTTCCAATTATTGTACGAACTTTTTTAAGATTCTTACCGGTTTGAACAAGCATCTGCTTGTCAGAAGTATATACTTTTCTATATTTACCGGCATGTCTTATTGCAGCGTTTAATATGCAGGCACTGGCAAGTATCCTATCAAAAATAACTTCTTTATTATAAATATTTTCTTTAGATTCATTCTTCAAATTATTACTTGAAAAATCAACAATATATCCAGGATTTTTACTAATTTTGTCTATATAAGCCAGGAATTCATCTAAAATACTATCTTCTTTTTCATCTTTAAAGCATGAAAAAAGTTCTTTTTCAATATATTCTCTGGCAGTGCTCACGACAGCCTGAGAACTGATACGCATTCCAAGATCACCCTCGACTGTTCTTTTGACTATTGGTTCCGGAAGTCCTTTATATATAACATTATTATCTGAAATAGTATCCTTATGATTTGAATAAAAATCGGTAGTAGCTCCACCAAGATCTATAAGACAAAAGTTTTTAAAATCATAACTAAGGTTATCTTTAAGATTTTTAAGACCATATTCTTTAATTGATCTTATACCAGTGATTGATTCTATACCAGGGTCGAGATTCAGATCAACATCCGCAATAACCTTTTTTATCTGCTCAACCGAGTCTGGCAAAGATTTGACAAACTCAAAAACTGAAAAAGGAGTGGGATCTGGCATAAAACCTATTCTATTTGAGATTTCATCCAGACCTTTGCCATGGATTATTGTATCAAGAAATATCTCTCTTATTTTACTTCTTGCATCGTCTGGATTCATTACATCTATTTCTGGAAGGACATTTTGAGCAATTATTACCCTGAAATCTTTTAAAATTTCCTGGATTTTATCAGATATGACTTCATTTCCAGCATATATCACAACAGGTCTTATAGTTAATTTTTCAAGCATTCTTGCATTGTGAATATTTATCTCTTCATTTCCTCCGTCAGTCCCACCAGTAAATAGTATGATATCTGGATTTATTGTGTTGATAGAGTCAATAGCTTTTCTTGATAGTTTGTATGAAAATGAAGCAGAAATCTTAGCTCCAGCAGAAAGAGCAGTTATTCTGGCAATTTTAAGAGTCAAATCAGGAACTATACCTATTGCCACAATATTTAAACCACCTTTTGCCGATGAAGAATAATATATTTCAATATCTTCTTGATTGATATTGAACTCTTTACAAAACGACTGAAGAATATCGAAAAAACCTTTCGCAAGATGATCAGTAGTTGTAGGAACTTTTCTATAAGATAGAATCTTGAAACCTGGTAAAACTTCATTTTCTTTATGTATCAGTAAAGTTCCCTTGGTAAAAGTTGATCCAATGTCTATACTAACTATATGTTTCATATATATTTAACGAATTTACTTCAATTTTTTTTATTTGATCTCTTTTAAAATTAATCTTGTTACCTATCTATTTAGAATCCTTATTACCAAACCTTTGTTCTATATCATCTTTAAGAAGCTTTGTAACCTCTATTAAATCGACATCAGGTTTAAATACTCTATCAAAACCCATGTCTTTGAATTTTTTTTCCACATAGTCAAAATCTTGCTTCCCAACCACAAGATTTCCCCCTACATACAAAATTATTTTATCTAACCCTCTTTCTATGCATTTTTCTCTCAAACCTTCACAATCTAGCTCTCCCTGACCATAAAGAGAAGATACAAGGATTGCCTTAGCATTTGTCTCAATTGCAGCATTGATAAACTCATCTTGAGAAACCATCACACCAAGATTCACTACCTTAAATCCTGCATCTGAAAAAACTTTTTCAAGAATCTTATTTCCAACAGCGTGACAATCTGAACCTATTACTCCAAGAACTATTGTATGCATCTTTCTTCCTTTATGTTTGATAAATTACAATTCTTCATTTCATAAATGGCTAAGTTCTTTTAAAAATACTTTATAAATTTAAACAATATTACCCTGCTTTTATTAGAGTCGTAATATAGAAGTTAGATCAAAAGCTGAAGTCAATAAAAGTCATAAATATATATCTTTTAAATTCAATGTTTAATATCTTCAATATTTTTAATCCTGTCAAACATGATTTTATTAAAAGTCTCTTCTAAAGCTATTAACGAGCCATCTTCAATCTTATATTCAAACAGAATCCATCTTAAATCCTGCTGATTTTCCATATATATCTTTTTAAGAAAATCATTTTTATCTATCTCATCTTTAGAAGGAACTATTATACAATCAAATTTTGAAATAGAATTTTGAAGATCACCTGTATTTATATTACTTTCCATAAGTTTTTGATAGAAATCAAAATCGCTAAGAATATCTTTTCCTTCAAATACTTCTTCATTTATAAATGAAACAAACTGTATATCATTTTTAATGTTAAACCTGTCAAGGTAGTATTTTACAATTTCTGAAAACCTCTGGCTTGTAGAAAGAACAAGAAGTTTTTCTTCTTTTTTTATTGAACCTAACTGAATCAATGTATTATGATCAGGTGCAACCGATAACTTAAAAACCTTTTCATGGCTTCCTTTTAAAGTATTTACAATAAAATGATAATGCGATACTGTCGTTAAGATAAGATCGAAATCATTAAAATTAATGTTTTGAATTGTTTTAAAGAAATCACTGTCCTTTCCAGGTTTGTCAACTTCTTTTTTATCAATATATAATTTTAATTTGGGGATTAAATAACTACAAATAGAAACTCTGAATCTGGATTTTAATTGTTTTTCAAACATAGTCAAAGATTCAATATTACAGTCAATAAGAGCTATCTGTGGAATATCTTTATTGTTCTCTTTTTGTTCCAGTAAAAGAAATAGTAGATTTCTTATTTCACTAAATGAAAATCCACTATCAATAAGAGTACTATAAAGTCTATTAATTGAATAAAGAGCTTTCTGCCTCCTTGATAAAAACATCTCAGGTTCCTCATTTATATAGAACCCACTACCCTGAATTGACTTTATAACTCCATATTGTTTGAGCAAGTCATAAGCTTTACTCACAGTAGCACGAGATATACCAAAGTATCTGGCAAAATCTCTTTGTGCTGGTAGTTTTTGATTTTTATCAAATTTACCATTTTGGATAAGATCAATAATTTGATCGACTATCTGTTTGTATACTGGTTTTGCGTTTTCTTTATCAATTTTTATTAGTTCTTGAATAGCTAAAGTTGATTTACTGACTTTTTTTCCCAAATTATCAAACCTTTTTTCTGTATGGCTTAACCATAATGCTAAACAGTGAGGAAATATTGAATAAATTAAATAAAAGTCTTCTTCCCCGATTTTCGACTTCGGCAAACAGCTTGCATTTAAATAATAGCAGTAATTGCCAGTAAATGGTATAGACCAATTATATTTTGCAATAAGTGGTATTTACCATTTTTATTTATTTAATATCTTTGAAATAAAAGTCAAATATTTTCTTGAAATTTTTGGATAAATATTCTCTATTAAATTTTGATTTAAACGAATTGATGTCTTTTCATTTATACAGGTGCAAATTGCATCTTTTGTTTCGAGATTTTATCTTGCCAGATTAAAAATCTGCTATTTACTTTATTTTATTAAATCTTAAAGCGATTTTTAATTTTTCTTTGCATTTTATGGTCTATAAAGATATAAAGATAAAAAATACTATACCATTTCTTTACCTGACAGGATTAACCATTCATGCTTTTTCAAGTACTACTACTTTATCTCTACCTGATTGTTTTGCAATGTATAAATTTTTATCGGCAGATCTTATAATATCTTCATAGCTCTTAGTATCATCTGTAACTTCTGCCACTCCCCCGCTGATAGTTATTTTACCTGCTTTTGGAAAACTATTTTTATTTACAGCATTTCGTAATTTTTCAGCAACAATGAATGCCTGTTCTTTTTTTGTTTCTGGCAAAACAATGAGAAATTCTTCTCCTCCATATCTTCCAGCCGAGTCTATTTTTCTAATGTTTTTCCTTATTATACTTCCAAGTTCTCTCAAAACCATATCTCCAACAAGGTGTCCGTATGTATCATTAACCTTTTTAAAGTGATCAATATCAAACATAACAACTGAATAGGGTTTATTATATCTCAAAAATCTTTCATTTTCAATCTGAATTCTTGAAATAATATAATATCTTGAGTATAGCTGAGTCAGAGAATCGTATATTGAAAGCTGCTCAAGCTTTTTCTGAGTTTTATTGATATAAATTACAAAGATTATTAAACATGTTGATAAAACAATTGTTACTAATAAAATTATTCTGAATATCCTATCGTTTTCCCTAAATCTATTACCATCAGATATTATACAAAAAAATCCCGGATTTTGCTTTAGACTTTCAACTATCGGCAGAAAAGTAAACACCTCTAATTTGTTTTCCACCAGCATTTTAACGCTAAATGCTTTTTTTGATTCGATATTTTTATGTACAAACTCTTCTATCGAGAAAATTTGTTGATTATCAAGCCTTCCGTTGAAATAATATGGCTCATGCTCGTGAAAATCTAAAATATATCTTTGATTTTCATTGATATAAAAAGGGAGAAATTTATCACCCCGGACTTTCTTAAAATCTTTGATAATTATCGTAAAACTTTTTCTATTAAAATAATGCAAAAATTTCTCCATAATAAGCTCTGAAGGTAGATCAATAGTTGCAAATCCAACTCTTTCATTTTTTAAATAAAGTGGATAAATGAACTTATATCGATAAGAGTTAGTTGATATTTGAAATATGAATGATGGTTTATCAGTATTTTGAAGGCTTTCATTAAAATATCCATTCACAGGATTTTTGGAAATTAATAAATTCTCATCCAGTAAATTTAAGTAAAAAGCTTCGTTTTTTGAATACAACATAACATTGGTAAAATCATAAAATTTTGATTTGTCTCGAAAATCTCGGAGTTGGTGCGCAAGGTTTATATAATAGATATTTTTTTCTTTCATACTCTTTGATTGCAAAATTTTTTGAAAAAGTTCCTTAACCTCGATTTTATCAATGTTCATATCTATTACAACTCTGTAAAGATTATAGAAATCATCCAGAACAAAAGAATATTGTTCCAGAGCTATTTGAATATATTCATTTTTTATCTGCTCATCGACCTTAATATAATAAAAATAAACTAATAAATTAAAAAGTAGAATTATAACAATAACAATAACAAAATAAAGAAATCTCAAGTTTTTTTTCTCAATAAAGCCAGTATCATCAGCTTTAGTATCCAAAGAGCCTCCATATTCATAAGTGTCTGTTATATATTACCTTATAGATAAAAAAATATTTTAGATGAATCAGAATTCTTTATAATTCTCTGGCCTGCTATGAAATCTTTAACTAGTTATTGAAATTTTTAGTTAATTATTGATTAACTTTACCGATAGGAGCACAATATATTGTAAACTCATCATTGCCATCTATGCCTAAAAATTTATCCATTTTTTTCTGACTATAAGCAGCAATGCCACAGGTTCCACAGCCAATTGCTTGAACTGCTAAATAGAGATTCTGGCAGATATGTCCTGCTTCTATAGCTATCATTTTATGAGAAACAACTGTATATTTGTATTCCATCCTGTATGGTACTGCTGTCCATACAAAATAAGCAGCAGCATCCCAGAACTGATTGTTTAAAGCATCATCAAAATCTTCAATCATTCCTTCATAATAACTCTTTTCCAATAATAGTTTATGTTCTATCGGTAGGTATCTATATAAACCCTTAGTAATATCTTTCCTCTCTAAATCTTTTACTCGATTTATAATAAGATAGGTTTCAATAGGGTGCATGGCTCCTCCAGAAGGAACCGTTTTAAAAACAACATTAGGTGTAATTTTCTTTACCCCATTTGTTGCCAGGAGCAAAAATGCAAGTTCATCAATATTTAAAAAATCTTCCGTATACTTTCTCTTACTTCGTCTATTAAAAATAGCTTCCCATAAAGAAATATCAAAAGGCTTTAGATTTTCTCTTGCTGGTAACTCTATAAGAAAAGAACCTTGCTCAAAAGGTTTTTCAAATGGTGGCCTTTTAATCCCCTTTGATAAATCGGACTCTACTTTCTCTGTAAGATCCCAATCCTTTTTTAATATCTCTCTTCCTTTTAAAATTTCATTTTTAATCCAATCCATCTTTTATTTCTCCTGGTATTTATATAAATCTAAGTTTTTTATTTGAAATAAATATTTTGGATCTTCAACCTGTCATATTTTTTTATCAATCATATTATAAAACCAAATAACCATCCTGCAAGAGCCGAAAATAAAATAACAAACAGAACATAACAAATAGTTTTTTTTGCTCCCAGTTCTCCCCATATTATAAGTATTGATGGCAGGGAGACAGAAGGTCCAGCTAAAAGTAGGGCTAAAGCTGGTCCTTGTCCCATACCATTGCTCAATAAGCCTTGCAAAATGGGGATCTCAGTCAATGTAGCAAAATACATCAAAGCTCCAGATACGGAAGATATAAGATTAGCCTGCAAGGAGTTACCTCCCACAAGTGAAGATATCCATTTATTTGAGATAAGAGCCTGACTTCCATTTCTGCCAAATAAAAATCCAGAAATGATTATCCCTACAAATAAAAGTGGTAATATTTGTAATGCAAAATCTCTAGTAGCTACAAACCATTCGTTGATTCTTTCCCTTTTGAACCATGAAATTGCTAGAATAATTATAATCAAAAATAAAACAGATGAAATGATCCACTTTGATCTATAGATAAGATCCCATAATTTAACATTTCCGTTGGAATTTGTCCAATTTAGAAAAATTAGAAAAAGTATCATTAACGCTATAAATATAACCTGTTTTCCAGTATTGCTTTGTCTATTGTTTGAAAGGGATTTAAAGATATCTTGATCTAGATTTCGTGCTTCATCATCTTTTTTAAATATCATTTGCATAAATATCCCTATTATCAAAGAAAGGAAAATAGCAAAAAACATCCTTGCTAATCCAATTTTAAACCCCAGAACTTTAAAAGAAAGAATTATAGCCAGAATATTTATTGCAGGACCTGAATATAAAAAGGAGATGGCTGGTCCAAGCCCTGCTCCTTTTTTGTAAATCCCTTTGAATATTGGCAAAACCGTGCAGGAACATACTGAAAGAATTGATCCTGAAACCGCAGCAATCGAATAACTAACTATTTTGTTTGAGTTTGGGCCGAGATATTTCAAAATGGTTTCTTGATTTAAAAAAACCATTATGGCTCCAGCAATAAAAAAAGCAGGAATAAGGCAAAACAAAATGTGCGCTTTTACATATTCAACAACAGTCAAGAAGCTTTCAACTACAGCTTTTTGAATATTTTGATTTGTAATCGGAACTAAAAATAAAACCAAAGTAATCAAAAAGTAAAAAATAATTTTTTTATTTTCTACAGACATATCAAATCTTCCTATTATTTATAATTTCAATAATCTGTTTTTGCGATAGAACTTTTCCAGTGCTTTCGATTTTGCCATCGATTACAAGAGCTGGAGTCATCAAAACTCCCATTTCAACAATTTTATCCACATCTGTAACTTTTTCGATTTCTTCATTTAAGCCTATTTGCTTTAAAGCAATTCTGACATTTTCTTCCAGTTTTTTACAGTTAATACATCCTTTCCCGAGAATTTGAATTTTCACCTTGAACTCCTAAAGTTTTATATTATTTATCTTTTACGTTCTTACAAAGCGAATTTAACGATAAGCTTCTATTTTCCACAATTCTTTCAATCTGATATATAGGAATATCAATTATTTTATCTTTTAGATTTTCAATAAGTTTGAGGAGTAAATTAAAATCGGATTTATTATTTTCATAAATTGGGAAGTACAGGGTATATTTACCAACTCTTCTTTCTTCAATCAGTCTCTCTTTTCGAAGTTCTTTTAAATGCTTTGAAACATTATAAAATGGAACTGCAAGTAAACTACTTATCTCACATACAAACAAACCATCTGGATGAATAAGAAGAAGCGAATATATCTTTAATCTTGTTTCATCTGAAAAAAGTTTAAACTTTGAAATAAGTTCCTTTAAAAGATAAGAAGCATCACTCATAATCTTCCTTTAAACAATTGTGTTTTTCATTAAACCGCTATTCGCCTGTAATATAGAGTACCATCTTTAAATACAGTATGGTAAAAAGTTTGAAAATAAGAATTTAAAATATTATATTGGTTCTTGAATCCTTTTTTACTTCTGTTCTAAAGTTTTAAGACAGCAAACCTTAAAAAGTATATACACATTTGAATTATTTTTTCTTTGAATTATTTTTTCAATATATCAACAATAAATTAAACAAAATCCTATAATAAATTGTATATTTGATATTTGCTTATATGCGCAATTAAGCAAATATATATTATGATATAAAACTAATAAGTCAAGTTTTTAGCTTGAAATTTTATTGTTTTTGCTTGATTTAATCGTTAACTTAAATATTATTTAAGCCAATATGGAAAAAGGATTTGTCAATGCCCCCAAAGATCATACTTGCTTCAAACTCTCCTGGAAGGAAGATGCTTTTCGAAAAATATTTTAAAGATTTTCTAATAATTCCTTCAAATTTTGATGAAAACAAAATCAAAGAAAACGATCCTATCAAACTAACAGAACTACTTGCCTTTAAAAAATGTGAAGAAGTGGCAAAAAATAATCCATTTGATTTCGTTTTTGCATTCGATACAGTTGTATTATGTGAAAACCATATTATAGGAAAACCTCAGGATAGAGATGATGCAAGAAATATGCTAAAATTTTTATCCGGTAAAAAACAGATCGTAATATCTGGCTATTCATTTGCTTTATATCATAAAAACATTATTTCAAGAGGACATGAAAAGACTATCTTATACTTTGACAGGCTAACAGATGCCTTTATAGAAGAATATATAAATACTCATGATGTTTTAAAATATGCTGGTGGATATGCAATACAGGAAAACGATAGATTTTTGACCATTAAAAAGGGTGATATCGATGTGGTTATTGGTGCACCAATGAAAAAGGTAAAAGAGTTTTTACTTAAAAATAAATATTGACTTTGAACATTCGACTTTTAACTGTTCTACCTTAGACTTTATTCTTTTTCTTTTTAAATTCAAAAATGATATATGAAATAATTTTTAGCAAATATACTAACATCAATGCTGCCAGCCAGATTAATCCTGTATTTTCAGTTTTCGAAAAGGAAAAAATACTATCTTTTTTATAATGAATAAACTCATCTATATCTATGTTTATACCAATAAACTTATCCCCATATTGATATAGCAAAGATGTTTTGTTTATCTCCAGCGGTTTAACTTTTTCAAAAATATTATTTTCCAATTTTATATATTTCTTATTTGTCTCAAAAGCCTTAATATAATTGAAATCAAAAGAAAGAATATCATTTTCGTTTTCCGCTAATTGGTTGAAACTGCAAGCTTGAATAGGACTTTTTTCGTTTAAATTTATAGATTCGCTTAAAAGTTCTCGAATCATCATAGAATAAAATATTATTGTTGTTGGGCTTTTAAGAAAAGTTATAGGGAAAAACAACGGATAAAAGTATTCATTTGTTAAAAATTTCTTTTCATATAAAAGGGAATTATAGATACTAGTTTTTGAAAATTGTTTAGCCAGGATCTTTGAGATATCTATAGTTGGAATGATATAACCTGCGGTAAGTGAAGGATCCATAATAGCTAATATCTTGTTTTCAGTAATGGAAAGATTATCAGCATTTAAAGTATCATTTTGTTCGGATTTGATATTAAAATTATCGATAAATAGTGTTAATAAAATGATCTTTGGGTTTTTATCGATATCTTTAATCTGGGGGTTATTTTTAAGAATATCTTCTGGAATTACAGAATCCCTGGTAAATTTTTGTTTATATCTATTTGAAATGTAGCCAATATCATTATAATTTTTTACTATATCGGATAGTTCCTCCCTACTCAAATCATCTACTAAAAGTATGAAAGGAACCTGATCTTCTTTAAAAAAGAAGCCTCGTTCTAAGAGGGCTTTTTTTTGTTTTGTAAGATCCAGTCCCTGGTTGAGAAGTTCAAACAGGATCTGAGAGTATGCTCCAGAAGCACTTAAGCCCACAGGATCACTTGCGAGATTTATATAAAATGTTTTTAAGCGGGATTTAACCTTCAAAAGAGATTTATGCTGTGTGCTAATCGTAAAAAAGTTATTTGAAAGGTTCTGTATATCTATCCCTTCATCAATTTTAATAAATTTCTTATTTTTATCGTAAATTTCTACTTCAGGATTGTTTATTGATGGACTTTTAATAAAATAAATGGTAGATTTTTGAGATAGTAGATCATCAATAATTCCAGCAGGATAAAAAAAATCTTCTAGGGATTGACCTATTTCAACAGGAATAATTTTATTTTCATCAGTTACCCTGTAAGGAAAAAAATCTGTTATTAAAAATACTTTATTATAGTTTTTCAATTTGCTCTTTTTCAAATATTCATAGCTATACTCGTAGAAAAAATATTTTGAGGTCAGGTATTTATAAATAACAGCTGGATTTTGCATCTCTTTGATAGAATTGATTTTAAATAATCTTGTCTTCACTTTATGAATATCAAAAGCAACGAGAAAAATATCATGTTTTCCAAACTTATCTTTATTTGCAAAATAATATTGTATCCCTTTTTCAAGAACTGTTACACCATCTTGAGTATTATTTGTCATAGAATATGAACCATCAAAAACAACAGCATTTTTCCTTGATTGCATAAAATTTCCGAATATACCGGATAATAGTATTGCAATGAGTAAAGCTATGATTATATCAAAAATGACATCATAAAATAATTGGAAAAATTTTATCAATATCTGTCTGAATCTTCTTTTTTCATAGTCCCTAAAAAAAAGAAATGAAAATGAAACCTTTTTTCTTTTTGTTTGTCTAATATATAAAAGAATAACTATAGGAACAATAAGAATTGTCAGTAAAATAAAAAAATCAGCCATATAAAAGCTCCAAAAAATGCCAGTAAACTTCCTTCAAGTTTTCATCTATTGTTTCAGATGTAAATCTAAAATAGTGTTTGTTTAAAGATTTTTTCCCTTTCTCACTTAAAGCTTCTAAAAACATACTTTGTTTTTTATTGAGTTCATCCGCTGCCATGTTATCGAATGGGACCAATATAATTTTTTTTATCTCCTCATCTTCAACTTCATAATCTCCAAATGTGTTAAAAATGGTGTTTATAGGAGTAAAAAAGTGGAAAAAAAATAGTTTCTTAAAAAGATTAATTTTATTTATAGAAGTGGGTGAATCAAAAAAATCTGAAAATACCAGTAAAATGGATGGTCTGAATTCCATAATTATATTTTTAAGACTTTTCAAAATATCTGTTTTTCCTTCAAAACTTATCTTTTCAATAAATTTTGAAATTTCAGCCAGTTTTTCTACCCCCTTAAGGTTTTTTAATGTGGCTTTAATATTGGTGTCAAATGATAGTATTGTAATCGTGAAATTTAGTTTCAAAAGCATATAACATATCGAGACAATAAATCTTTGCATGGATGATTTGCTGGCAAACAAATTCATAGATGCAGATCTGTCTACCGCTATATATATTGGTAAAGTCTCTTCCTCAAAAAACTCTTTAATATAGTATCTCTCTGTTCTGCCATACAACTTCCAGTCAATCTTCTTCAAATCATCATTAACCTGGTATTCTCTAATATTTTTAAAATCAAAGGAATTCCCACTTCGCTTAAATGCAGGATTATCAGATCTTACTGTAACCGGATATTTTTTCTTAATATTTCTCTTTGAAAAAAGATCGGCAATCTGACAGGCTATGGGATCTGGTTGAATCATCATTATCCTCGCTGGTTCTTTTTTATGAATTAGATTGTTTTAGCTATAAGATAAAAATTTGAATCTTTTGCTCACCTTATTAGAGTAAAGTAACATATATCTTAATATTTATAGGCTAATGGCACCCCTGAAACAAGCTATCTATCTGCTTTAAATTACTATCAATCAGATACATACAGAAAAACTTAGATCACCTTAAAAAGACCTAATGACTACAAACCTTCCAAAAAATAAAAGATTTGAAAATTTTATCTTTTCCAGGAGGAAGGCTATTAATTTCCTGTATAAGTTCTTTTTGTTCTGAAAAGTAGATCTTCGATTATACCCTTCTTATCTACTGAAGAAGATTCTCCTTCAAAGTTTAGCATTATTCTATGATTTAAAACATCGAAGGCAAGATCAAGAATATCATCAAAAGCCATATTTAATCTACCATTTATTAGAGCATTCCACTTAGCTCCCCTCATCAAGGCTATAGCAGCTCTTGGTGATGCTCCGTAAAGTATATAGTTTTTAACAAGTTCGGACTCTGTCTGATCTGGATGAGTTTGAACAACTATTTGAGATATCATCTGCCTGAATTCTTCTAAAACAACAACCTGACTTTCCAGAGATGCCAGTTCTTTCAAATTTTGAAAAGGCATTATGAATGCTTGTTTTTCTTGCTGCTTACTCTGGATTTTATCTAAATCTTGCTTTTTATCATTTGACTTTTCATATGGATCATTATCTGAACTAATATCGCTTGTATTGGTTATGTTTTCTTCAACCTGCCAGATTTCGTTTTTCTCGACTATCTGTTTTAGTATTTTAAACTCCGGGTAATCTGTATATATTTTCATAAAAAATCTATCAACCTGAGCTTCTGGAAGTGGATATGTTCCCTCCAGATCTATAGAATTCTGTGTCGCAATAAGCATAAAAGGCTTTGGGAGATCATAGGTTTTTCCTAAGAATGTTATTTTTTTTTCTTCCATAGCTTCAAGACACGCGGACTGCGTTTTAGGAGTGGCTCTGTTTATCTCATCAGCCAGGACTATATTTGCAAATATCGGACCTTTATAAAATACAAATCTCTTTTTCCCATTTTCTTCTTCCTGGATGATATTTGAACCTATTATATCTAAAGGCATAAGATCTGGAGTAAACTGGATTCTTGAAAAAGATAGGTCAAAAAAGTTTGAAAAATGTTTAACAAATGTTGTTTTACCAAGACCAGGAGGACCCTCTATAAGGAGGTGTCCATTTGCCATAAATGTTATAAATGCTTTTTTTATTTGATGTTCCATTCCAATAAGTCTTGAAGACATAAACTTGAAATAAGAGTTGTAAATATCTTTGAGCTGTTTAAGTTGTTCATCAATCATGAATATTTCCTTTAATACTTTGATTTATGCTGTAAAGAAGGATTATAATAAAAATAGTCAGGTTTATAAAACTAAATATTTTCAAAGATGCCAGATAAAAAGTTTGATTTGAAAGAAAAACAAGAAAGATCCGATATAAACATGTTATAGGTAATAGAAAAAAGGTGAAGTAACTCTTTTTTATTGAAAAATCAAAATATATCATCGATGTTATACACTCTGATAAAAATAAGATAAACACCTGATCAAAAATAATTTCTGGTTTAAAAAAGCTGGCATTTGATGATTTAAAAGTTACAAGTGCAATAGATATATTATAAATAAATGGAAAAGCGATACTAACAACAAGTGGAAAGTAATAAAACTCATATAATATTGCATTTCTTTTATTCAGTGTTCGGATTATGTTTAACTTTTGATGATTATAATCTACATCTTTTTCATACTTCTCAAGATCAAAATTTTTAAAAAAGAAAGAAAATACAGAAAAAATAAAAAAAATTATAGATTTTACTATTTCTTCTATAACAATAAAAACTGAACCTGAATATTTTTTCCCCAGAGAAAAAAACAATAAAAATATTAGATAAGAAAAAAATATGGTTAAAATAATAAAACAAAAATGTAACCTGTAAACAGTTGAAATATTTTTCCAGAGTTTTTTCATGCTTATTTTACTAGATTTAATATTTTTAGATTACTTCGCTCTTCATTATTTAATTTGAAGAGCCGATTACTTCGCTCTTCATTATTTAATTTGAAGAGCCGATTACTTCGCTCTTCATTATTTAATTTGAAGAGCCGATTACTTGACATCTTCGATCATCTGCAAATACTGCTTTATCAGCGATATAAAATACTGTTCATCAAAGCTAATATTGCTCTCCTTCAAAGAATACTGCTGCAAAAAATATTTGAATACAGCCAGCTTTTCCTCGGAAGTAAGTTGATTTGAAAGAGAATAAGATTCACTTTTATTGGAAGAAAAAATTGATTCCATAATCGTCGTAAAGTCCAGGGAGTTCTCAGAAGAGGAGGTTACATTATCTTTACTATACCCTGGAAGCATGTTTTGAGCGTTTTTAGGCTGATTGATAAATTCAGATTTTAAAAATTCTATGAAGCTTTGTTTATGTTGAATAGATTTATCAAATTCCATCCCGGTAGATACTTTTGGACCAATTTCCATCTTATTTTCATTTTCAATCATCTCATTTTTAAGTTTTGAATAATATGCCTGACTTGATATTCCTTCGCCCTTTTTATTTCCATTATTATCTCTTTTTTCATTATAATTATATGAATTGTTCTGCTCCATCATCTCTTTTTGTTGATATGAACTTTGCATAGATAGCCCTTTCATAAGCTGATCGAGAGCTTTTAAATATTCAGTGCTATCGATACCTCCACTTTCAAATGATTTTGTATAACTTTCATAGATTGACTTTAGAGTCTTATATTGTTCACTTTTATCCGAAAGCTCAGCCATCATCTTTAAAACCTTAGATTGCATGGTTGTTATAACTTTTTCTTCGTATGATAAAGGTGATAGAGTAACTTTTCCAAACTGATAATAGGAATATAAGGTACCTGAGGAAAATGTAAGGAAAAAGATTAAAAAAATAATAAGTACTAATCTCCAATTTTTCTCTGGTTTATAAAGGGTATAATTTGTTTTAGACATATGATCTTCAAGACTTTTAGATATTATTTTTGCTTTTTCTATATTCTTTTTTTCAAGACTTAACTTTGTCTCATACATGGATTTTATATCTATCTTTCTTAAAATTTTACCAGAAAAATTACCAAAAAAAGAAATAGTAAGAGAAAAAAAGAAAAGATTTGAAAGCATGAAATTAAAAAAGAAAATAGTCACTTTATTTGTCTTAAAAAAATAGGTGAAAATTCTAAATAGATTGAACATAATCAAAAAAAGCAATGAAACAAATATAAATCTATAAAAAAACTCAATCCATATAACTTTTTTTAAAGAATCATGAAGATATTCATGAAAAATAGGCATATTATCAGTATGTTTATCCACCATTGACCTCTTTACCAATCATTTACCTTTATCCATTTCACGTTAAAAATACTCTTAACTTTTCAGTGGAAAGTATAAGTACTGCAATCAAAATGGCTAAAACAAATAACATAATCGAAAGAGGAATAACTGTCAAACAAAAGTAAAGAAGAGGAAGAAAAACGATAAATACAATACCTTGAAAAACAATATTATGTTCATAAGAATCTTTGATTTCCTTATTTAAAGATAACTTGTTGGTGCTATCTAAACTACTTTCCTCTTTAATAAGATCATGTTTTTTGCTTATATCTCTAACAAAATAGTTAATAACACCATATAAGGCAAGGATTATCGTAATCCTCAGTAACATATTAAAAGTGGTTTTAGAATCGAGAAGAACAATCAATCTAAACCAGAAGAGATTGAATGGAATAATACATAGAATTATCGATAAAATACTTGAAAGATTATTTTTAGCAAAAAATAGATAGATCATTCCACCAATCAGTGATAAAAATGAGACTGGAAGATAACTCTGTATTCTGCCATAAGAACCATCGGAATAAAAAAAAATGATTATTAGTATAAATATCAACTGCAAAATCACTAAAAATAACCTGTCATTTTTCATTTAATAAACTCATCTTCTTTATAATATTAAGTCTGAGATCTGATATTTTGAAAAGGAAAAGAGCACATTAAGCTTCAAAACTAATCATTTAATTATAACAAGCACTCAAATTAACTGGAAGTACTTTTTTATCAAAGGGAACCAAATAGCTGCAATTTTTGAGATTCAATATAATAATTGTCATCTTTAAATATTATTTTTATCTCACTGCTATCTATTATGGCATCTTTAAGATCTTTAAATGCTTCATCCATTGGTATCTTGCCCTGCTGAAAGAATAGTTTTTTAAAAAGATAGATAACATTACTCTTGTCCAGGTTATATGGAATTATTTCCATGTCTATCGTTCTGCTTTTAATTATATTAAAGTTGAACAGTTCTATTTTGTCAAATCTGTAATTTTTTTCGATAATTAAGGGAATATCAACATAATTCACAGATTGTGATATGTTCTTTTCAAAAATATCTTCCCCCTGGCAGGCAATTAAACAGGTTAAGATAAAGTTATCATTCTGATAATAGATCAAAAATAAGAAGAAAGGTAAGATAACCAAAAAACAAATGACAAGAGCCAGCTTTCTATTTTTTATCAAAATAAAAAGGCAAGTTATGAACAATGTAAGTAAAATATAAAATAAAAGTATTGTTCTATCTATCTGCCTTATATCAAAATAGTGAAGAGCCGATGCAATATAATTTGAAAAAAATTCATTACCAGGGTCTTGAGGTACTCTGATATAATTTTTAGAATTATCGATAGACATTCTATAGTAACTTTTATTAATAAATTTCACAGTCCCAAATTCATCTTCTGCCTTTTCATTTGCTATCAGATGGAAAGTAAATGTTTCCTTTTTCACCTTATCATAAACAATATCTATATCTATTTTTTCCAGATTTGATCCAGCATAAAAATAGCATGGAAAACTTTTCTTCTTTTCTTTAATATTAGACTCAAAAAGGATATGACTTTTACCTCCAAAATCATAACCGGTGATCTTAAGATCCAGTGAATCTACGTAATTCAGATCAAATAACTCTATTTTGTTTAATCTATATCTTACAAGCTCTTCGCTTGAAAAACTTACCTGAGAAAAACAGGATATTGAAAAATGAAAAAATATAAAAATAATTATAAGATTCAGTAAAAAATATTTTAAAAAATTATATTTATTATTTTTCATAATTTAACACTTTTCCATAGTTTTTTTAGCTGAGTAATACAGAAAAAAACTTCCGGGATCCTCTTTCTAACTTCGCTTAATTCTTATATAATAAGTTACAAAACATGAAAAAAGAAAAAACAAAATAAGATAAATTGCATTGGAAGGAATCTTTTTAAAATGCACCATTTTTAAACTATTAAAAGCAAGAGAAGATTGGTAATTTAGTGCTCCTAAATTTTTATTTATTGATATAGGTACCTGTAGATAAGTTTTTCCAAGATCGCTTATAATAATTTTATACTCTCCTGCCGGAATCAAAGTTGCGTCTAACGTAAAGTATCCTCCAGCTTTATTTGTCATCTGTTTTGCAAGAACGGGCATTTGCCCATCATAAATATACGCCACTGGCTGATAAAGCATAGGACTGCTGATAAGAAATATAAACTCATTGGAGTTCTCTACAATCGTGTATTTTTCTATTATATTCTCAATCTGAGATTCAAAATAATTTCGAAAAAGTCCCACCACATAGTTGTTTGATATAATTTCTTCTGTATAAAAACCATAACTATCAGATAAAAAAAAACCACTGTTTTTACTTCCATTTTTAACAAAGATAAATAGAGGATCTGATTGCTCATTTTTAAGTATTGTTTGCGAGTTTTTCTTTGGTGTTGCAAGGTTCATCCCTTTTATACTGCCAACAAAATCATCGTAGGCATCGAAAATTTTGAATTTTTGATTTTTAAAAGGTGGCCTTGAAATCCTTTTTCTGTCTTCAAAAAGAATGGTTGGTATCGCTTCAAATGATGTAGCTATATAGGCATTCCCTTTTGTTGTTTTTGCAATTTTGTTTGCAAGAGCAGAATCAACTTCTGTGCCTATCTGAATTACCGATATTGAAATATCATTTGCCACTGCAAAGCTCAAAAGAGAATCCCAGTTGGAAGGTTTTGTCTGAAAATCTGAGATAATAATCGTGTGCCTATTCTCAACTGGTTGCTTTGCAAGATTAGAAAGCCCATCCTTCAAAGCTATATAAAGGTCTGTGCCCCCCATAGCCTCAACTTTTGATATTGAAAAAGTTTCCTTTATGTTTGAAAGCCTTGTAAAAGGAAATAACTGTTCATAGCTATCCCAGAATGTATAAAAGCTAACAAAATCACTGCCCTTTAACTGGCTTAAAAGTTGATTCGCTGATATTTTAGCTATTGCAAGTTTTTCTCCAAGCATGGAAGATGAGGTATCAAGCATAATAAGTATTGCAACATCTGGAACTTCTTTAAGCGATCGAGGAGTAAGTTCAATAGGTAAAATACTTTCAATGATTTCATTATCACCGGTTTTCCCGATATCTTTCCCCTCTGAAACAAAAAATACACCAAGATTATCTTTATTATAAGCACTTACAACATTACTTGAAAGTGATAGTGGTATCTTTTTTATAGGGATTCCTTCGAAAAATATTAGTTTATAATCGATAAGAGATTCTTTATCTGCATCTTTCAAACTAACCTTCTTCGTTCTCAAAATGCTATCAAAAAAGTTGTTTTTATTATTATCCGATACAACAAGAACATTCTTTGTTTTAAAAGAACTTGTACTTATATTAAGTGCCGATATTTGAGGTTCTTTAATCTCTTTGCTAGAAAATATGAACTCGAGAGTAAATTGTTCATCTTCATTTCCCTGGATAGGAAATTCTATCAAGTAACTCGATAAAGATATTTTTGCAACTGGTTCCTGGGTAATTTGAACCCGTGAACCATTTTTATTGATCTTATCTATCTCTATATTATCAAACATAAGAATTTCAGGTGAAAATAAGACCTGAAATTGTATATTTTTCTCTTCAAGATAGAATCTTGCTGAATAAGATGCAATAAAACTTTGTTTATTTAAAAAAATGAAAGAAAAAGGAATACTATAAGATTTATTGAACTGCTTTAAGAAAAAGATCTCTTCCATAGATGGGTAAGAAGTTAAAAGGACAACTGGTTTTTCCCACCACTGTAAATCTGCTTTGACTTTAGCTAAAAAGTCGTAGAAGTTATTTTGAATTTTACCCCGAAACTTTAGTGAAAAATCGTTCCTGAATGAATCTATAGAATCATAATCTTTAAATGAAAATGTAAAAGTATTATTTGAATCGATTATGGTTATTTTTTTATATTTTTTAGCAAGTTCATAGAAATATGGGATATCAGATGAAGAATCTCTTGCAACATAGTATCTATTAGCAAGAAAAAAATCCGGTATGTATACAGGAAGATTGAATATTGAAAAAAGTAGAAAAATAAGGGGAATAAGGATAATAACATATCTTTTAATCATCATCGATACTCTTAACAGTAGATTATTCCCTTATCATCTGGTTACATAGCCTTTCTGATAAAAATTACCAATGAAAAAACCTCTTGGCACCTAAATATGAGTAAATAAGAAAAAGAATAGGTTTTTTCGACTTCAGATTTTTGACTTTAACCTGTGGTAAAGAGTGAAGAGCTATGAAGAATAACTAAAAAAAATGATCACTGAAAAGATGGAAAAATGAATGATTTAGGGTTATTCTTTCTTTTCATCAAGCTTTTGCAGTATGTCCAGTATGGTTTTAGCATAATTAACAAGTGAACTTGATTTGTTTATCCCGGATAGCTCTGAAGAAACTCTTGAAAGCTTTTGAACAATATTAAGTCTGAATTCAGGATCAAATAGTTGCTCTACTCTTTTTTCCATCTCTTTGACATTGCATTTGCCCTGTAAAAGCTCTGGTGCTATCTCTTCACCGGCAAGTATGTTGCTCATCCCAACATGATTTGTTTTGACCATAAGTTTTCCGATAAAAAAGGTTAATGCTGAAACCTTATAACAGATAATATGTGGAATGTTCAAAAGTAAAGCCTCTAAAGTTGCACTACCTGAAGCCATCAATGCAAATCTGGCATTTTTATAGAGTGAATAGTAACATTTATCAAGCATCATTACATGTTTTCTACCACCAACCATTTCCCTTATATAAGGTTCAAACTGCATATTTGCAACCGGAAGATAAGCTGATATGGAGTATTTTTTATATATATAATCAGCAACTTCAAGAAACATGGGTAAAAGAGTACTTATCTCCTGCATTCTTGATCCAGGTAACATAAAATAATAGGAATCGTAGTATGCATTTTCAGGCGGTTTCTCCTGTAATTTCTCCTCTAAATACTCCTTATCAAAAAAAGGATGCCCAAAAAAATATACTTTCTCCGTATATTTAAGGTACTCCTGATAATCGGCAAAAAATGGAACAAGAAAATAGTCTATCGATTTAACAATCTTCTTAGCGTTAAATTTACCCCATATGGATATAGGTGGAGGAAAATAGTAAACAGTAGGAATGTTAAGTTTTTTAAGTCTCTTTCCAAGCTCAAGGTTGAAGCCCTGATTGTCTATGAGTATACAGAGAGCTGGTCTATTTTCTTCTTTTTTAAGATATTCAATAAAGTTTCGCATTATGGAATAATGATCAAAAATATAGGGAATGGATTCAATAAAACCAACCGAGGATCTATGAGTAAAATCATGAATTATTTTAACTGAAGCATCTTCAAGGAATCTTCCACCAAAACCGTAAAATTCGATAGATGGATCTAATTTCTTAATCTGACTTACAAGGAGTGAACCCTGTAAATCTCCAGATACTTCACCTGCAGATATGAAAATACGCTTATTCATATAAATTGCCTTCAAGTTTATTCTCTAACTTTCAAATGTCGACTGTTGTACTTTCGACGGTCATATAGTCAAGTTTATGCCCGAACTTTCGACTTTAACTTTAGACTGTTATATAAAAAGCTTAATGTTTTTACATAACTCACCTACAATTTATAAGAAATTAAAAAAAAAGATAGATATTTTAGCAAAATGAGCTCATTGCTTATAACCAAACTTTCTAAGCAGTACTTTTCTATTTGTTTGATCTTCTTCCCCTTCAACCTTTAAAGGTGTCTGGCCATCTATTATCCCGAGAACACCGCGTCCCAGCTCTGTCTGCACCACTATAACCGTTACAGGATTTGCTGATGCACCAAAAACATTACAGACTTCAGAAACATTTTTCACAGCATTTAAAACCTGTATGGGAAAAACATCTTTCAATACAATGCAAAAAAAATGACCCGCTCCGACAAGTTTGCAATTTTCTATAGCATCATTTTCTGCATCTTTATTTGTCCCTGTATGCCTTATCATTCTATCAGAAGAGGCCTCATTGAAGGCAACACCAAAATTGGCAGAAGGAACAACATTAACGATCGCTTCGTACAGATCTTCAACACTTTTTATAAAATGAGTCTGTCCCAAAATAATATTATCATCCTCAGCTTTTTTAATCTTAACCTCAATAAAATCCATGTTTCCCTCCTGTTGATTTTTTTATATTCCCGCTAATTTTTTAAAAAAAACAAAACGCAATTTCGAATATCTTCTAGTTTTCTATTATTTTTCATTAATTTTATAAGTTTTTTAGTTTTTTTAAGTGAGATGCTTGAGTTAGATTAACTAAAAGATTAATAAAGCAAAACTATTCATATAATACCCTTATATTTTTTATCAGAATCTCGGGTGTATTTCCATTAATTACCGAAATAATTTTACCAAAAATCTCTATTTGCTGTTTCACAAAGAGAGGAAAACTATTTGGGAGTTTGCAGATAGCTATCCCATCAATATAGATTGGATTTTTTGAGTAAACCATTATGGAAAATGTCAGCTCATCCTTCAGCTCGAAAACGAGTCCTTTCCATTGAACAAAGAGATTAGAATATAGAAGTGGATTCTGGATTACTTCGTTGAAGATAGGATTAAAACTAAGTTTATTAAAAAGAGGTTCGGACAGTAAAAGGCTGAGATTTTCACATTTTCTTTTGTATTTTTCGTCGGCATTTGAGTAAATTATCTTATTAAAAATAAATAGTGCATTGTTATAATCCTGAACTGAAAGGTATTTCTTCCCTTTCTCCAGGTCCTTTTCTATAGCTTTTTTATTTTCATAAAGGTATATACTCTCAATATTGCCTTTCAAAATAGTGTTATTGTTTGTTCTGCTTTCAATGACTTCTTTAGCTGTTTCAATATTTGATTTTGCAGGATTTTCAAGATTATCGTTTTTCTGAAAAACCACTATAAATAAGCAACCTGATAAAATTACTATAATGCTGAGGACAACAAATACCAATCTCCTGTTTTTACCAGAAGAATGGTTCTTGATTAATTTTTTTTCAGATCTTTTATTGGACAGGGGTTTTAGCCTTTTAAAAGCCGTTAAAAACACAGGGGGCTTTGCATATACTGAAGGTAGAGGTGGGCAGGCGTTTTTGTACTTTAAAAAAGTGATAAAGGCCTTGTTATCTTTTGATTTTTTGAGATCCAGTAAGAGATAATTCGCCGTTGGGTCTCCATCTTTTGCAAGTTTTATCCAGTCATTCACAGCCTTATCAATAAAACCCATCTTAGCATAGCAAAAGGCTCTTAAAAGCTGATACTCTTTCGAGTTTATCGATAGATACTGCCTGTAAAGCTTTAGGGCCTTTTCATACTCATTTAGCTCTATAAGGGAGTAGCCATAATAGTATATTATCTGCTCATCTGTTACATTGTTTTTTATCAAGGATTGAAAGATCATATTGGCTCGGGCAAATTGCTTTTGCTGAACCAACTTTATAGCCTGAATATATAAGGATTTTGAATCTATCTCCATCCTGAACCTTTTATTTTTCTTTTTTAATATGCTGCTTTCAATTAATAAATGGCTGATTTGCAATAAATAATTGATTTTAAACAAATGCCTGCTTGTTTAATAAAAAACGAAATTAATAAACTTAGAAAATATTCCTTTATTTAATTAATAAAAAGTCTTGGTGGGATATTCCTTAATCTTAAATCCACCAAATCCTTAGAAAATATTCCCTTATTTAATTGATAAAAAGAGAAGTTTAAATTTACCAAATAGATAAAAAAAGTTTGATACTGCGAAAAAATAAATTTTCTTCTTCTTTTTTTTTAGTTCCAACCATAAAAACCTTTTCAAGGCATTTTAATTGCTTTCAAATATGATATAAAATTTAGCCTGAATTAATATGCTATATCAGGAATGTCAATTATCATTAATAAAAAGTTTTTTTTAAATTAGTCAATGAAAGAATCTGATTATAAAAATATTACTTTAATGTTTAAAAGTATGCATTAACCGGAAGTCCCCTATTTATAAATGCTTCTAACATCATTACAATAAAAACATGCATTAAATAAATAAACTATAAATCATAGCATGAATAAGAATTGAATAATTAATAAAACAGGTATTAAAGATTTTACACTCTCAAAGCAAAATTTTTAAAGAAAATTTAATAAGCTGAGAATTTATCATTAAATAAAATAATCTTATGAATAAATGAATCTAAATCAATTTTGAATTAAAAATAATAGTAAAATTTAAATAGATGCTCTTTCAACATAAGAACCATCACGGGTATCTATCTTCAAGACATCTCCAACTTTTATAAACAATGGAACCTGAACTTTCAGCCCTGTTTCGAGTAAAGCTGGCTTGGAACCTCCAGAAACAGTATCACCTTTTAAACCTGGTTCTGTCTCAACCACTTTAAGGTTAATGAATGTTGGTGGATAAACAAAGATAGGTTTATCTTCTATATACTCTATATCAACCTGGATTCCTTCCTTAAGATAGAACATAATATCACCCAGATCATCTTTATGAAGTTGAACCTGTTCATAAGTTTCATTTTCCATAAAAGTATAAAAGTCTGAATCATTGTAAAGATATTCAGCCTTTTTTCTATAAACAGGAACATCGTCAAATTTCTCTTCCGGGTTGAAAGTATATTCAAAGATATTTCCCTTCTTAAGGTTTTTAAGTTTAACTCTCACTATTGCTCCACCTTTGCCTGGTTTATGATGATGATAATCTACCACAAGATGATATTCACCATTATAAGAAACAACCTGCCCCTTCCTGAGATCGTTCGCAAGAATCATATATTCTCCTTTGCAATCAAAGTTTTATTAAAACTTCTTTCAATATTGATTAAGATAAAAACTCTATTACTTTTGGTTTAGCAAATCAGCAGAATGCAAAACAATAAAATAGCTGTTCATTTATCTAGAAAGTCGGATAGTAATTATTATATAGTTTTAAAGATTACAGATTATAAACATTCCCTTGTTCAGGTTTGTATTGCTAAACTAGATAGAGAAAAAAAGAAGAGCGAAAAAATATTAACAGAATTATTTTATTTTGCAATATAGAAAATGAACCATCAATCTTGAAAAATGTTGAGTAAAAAAGCCTGGATAAACTAATATCAATAGATTAATTTCAAATAAATAAATAAGTTGAAGTATAGTATGGTAAAAGCTACTAAAAACAATTTAAAAGAAACCAGCCTGAGTGAATGGCACTAAAATAGAGTAATTCTGCGTTGTTGACCCATATCTTCTATATTTTATTGAAACATATATGATAACAGCTTTTTGTCGATCGTTTATCTGATAATATATTACCTTTACAAGATCACCGGCATTTATTCCATAAAAAAGTGACAGTTCATCGTTGTAAATTTCCTCAAACTTATAATAGTCTCCTTCCTTAACAAATTTTGCATTAAAAATAACCTCCAGGCAGTTATCAATACTATCGCTTTGCAACATAGCCTTTACCGGATACCCTGGCCGTCTGGTAGATAAAAAAAATGAAATATTATTGCCGAATAAAACTGGAACAATAGTATTTGCTGGAAGCAAAGAGATGACTCTCTGCGTCATTAACAATATATTATTACGGCTTTCATCAGCCATTTCTGCCTTCAAAGAGTCAGGGTCAAGCAGTCCGTTGTTAGAGTTGAAGGGAAAATAAGGTGTGATAAGCTTCATCTTGTTTTCAGAATTTGCACCAGAATTTAGAGACTGATTGGAATCATTCGTTTGAGGTGTTTCTTTCGAAAGTGGAATTTCTTTTAGCTCCTTTTTTGCAAGATTGTAAAGTATATCAAAATGACCTGGAAAAACATTATTAAGCAGAGGAGGATTTATCTTCTTCGTTACCAGGTAATTTATATTATCCTTCATCTGATAAATTATCCTATCACCTGTGAAGTAAAAACCAGCCCAGCTGCGCGAGAAAGTGATATTTTCATAGGCAAACATGAGAAGATCTGTCATAAAGTAAGAAGGTAAAATGAAATTAATATTTTGTCCATCATTAATACCAGCAAAGGCAATACCAACAAGCTCAAAGGCAGGTGTAAAAACTGGTCCTCCTGAGTTACCAGGGCTTAATGGCGCATCAATCTGAATGACTTTGCCAATTTCGGTAAACTCCCTGTTTATATTTGAAACAATTCCCTTTGTATTTGAAAAGCTAAGGCCAAGTGGATTACCGCTTGCTATAACTTCAAGCCCTATCTGAACTTGAGATGCAAGCTTGAAATATTTAAAATCAGGATTTTTATATGGAATCCTCAAAAAAGCTATATCATATGCAGGATCTTCAAGAATAACTTCTGCTTTGAACACACTTGAGCCAAGTTTCACAGAAATTTTATTTATCCCCTTCTTTTCTTCATCGTAAACGACATGATTATTTGTAACTATAAGATCATAATCTATAAAAAATCCAGTTCCAAGCGATATATCTGGTATACTCTGTCCATTTTCTACTTTTATGCCTCTATCGCTAACGACCATAACAATATTTTTGGATAATTCTGAATAGTTCTTTATAAATTTACTTTCAGAAAATTTTTTCTCCTTAACTTCAGAACAGAGATTGCAAAATGGAAAAATATCATTGATGTATTGATTTAGTGCTTTGAAAAAGTAATAGTTTTCTATACTATCAAACTTTACAGCGATATATTTCTTCATGAGTATGAGATTTTCATCTTGAATGTTTGCATTAAAATCGGCAATTTTATCAATTTGAAGGTTTTTAAGGTATTTTACATACCAGTAATTTATAAAGTTTCGAAGTACTATATCTAAAGTTGAGTTTTTTTCTATACTTGTAAGGAACTGATCTGCTATA
>Ga0208695_1000378_pt1 | contig 51035 bp, 41 predicted proteins | sample AD_UKC111_MetaG_FD_184449 | JGI IMG/M metagenome (GOLD analysis project Ga0208695, IMG submission 184449) | Active sludge microbial communities of municipal wastewater-treating anaerobic digesters from Hong Kong - AD_UKC111_MetaG (SPAdes)... | ecosystem: Engineered > Bioreactor > Anaerobic >... | reverse complement strand
ATAGCGGAATTGGGCGGGGTCGATGGGTTTGGCGCTGACTTCATCCAGGGTCATGGCGATGACTTGTAGACCCCGTTTGATGGCGAGCTGGCCTTGGGCGAGATGCCGATAGAGGGTGTTGAGCTGGGGAGGGGAGAGAGGCTGCGCCTGCCCTTGGCTGCGGGGGGACGGTAGAGCGTGTTCGATGCTGTCTAGGCTGTATTTGATTTGCCCTAAGGGATTGCGCATCTCGTGGGCTATGGAGCCGGCTAGGGCGGTGAGGGCTGAACGGAGTTGTTTCTCAGCTTGCTTTTCTGCAAATTGAGAAAGGCTTCCGCCTACCACAATCAAGAGGCATACCGGCAGCCACCAAACGAAAAACTCAAGGGGAATATAAGGATTTGGATTTGTGATCCAAAAAATGGCCAAGCTTAGGCTGTACCCCAGCAGCAGCATGACTATCGTATTGCGCCAATCAACCAACAAAATAATAAGAACCGCCCCCATCACCATGTTAACAACAGAAGCGGTTCCCCCTTGATTTTGCAAGGTAGTGAAGGAAAGCAAAAAAGATAAGCAATAAAAAATTGTTAAATAGGAATAGATAAAATAAAAAGGCTTCAATCTATTGGGCCACCATTGTCTTAAACTTAAAAACAAACATAAAAATGTTGCGCCAAGACGTAGCCAGAAATCGTCATAACGTGGAGGTAATGGTCCAATATAACGGACTAGATAAAACAAAGGGAATGCAATAAAACCAACAACACCTATCCACTCCAAGAGCGGCTTTTTCGCGCCATGATGAAATTGATATCGGTTGTAAAAAACCCTTACCAATTTATAGAAATTACTTAGTAATTTCTTCATATATGGTCCTATGAAAATGCTTGTCTTATTTCATTGCCGAGGGCTACTTAATCTTGGTGGATTCTATTGCAGCATTCTTGGGATAGAAGATAGGTTTATGCGAATTCATAGGTTGTTTTGAATTGATTACGAGTTAAAACTTGTGCCAGAAGATGAAATGCTTGAAAGGGATAGCTTAAACGCCGCTGCAAGCTCATGAAATTGCTCACAAATTTTTTGCCTTTCTTACTTTCTAACGTACCCTCTGTTCTAAAGCCAAAACGGCGGTATAGCCTGCTTAATGGAACGGTAGCAGTTGCATGAAGATGTTGTACATTTTTGAGCTTTATCAGTTCACTGAGTGCTAGTGCCAAGCATCGTGGTAAAAGGTCAGGGTGTCTATCTTCTGGGGCCATTATAAGTCGACCAATTTCCCAAGTATTAGGTCCAAATCTTTCTTGTTCAGCGGTTACTCCCTGCCACAATCTTTCTGTAAGAGTTACACCGTGACCTGTTGGTACAAACCGAATTGTTGTGATAATTCGGTCGTTTAGAGAGATTGCCATCACGATCCCGAGGTTGTCTTTTAAGGTATCAATTGATTCAAGTGTTGGATCAAGATCCTGTTCGGATTTGAAATCGGTATATTGACGAAGATGGGAAATCAGTAGTCGTTCTTCCTGGGTTTTCAGAACTTTAATGCTCAGCCGTTGCTGAGTGATATCGTTAGAAGTTTGTAAGGGAAAAATAATTTCTTTTGGTTTTCTTGTAGGAGAGGAAACGTAAGAAGAAAGCGGAGTAGAGGTGAAGAAACTCAAACGGGCTCGCTCATTTATAATCGGTCCCGATTGTGAGTTATCAAATTTAATAGGAGCTTCCAATCCGAATGCAGCTTTCCCAAAGTGGGGAAAAGCAGGATTTACGCTCTTTTGAGCCATACTTTCAGATAATAAAGTCATAGCAATCTCCCGGAAAAAAGTGAACTACTGTTTGGCTTGCAATTTCTTAAAAAGGTTCTGTTAATCACATACAGCTATGCATAAAACCTCCTAAAACAATAAAGCTGTCCGCAGACAGACATAGTTAGAAGCTGGCGTTCAGAGTTCGCCAATCAAGTACACCTTAAGCTGGTTCGATAGGGGACAGAATAATTTTTGCCAGAAACAGAAAAGAAACCCCGTGGCTTATGCATAAAAATTTCCCTCTTTATGTGGAAATGATGCTTTAACACAAGGGATAATAGTTGCAGAAACCGAAATTGTGAGCAAACTTTATCGAAAAAACTTTCAGTCGGGAGAGTAAGAACAAATAGGAAAGAGACTGAAAGGGGAAGGAAAAGGGTTTAGGGGGTGGGGTAGGAGAGTGGAGGTTGGTAAGCTAGGCTTTAGGGGGGCTTTTGGCTCGTGGGTGGGCAGCATCATAGATTTTGGCTAAATGTTGAAAATCCAGAGCGGTATAGACCTGGGTGGCGGCAATGCTGGCGTGGCCGAGCATTTCCTGTACAGCGCGTAAATCCTGGCTGCTTTGCAGTACATGGCTGGCAAAAGAATGCCGCAACATGTGGGGATGAATATGCATGCTTGCGCCAGCGCGATGGGCGAGTTGTCTAAAAGCAGTGCGGATGCTGCTGCCACTGATGCGTTCTCCCCGCGCGCCTACAAAGAGGGCAGTTTGTTCCGGTCGCGCTATAGTGCTGCGTACTTCGAGCCAGGCGCGAAGCGCTACCAGGGCGGGTTCTCCTGTAGGTATTTTGCGCTGTTTATTGCCTTTTCCAGTGACCGTGACTTCTCCTTCAGCAGCGTCAACCCAACCACGGGCATGGTGGGAAGCCTGTACGTCCAATCCTATGAGCTCTGAGATGCGCAAGCCGCTGGAATACATTAATTCAGCGATAGCTGCATCCCGCAAGCCTAAGGCAGAATTTACAGGTGCATGGTCTAGTAATGCCATCATGTTATCTACGGGAAGTGCTTTGGGTAGACGTTTTTCGGCTTTGGGGGCATGAATATGCAGTGCAGGATTATGGACTAGGTTGCCGTTTAATACTCGCCAGGAAAAATAACCTCTCAGCACAGAGAGGATGCGAGCCATGGAGCGGGGGTTTAAGGCTTTATGGCGCAGTTTGCCTACCAAGAGGCGCAGGTCTTGTTCGGTGAAAGTATCAGGGTCAAACGCGCTGATAGGTGCTTTAGAATCAGTAGTAGCAGTCCAGGTTTTTACAAGAGTGGCTAGATCGGTTTCGTAGGTTCGTAAGGTGGTTGGGGCCAGGCGCTTTCCCAGCTTTAAATACTCAAGATAGAGTTGAAACTTTGCAGGTAAGCGGCTACCAGCGCCGCTAGCGGTTTGTGCATTGACTGCTTGAGGTGATGGCAATGCACTTGAGCCCGGCTGATTAGGCATGATGTCCCGCTGATAGAGCAGATGGCCCTGGTAATAGCCTTGACAAGGCTCCTGAGGCTGCCTGCCCGATACGGACCAGTAGTTCGGTGCCCATGCTGGAGGTAAAGCGCTGAGGGTCGGGTGAGCCTAATACCAGTAAACCGAATGTTTGTGTTGTTCCCTGTGTTCGCAATGGCAGCATGGCTAAAGACAATATAGGGTCTGGTAGCCAATTGGCGGCGGAAAATCCTGAGTTTGGGCCACAATAGGGGGCCATGAGGCCGTTTGTAAAGGTGATCACATCAGGGGCTACGCTGCTAGCACAGGGCAGGTGGATATAGGGGGTGTCAATTTGCCAAAGGCGCAACGCGACATGAGGTACGTTAAAGTAGGTAAGGATTCCGGTTTCAACGAGTTGGGGCAAGTTTGTAGCATCACGTGCAGCAATGAGGGTATGGGTCCAGTCGGCTATTTTGGTCAAGGTGGCATCATTTTCCTGACCGGCTCGGATCATTTCTGCCAATTTCATTTCCAGGCTACGCACTTTGTCTTTGACGGCGAGTAGTTGCCGTTCTACTAGGCTCACGGCTCGCCCGCCGTGAGGGGCGGGGACGCGCATGCTTACAAATACTTCGGCATGGGTTTGAAAAAAATCAGGTTGATCGCGTAAAAAATCAGCAATTCTTGAAGCGCTTAATGTTTCGTTCATAATTGTATTTCCCCCTCAAACACGAACTGCGCAGGTCCGCTTAAAAAGCACATCTGACCTTCGCCTTGCCAATCCACTAGCAAGCTCCCCCCCCGCATGTCTACTGTAACAGGCGAGACCAATAAACCGCATTGAATACCCGTGACTACGGCAGCACATGCACCTGTGCCACAGGCTAGAGTTTCCCCCGCCCCTCGCTCGTACACCCTTAAGCGAATATGCTGGGAATCCAGAATTTGCATGAACCCGACATTGACTTTGGCAATAAATGCGGGATGCGACTCTATCAACGGCCCTTCAGTTAGCACAGGCGCATTGTCTAGGTCTTCAACAATCTGAATGGCATGGGGGTTACCCAAATTCACTACGCTAATATCTCGCCAGTTATTGTTCAGCGCAAAAGTGTACATCCAGTTTTGATGCATTTTCCGGGTAATAAAACCCTGGGGGTCAAAAGGAATGTCTTCAGGAGAAAAACGTGGTACTGCAATTTGTACCCGGATGTTGCCATTATTGAGTTCGGACAAGGTAATAACACCAAAACTTACCTCGACCTGGATGCTGTTCTTTTGCGTTAAGCCTTTGTTGCGGACATATCGTAAAAAACAGCGCGCCCCATTGCCGCAATGCTCTACTTCATTTCCATCAGCGTTGATAATTCGGTAAGAAAAATCATTTTCGGGGTGTGTGGCTTTTCCAATAATGAGAATCTGGTCTGCCCCTACGCCAAAGTGACGGTCTGCCAGGCTACGGTATTGATGGGAGCTTAGGTTCAGGCAGGAGCGCGTATTATCCAGTACGATAAAATCATTGCCAGCACCCTGCATTTTGGTAAAGTGAATTTTCATCGACTTATTATCCCATGCAGTGGGTTTAATACAGAGAGGCTGCGTCTTTAGGGCGGGTTTTATAGCGCCGATGACTCCATAAATACTCTGCACCGGCTTCTATAGCCCAACCTTCTACGGCAGCATTCATGCGGCGGCAAGCGGTGTGTAGCGGCATTTGATCCAGATCTTGCCAGGGAGGCTCTATGGTGATGTGATAGCCGCTGGAGGTCATGCGGGTAATGACGGGAATAATTAAAGCGCGGCTGATTCTGGCCAGTTTAGGCAAAACCGTCAAGGTGGCGGCCTGCTGACCAAACAGGGGTACAAATAAGGCATCCTTAGGGCCAAAATCCATATCGGGCAAACAATAAAACATTCGCCCGTCTTTGAAATCGTTCAGAATATTCCGAATGCCTGCATGTCGGGAGTAACAGCGCACATTTCCCCGACGCAAGCGACAACTTCGAATTAAGGCATCCTTTTTTGGATGGCGCTGTGGTTGATAAAGACCGGTTAAAGGAAGTCCTTCAATGGCTAGTCGAGTCCAAGCTGCATCTACACCGACCATATGAGGAGCCAGTAAGACAATGTTCCTATTTCTAGGAAGAATTTCTAGTCCCTGCAGGGTAATGCGGGATTTAATGCTTGCCTGGCTACCTCGCCATATCCAGGCCCTGTCAGCCAGGGATTGGGCGAGGGCAACAAAATGTTGAATGCAGCGCAACTCTCGCCGCCATGTCGACTCCCGGGCAAAGGCTAAGCTCAGATTGACTCGGGTAATTTTTCGTCGGTGGTGTAAAAGCAAATAGGCCAGGACTCCAAAAATTGCAGCTCCCACTCGTAGTACCCGTAGCGGCAACCATGCCAGCAAGCTCATTAGTATTTTCATTGAGGTAGGGACGGTGTGGATGAAGAGGGCAGACCTTTGTAGCGTTTATAGGTCCACCAATACTGTAAAGGGGCCAAGGCCACTAGCTTTTCAAGGGCATGGTTGATACAAGTGGTATCTTGCACAGGGTCTCCCGTTAACATTTTATCAAAGGCTTCAAAATGCAGCATCCAGCCCCTGCTTTTAGGCTGGCGTACAGCAACTACCAGTACGATAGGGGCATTGCAACTTGCTGCCAGCTTGCAAGGTAAGGTCATGGTGTAGGCTGGCTTCTCAAACCAATTGACCCATACCCCTTCTCCTTTGCTAGGCACTTGATCCGGCAGCAGGCCAATCGCTTGACCTTTTCGCAGTGCTTTTAGCATTAAACGTACCCCTTTTGTGTCGGCACTGGCAAGGTGCAGATTATGCCGTACCCGGGCTTTTGCAAGAAAAGGAGCAAGCCAGCGCTTAGAGGAAGGACGGTAGAGCACGGTAATAGGAGTACCCATTTGAGCTTTCTGTGCAAGCGGTGAGTGATAACGTGCGGCGAACCATTGTGCAGTCACTTCAAAGCACCCCATATGCGGGGTCAAAAAAATGACTCCTTTACCCTGTGCAATAGCCGCATCCAGTGGCGCGGTGCTTTGGGTGAGGACACGAGCCATTACGGTATCGGTGGGCCTTAGCCATACCCACGCCAGCTCAAGGACTGCACGGCCATTTTCCTGCAAGGCGCGCCAGGCACTAAAAGGCTGTTTTGCCTGTTCTAGATTAGCCTGCGTAATGTGACGGATTGCCGGCGATAAAAGAGCAAGCAATACTCCGCAGCCTGCACCCAGGATGTGTAACACTTTTAAAGGAAAAAAAGACAAAAGTCGAAAGAAAATTATCATTAATCGCGATACACTAGCGGTTGCGCAGAGTTAATGGGCAACTTGCGGGGCGCAACCGGAAAAACCAAGAGTCTAACCGGCAAATAAATTCCGCTAAAGCGACCGCCATGTAAAAACTGGCGACGCCAGAACTTTGTTTTGCTCGCAGCAGCTTTTTTAAGGAGTTTTTACTATGGCATCTGACTTTCTGTTTACCTCTGAATCTGTTTCTGAAGGCCATCCTGATAAGGTGGCTGATCAAATCTCCGACGCTATTTTGGACGCTATTTTTGAGCAGGATCCACGTTCGCGAGTGGCTGCTGAAACTCTTTGCAATACCGGTCTTGTGGTGCTTGCTGGTGAGATTACTACCAATGCGCATGTAGATTACATTCAAGTGGCTCGTGACACTATTAAACGTATTGGTTATGACAACACAGAATATGGTATTGACTATAAAGGCTGCGCTGTCATGGTCTGCTATGACAAGCAGAGCAACGATATTGCCCAAGGGGTTGATCATGCCTCAGACGATCATTTAAATCAAGGTGCGGGAGATCAAGGCCTGATGTTCGGTTATGCCTGCGATGAAACCCCTGTTCTGATGCCGGCGCCTATCTATTATGCCCACCGCTTGGTGGAGCGCCAAGCCATGTTGCGCAAAGATGGCCGCTTACCCTGGCTGCGTCCCGATGCGAAATCTCAGGTAACGATGCGCTATGTGAACGGCAGGCCTCACAGTATTGACACGGTGGTATTGTCTACCCAACATGCTCCGGATATTAGCCAGGAGCGTATTCAGGAAGCGGTCATTGAAGAAATTATTAAACCTTCCTTACCCAAAGAGTGGTTGCAGAATACGCGCTATCTGGTGAATCCTACAGGGCGTTTTGTCATCGGTGGCCCTCAGGGGGATTGTGGCCTAACCGGCCGAAAGATTATTGTAGATACTTATGGAGGAGCTTGTCCCCATGGGGGCGGTGCATTCTCAGGCAAAGATCCTTCCAAGGTAGACCGCTCGGCCGCTTATGCAGCGCGTTATGTAGCAAAAAACGTAGTCGCTGCAGGTCTTGCCAGACAATGCCAAGTGCAAGTGGCCTATGCTATAGGGGTGGCTAAACCCATCAATATTACTGTTTATACGGAAGGCACCGGCTTAATTCCTGATGAAAGAATTGCTCAATTAGTGGCTGCACATTTTGATTTGCGCCCTAAAGGCATTATTCAAATGTTAGATTTATTGCGTCCGATTTATTTAAAAACAGCAGCGTATGGACATTTTGGTCGACAGGAACCAGAGTTTTCCTGGGAAGCTACTGACAAGGCACTGCTGTTGCGTAGTGCTGCTGGTGTCTAAAAGAACAACTTTGGGAACTTCGAATAATCTACTGTGCAAGCCGGATCGGTTTTTGTGGTGCTTCAGTTACCCACGTAGGCATCCACTGCTGAAGTCGGCTGCGAGAGGCTAGTACGATTGTTAGAATTTCCTTTCCTTTTCCCTAGTATTCATGAGCCTTTCAGATTAATTTCTGTTTGGAAACCTCGTAAATACTAGGGAAATTAGCTTAAGAAAATATAGCTTTCATAAATCCTGCTTGCTTGTAGAGCGTGGCTTTTTATAAGCTATATTGAATTCTTTTTTTTTTAGGCCTAGCCCTTTTCTCTTAATGATTGCTCCATTAGCTTTTGCATTCCTGGCTTCTACTGGATTAGCAGCATTGATATTATTGACACGAGGTGTTCATCTACATTTCACAGGCTCGGATCGTCACGAGGGGCCGCAACATATGCAGCTGCAGCGTTTGCCGCGCGTGGGGGGGCTTGCAATATTTATGGGTTTTTTTATCGCTGTGGGAGTGGCTCGTCTTTTTGGCTACATTTCTGCTCCGACACAAAGCATGGCCAATACCTTGGGTTTATGCAGTCTGCCCGTGGTGATTGCCGGGTTACTGGAGGATTTGTCTAATCGGGTACGTCCTCTGTGGCGCATGCTGGCGGCCTTTGTTGCGGCCATGCTTGCGGTGTATCTGTTGGGGGCCAACATTCAAAGCCTACATCTGGCTTTATTTGATCAATGGCTTTTTCAATATGGATGGCTTTCTTGCGCGATAACCTTGCTGTCGATTGCTGGTTTAGTGCATGCCATGAATATTATTGATGGTTTAAACGGCTTACTGGCTGGAGTTTGTTTACTAATTTTTGCCGCCTTGGGGTGGGCTGCCAATCGGGCAGGAGATACTGCGCTGACAAGCATTTGTGTCCTATGTTTTGGAGTGACTGCAGGATTTTTCGGTTTCAATTTCCCAAAAGCAAAGCTAATTTCAGGAGATGGCGGTGCTTACTTTCTGGGCTTTATGATTGCGCTGCTTTCCGTTTTGCTTGTTCAAAGAAACCCGGGGATTAGTCCCTGGTTTCCTTTGTTGCTAGCTTCTTATCCCATCACTGAAACCTTGTTTTCTATTATTCGGCGTTTCATCAAGGGCTCAAAAATTAGTGGGGCTGATAATCAGCATCTACATTCTCTGATGGCTTTTTCGCTTAAAGAAAAGCATCGCGCGGGCCATCGGGTATTGTTGGGGTTTAACGCAGGAGCTAGCATTCGATGTATGGGCCTAGCTCTCTTCGGAACGTTTAGCGCCTGGGTTTTTGTAGATAATGTGCCAATGCTGCAGTGGATGTGCTTAGGGTTTGTGCTTTTATATCTGCTCATTTTTTATAATGAAATAAAAAAACAGATGTTGGATCATTCTTCTGAAACCAATGAATCGGGTAGTACCACTCCTTCTTAACTTTTATTTCAAGTTGTTACCAAAATGGGAACGCTCACTTTCGTGCGTCATGGTCAGGCCTCTTTTGGTGCGGAGGATTACGATCAGCTCAGCGCTTTAGGTCGTCAGCAAAGTTTGCGTTTAGGCGAACATTTCCGAAGCCGAGGACAAGTGTTTCATGCAGTGATGTGTGGCACGCTCAGACGCCATTTGCAAACTTGGCAGGAGATTGCCCAGGGAATGCAGGTACAGATGGAAGAGCTGCCCTGGCCGGATCTAAATGAGTATGACAGTAATGCCCTGATTGCGGCTATTCATCCGACAGCGCTACCAAAACCTACCACGCCAGAACTATACCGTCATCATTTTCGTCTGCTACGTCAGGGTCTTGAATCCTGGATGCAGGGGAAAATTGCACCTGCTGGAATGCTTAGCTATGCTGAATTTTTGGCAGGAGTACGCCGTGTGCTGGATCATGTACGACTCAAGCATTACGGGGAAAATGTACTGATTGTTTCCAGTGGTGGGCCGATCTCTACTGCCGTAGGGGCTGTTCTGGGAACAAGCCCTGAAACCACTATTGAATTGAATCTGCGCATTCGCAATACTGCAGTTAGCGAGTTTGCGTTTACCCCTAAGCGGCATATGTTGCTTAGTTATAACTATTTGCCCCACTTGGATAGCAAAGAGTATGAGCAATGGATTACCTATGCCTGACGGTAGGGGTCTTTAGCGCTCGCCAGTCTGCAGTTTCCACAAGGCGGCATATCGTCCTTTTTTCAGCAGCAATTGCTCATGCGTACCACTTTCTACGATACGCCCTGCTTGCACAAGATGAATACAGTCGGCGTGGCGTACAGTAGAAAGGCGGTGCGCAATCACAAGGGTAGTGCGATTGCGGCTGATAGTTTCTAACGAGCGCTGAATCGCAGCTTCAGTTTCATTGTCTACTGCACTCGTCGCTTCATCCAGAATCAGAATAGGAGGGTTTTTTAAAATAGCCCTTGCTAAAGCCAGACGCTGACGTTGACCGCCGGAGAGTTTTTGCCCCCGTTCTCCAATACGGGTAGAAAAACCTGATGGCAATTGATTGATAAATAGTGCAGCTTCAGAAGCACTAGCTGCTTGGGCAATGGCTTGCTGACTTGCATTTGTGGTGCCATAGGCAATGTTTTGCGCTATGTTGCCATCCGTTAAAAAAGTATCTTGTGATACATAGCCTATACATCGGCGCAAATCCTGAAGGTCTAGAGTATGAATAGGCTGACCATCGAGCAATATCTGGCCGGACTGGGGTTCGTAAAAGCGAAGAAGAAGCTTGATGAGGGTAGATTTCCCCGATCCCGTGGTTCCGGCAAATGCAATCGTTTTCCCCGCAGGAATCACTAGATTGATATTTTCAAGAACAGGCTTTTCATCATAAGCAAAAGAAACATTTTCAAACCGTAACTCACCTTTAACTTGTTCAGAGGGGAAATGTTTTCCCTCATACTCGATGCTAATCGGGGTATGAAGCAATTTCATAGCACGATCGATGGCGGCCATGGAGCGTTGATAGAGATCGGTGACCTCGGCTAAGCCAGTGAGCGGCCACAGCAGACGTTGGGTTAAAAATACTAATACGGAATAAGCGCCAACGGCTAACTCTCCCTGCAGCGTAAGCCAACCTCCATATAAAAGCGTTGCAGTGAAACCGCACAAGATGGCAATCCGGATCACAGGGGTAATCGCAGCACTCAGACGTATGGCCTTGGCATTGGCTTGTCGATAATTATTGCTGGCGTTTCTGATCTGTTCGGCTTCAAATTCTTCCGTAGCAAATGCTTTAATAGTTGCTAAACCTAGAAGATTGTTGTTTAGCCGTGCGCTGACATCACCTGAAGCCTCGCGTACTTTGGTATAGCGCGGTGCTAAACGTTTCTGAAACCAAAAGGCTCCAAACAGAATCATGGGAATGGGCAGTAAAGCGATTAGTGCAATATTGGGCTGTAATGCAAAAAATACGGCACTAATCATGATGGAGGAGCAAAATACCTGAATAATTTGATTTGCGCCTCCATTGAGAAATCGTTCCATCTGATTAATGTCGTCATTTAAGATGGACATCAAATTACCGGTACGCTGCGTTTCAAAATATCGCATCTGCAGCTTTTGCACATGCTGGTAAGCATCCAGTCGTAAGTCATGCTGTATATCTTGAGCCAATTGTCTCCATTTCACTTCATATAAATACTGAAACAGAGATTCTCCTGCCCAAATAAAAATATTAAGAACGCCCAATACCAGCAGTTGCTCCCAGGTATTGCTAATACCAAGATGGCCTAAAAGCTTACGGGCTAAAAAACTTTGCTCGCCTTTGACGACCACATCAACGGCCGCTCCGATAAGAACTTCTGGAAGAATATCGAAGAATTTATTGAGAACGGAATAAAGAGCCGCGAGGCGAAAATTACGTTGATAAGCCTTAGCATAGTTAAAAAGTTTTTGAATGGGATGAGAGCGAGGCATGCAGTCAGAAGCGTAGGAGGATGAGCCCATATTATCCAATAAAGTGCTCCTCCTTACTTTCTGAATCATGGATAGCGTTGTTACATGATCTTGTCGTGCAAGCACTGTTGGGGAGGTGAGCCGAGAAATAACTGATCTAGGACCTGTTCACCCTGTTTTTACCCGATGCGTTGCAAGTCAAAAAAGCCATGCACAAGGCGTAAAATGCCGCCGAGATGGCGGCTTCTCGTATGCTTAAACCCTGCTTGACCTTGCACGGGTGGGTATTTCTACCTTATTGAGTTATCTCGAATGGTTTTTAGGAAGCTTTTCTAGATTGATTTCTCGGGTTCTTATCCTGTTGGTTGGTACAGTAAGCCTACAACGCGGCTTGCGCGTCGTGCCGATTGCACTTTATTCTCCTACATTCAACTTTTAGAAAATTTCCTTCGTTTTCAGATACTCTACTTTTATCCCCAAGGGGCCAGCTCACATCTAACATTGGCCTCTGCCAATAAGGCCGGAAAAGGGGAGGGAGGAGAGGCGTCAGTAAATAGACAGTCTATCTGACTTAAATGGCCCAGCTCCACCATAGCCGAGCGATTAAATTTACTGATGTCTGCCGCGAGCCAGACTTGGCGGGAGTGTTCAATAATAGCGCGGGCAACTTTTACTTCACGGTAATCAAAGTCGCGCAATGTTCCATCTGCTTCAATGCCTGAAATTCCGATGACTCCAATATCTACTTTAAATTGCGTAATAAAGTCTACAGTGGCTTCCCCAACAATTCCGTAATCGCGCGGGCGAACAACGCCGCCGGCGATAATCACTTCGCAGGAAGGGGCATCGCTCAAAATTGCGGCAACATTTAGATTATTGGTAATGACTCGCAAGCCTCGGTGTAGTACTAAAGCACGCGCAATTGCCTCAGTCGTGGTGCCTATATTGAGGAATAAGGAACAGCCATTGGGAATGGCTTTGGCTACAGCTCTTGCGATACGCTGTTTGGCCTGTAAATGTAAAGTTTGTCGTTGCCGATAAGCAATATTTTCTACCGTGGAGCTGGGTAGACGGACTCCTCCATGAAAGCGTGCCAATAAGCCTGCATTTACCATTTGTTGAGCGTCACGCCGTATGGTTTGCACGGTTACTCCTAACGTTTCTGCCAACGATTCAATAGAGGCTGAACCATCGGCAACGACGCGTGCTAAAAGTTCTGCCTGGCGGGGATTTGGAGTCATGTGAAAAACGCTTCCCTTGAAGAAAACAAAAGAAGGATTTTTGGCTGTTTTTAACAAAATTAACAGAGAAAAATAAAAAATTCGTATAAATCCCCTCTTGTATCTTTACAGCAAGGCTGATATAAACTCGAAGAAGAAAAAAAAGAATAAAAAAGAAAAAAAAATGAATTTTTAGCTTGTTACAGCATTTTTTACTTAAAGCGTCTTCTATGAATAGCTTTTCGCTGTCGAATCAGGTTCCTTCCTCAGAAAATATCCAAGAACTTCATTGCGATGTACTGGTAGTTGGAGGAGGGATTAATGGAGTAGGTATTGCGCGGGATTTGGCCGGCCGTGGCTTAAAAGTCGTGCTGTGTGAAAAAGATGATCTAGCTGCCCATACTTCTTCCTCGTCTACAAAGTTAATTCATGGGGGATTGCGGTATCTGGAGTATTACGAATTCTCCCTTGTCCGCAAATCATTGATTGAGCGGGAGGTCCTTCTTAAAAGCGCGCCCCATATCATGTGGCCTTTGCGGTTTGTCATGCCGCATGATCCGAATATGCGGCCTTTGTGGTTTTTACGGCTGGGTTTGTTCTTTTATGATCATCTCGCCAAACGCAATATTCTTCCTGCTTCTGAAAAACTCGCCTTACGTCATCATCCTGCAGGGCAGCCCCTTAAACCTGCTTTTACCCAAGGTTTAGTTTATTCAGATGGTTGGGTAGATGATGCTCGCTTGGTCGTACTAAATGCCATAGCAGCACGTGAGCTGGGAGCTACTGTTTTAACGCGTACTCTGTGTAGCAAAGCTGAGCGTAGTGATTCTGGCTGGAAAGCGCACCTTCATTCTAGTGAGGGAATATCCTATCAGGTGCAGGCTCGTGCATTGGTAAATGCTACCGGACCTTGGGTAGAGCAATTTTTACATGAGCAGGTCTCTGAGCCTAATGCACAGACAAAATCTTTACGCTTAGTGAAAGGCAGCCATATTGTGGTGCCAAAAATGTTTGAGCATTCCATGGCCTATATTTTTCAAAATCCCGATAAGCGCATTATTTTCGTAGTGCCTTATGAAGAAAAATTTACATTGATTGGAACTACCGATGTGGAGTATCAGGGAGAAATTGAGAAAGTTCATATTTCAGAAGATGAGGTTGATTATTTATGTGAACAAGCGAGCCGCTATTTTGTAAAACCTGTCAATAAAGCGGATGTAGTCTGGAGCTATTCCGGGGTAAGGCCATTATTGGATGATGCTTCAGATAATCCAGCCGCAGTGACCCGAGACTATTTGCTTGAGTTAGATACCCAAGCAGCACCCTTGTTATCGGTATGGGGCGGAAAAATTACGACTTTCCGCAAATTGGCAGAAGAAGCGGCTGATCTATTGTCGGTGCCCTTAAAGAGTCCTGCATCTGCCTGGACGGCAGGCAAAACCTTGCCGGGAGGGGATCTTAGTATTTACACTCCTGCTACTGAACGCCCGGACTTGGATTTCTCGCGGTTTGAAGCCGTCCTGGCAGAAAATTTTCCATGGTTACCTGCTTCACTGCGACATCGATTAGCACGCTGTTATGGGAGTTTATTGTTACACATACTTTCTGGAGCTACCTGTCTGAACGATCTAGGTGAGAGAATAGCCCCCGATCTGTATGAAGCTGAGTTACATTATTTATGCAAACACGAATGGGTTACTTGTGCGGAGGATGTATTGTGGAGGCGTACCAAACTCGGCTTGCATTTAAACGTTCACGATCAGGCTGCGGTTGCAGCGTGGTTTGATAAGCAAAAACGCCTAAACAATGCAGAGCAAATACAAAGCCTTACGGCATAAAGTAGTTTCAAGCAGGGAGACTTCATGCAATTGATGCTGGAACGCGTCGAAAAACAGGTAGGACTTCAGACTTTTCTCTATCCTCTTGATATGGCCCTTCAGCCCGGTGCGTTGACTGTCTTGCTGGGAGCTACACAAGCCGGAAAAACTACTTTAATGCGTATCATGGCGGGACTGGATATTCCCAGCAAAGGCAAGGTGAAAGTAGATGGCCAAGATGTTACTGGTAAGCCCGTACGTGAGCGAAATGTGGCGATGGTATACCAGCAATTTATTAACTATCCATCCATGACCGTTTACGAAAATATCGCTTCCCCGCTTAAGATACGTCGGGAACGCAATATTCGAACCCGGGTAATAGAACTGGCTGAGAAGCTCCATATTGAACCGTTTCTGAATCGTCTGCCAGCAGAATTATCTGGAGGGCAGCAACAGCGCGTAGCCTTGGCCAGAGCTTTAGCTAAAAATGCGCCTCTTATGCTCTTAGATGAACCCTTAGTGAATTTGGATTACAAACTAAGAGAACAATTACGCGAAGAACTTGGATTTTTGTTTGCTACCGGTAATGCAACTGTCGTGTATGCCACTACTGAACCGTCGGAAGCCTTACTACTAGGAGGATACACTGCTGTAATAGAAGCGGGGCGACTACTGCAATACGGCCCCACAGCACAGGTGTTTCATTACCCTCAATCCATTGAGGTGGCCCGTGCTTTTAGTGACCCACCGATGAATTTATTTGATGCTTATTTGACAGAAACTGGCATAAAGCTGGCGGGTGATGTAGTGCTCACTCTATCGGAGAACTTTCTACAAAACCTTAAAGTCATAGATCCACAGCTCACCATAGGAATACGGGCTAGCGACCTAAAGCTGAGGCCATTACCGGAAGATGCTGCTTTACTGGGAAGAGTTGAACTCGCAGAAATTTCGGGTTCTGACACTTTTGTACATGTTCATACCGCCTTGGGTGAACTGGTTGCACAACTGACCGGCGTACATTTTTTTGAACTGGGTTCGAATCTCACCTTATATCTGAATCCGCAACAGCTGTATATGTTTGATCAGAAGGGTAGATTATTACGTGCTCCTACCCGATCGGGGAGCTCTTATGGCTCGTCTTGACCTGGACTTAGCACACTCCTACAAAGCTAATCCTCAAAGTGACGAAGATTACGCTTTGCTGCCCTTGAAGATGTGTTTTGAGGATGGAGGAGCTTATGCGCTTCTTGGGCCTTCAGGCTGTGGCAAAACTACCTTGCTCAATATTATCTCCGGATTAATCCGACCTTCACAAGGAAGTGTTCATTTTGGAGGTAATGAGGTCACCAACAAAACACCTCAAGCCCGCAATATTGCTCAGGTATTTCAGTTTCCCGTGATCTATGACACCATGACTGTTGCGGACAACTTGGCATTTCCCCTCCGTAACCGGGGTGTAGCGCCTGCCCAGATCAAGCAACGGGTAGGACAAATTGCTGAAATGTTAGAACTGTCAGCACAGCTAGATTCCCCGGCTTCAGGCCTAGCTGCGGATGCCAAGCAAAAAATTTCACTGGGGCGAGGATTGGTACGCAGCGATGTTTCAGCCGTGCTATTTGATGAACCTCTCACGGTGATTGATCCGCATCTCAAATGGAAACTGCGCCGTACCCTTAAACAAATTCATCGCGAGTTAAAACTCACCTTTATTTATGTAACGCATGACCAGGTAGAAGCACTCACCTTTGCCGAGCAGGTGGTGGTGATGACACGTGGCCGAGTTGTCCAGGTAGGGTCGGCTGATGCATTATTTGAGCGACCAAAACATACGTTTGTAGGTCATTTTATTGGTTCACCAGGAATGAATTTTTTACCTGTACAGTGCAGGGATGGCAATTTGCAAGTAAGTGGTGTAGCTCTTACTTTGCCACTTAGCCCATCACAGGAAATTTTAAACGCTGGGCAAGTGACTTTAGGAATTCGACCAGAGTATGTAACTCTAGTTGAGAAAGACGCACCCGGTGCCCTACCGGTCACTGTTTCCCAAGTCCTCGATATTGGTGCCTATTGGCTAATCAATAGTTTTCTGGGCAATAGTGTGGTGCGGGCTAGGCTGAGTGGAGATACCCCTGTTCCTCAGGTGGGGGATACCGTGTGGCTTAAAGTAATTAGCGAGCATACTTGTTACTACAAAAATGAGGAATTATTGATATGAGTAGCAGTATGAAACCAGTCAACCAAAAAGCCTGGTTGCTGATTCTACCAGTGATTATTTGCGTGGCCTTTTCTGCGATTTTGCCCCTCATGACCGTTGTTAATTACTCTGTACAAGACATTATTTCGCCAGAACGCACGGTCTATGTAGGGACAGAATGGTTCAAACAAGTGATGCGGGATGAGGAGCTGCATTCAGCCTTGTTGCGCCAGATTCTGTTTTCACTTGCGGTGTTACTGATCGAGATTCCCCTGGGCATTGCACTTGCACTCTCTATGCCTGCTCAAGGTTGGAAGGCTTCTGCAGTATTGGTGCTAGTAGCTATTTCTCTGCTTATTCCCTGGAATGTAGTGGGCACTATCTGGCAAATTTATGGGCGTACGGATATTGGATTGCTTGGAGTAGCGCTAGATAAACTTGGAATTGAATACAGTTATACAGGCAGCGCTAGGGATGCTTGGTTAACTGTACTAATAATGGATGTATGGCATTGGACCCCATTGGTAGCGCTATTGTGTTATGCCGGTTTGCGCGCTATTCCCAATGCCTACTATCAGGCAGCACAAATCGATGGTGCATCTAAGCTAGCGATTTTTCGCTACATTCAATTGCCCAAGTTACGTGGGGTATTGATGATTGCCGTACTACTGCGATTTATGGATAGTTTCATGATTTATACCGAGCCATTTGTCTTGACGGGAGGTGGCCCAGGCAATGCGACAACCTTTCTGTCGCAATATCTGACTCAAAAGGCGGTAGGTCAGTTCGATTTAGGTCCGGCTGCGGCATTTTCACTGATCTATTTTCTGATTATTTTACTTTTGTGCTTCATTCTTTATAACTGGATGCAGCAGCTTGGACAACAGACACGGACAGAGGATATTCATGAATGAGCGCCGCTTTAAAAAGCGTACGATTTTCTTATTGGCCTATTTATTGTTCGCCATTTTGCCGGTGTACTGGATGATCAACATGTCGTTTAAGACGAACGAAGAAATTCTGGGCGCTTTCTCCCTCTGGCCACGCAGTTTCACGTTTGATAACTTTCGCACTATTTTGACGGATGCCTCTTGGTATTCTGGCTATATCAATTCGATGATTTATGTGGCCATCAATACCCTTATTTCTTTAACCGTTGCTTTACCAGCGGCTTACGCTTTTTCACGCTACAGTTTTTTAGGAGATAAGCATGTCTTTTTTTGGTTGTTAACTAACCGCATGACTCCTCCAGCAGTATTTTTATTACCGTTTTTTCAGTTGTATACCACTTTGGGCCTGATGGATACGCATATTGCAGTGGCTTTAGCTCATCTGGTTTTTAATGTGCCTTTAGCTGTCTGGATTCTGGAAGGTTTCATGAGTGGCATCCCTAGGGAAATCGATGAGACCGCTTATATAGATGGCTATAGTTTTCCGCGCTTTTTTCTGACAATATTTATTCCTTTGATTAAGGCAGGTATCGGGGTTGCAGCATTTTTTTGTTTTATGTTCAGTTGGGTAGAGCTACTCATGGCCAGAACGTTGACTAGCGTGAATGCAAAGCCGATTGTCGCTACGATGACGCGTACCGTATCAGCATCTGGAATGGACTGGGGGGTGCTGGCTGCAGCAGGGGTTCTAACGATTGTTCCTGGGGCCATTGTGATCTGGTTTGTCCGGCACTATATTGCCAAAGGCTTTGCAATGGGACGGGTCTGAAATGTTTGCCTGGATGGTCTGGACAACTCCCGTTGCCGTGTTTTTTAGTGTTATTGCTCTGTTACTGATTTTTATGACGATTTGGGAAATAAAATCGCCCACCTCTGTCCGTAAAGGCTGGCTTCCCATTGCCACCACTCGAGGGGACAGGCTCTTTATTGGCTTATTATGCGCAGCTTATTTGAATCTTGCCTGGGTTGGTCTGAGTGAAAAAATAATGTACTGGCTTGCACTGGAGCAAGAACCGAGCGTATGGATCAGTTTTGTGTTTTCAATGATTTTTTTATTACTGCTTATGCGTAAAGGATAAATCTCGGCGTTTTAAAAAAGGACGCTTGGCTGTTACTTCCCGCAGCCAAATCCTAAGCTATATCGGGAAGTTAACAGAGGAGATAATGCATGAAAAAAAGTTTGATCACAATGGCAGTAGCCTCTGCCGTCCTGGCAATGAGTCAGTCTGCATGGGCTGGTGAAGCCGAAGCTAAAAAGTGGATAGATACAGAGTTTCAGCCTTCCACGCTGACCAAAGAACAGCAAATGGCTGAAATGAAATGGTTTATTGAAGCTGCGAAAAAACTGCAAGCAAAAGGTGTCAAGGAAATTTCAGTCGTTTCTGAAACCATTACTACCCATGAGTATGAGTCTAAAACTTTGGCTAAAGCGTTTGAAGAAATCACGGGTATCAAAGTTAAACATGATCTGATCCAGGAAGGGGACGTTGTTGAAAAACTGCAAACCTCCATGCAGTCGGGTAAATCTATTTATGATGGCTGGATCTCGGATTCTGACCTGATTGGCACCCACTACCGTTACGGCAAGATCATGAATCTAACGGACTACATGGCAGGCCCTGGTAAAGAATGGACCAACCCTAGCCTAGATCTGAAAGATTTTATTGGTTTAAGCTTTACGACAGCGCCGGATAAAAAGCTCTATCAATTACCGGATCAGCAGTTTGCCAATCTGTATTGGTTCCGCGCAGATTTGTTTGCGCGCAAAGATTTACAAGATAAATTTAAAGCTAAATATGGCTATGAGCTCGGTGTTCCCTTGAACTGGAGTGCCTATGAAGATATTGCCGCTTTCTTTACAGAAGATGTAAAAACCATAGACGGAAAACCCATTTATGGTCACATGGACTATGGTAAAAAAGACCCCTCCTTAGGGTGGCGTTTTACCGATGCCTGGCTCTCGATGGCCGGTACGGCAGATATTGGGATTCCTAATGGTAAACCGGTAGATGAATGGGGAATCCGCGCTTCTGCAGACGGCTGCAATCCACTAGGTGCCTCCGTTTCTCGTGGTGGTGCCACCAACTCACCTGCGGCTGTTTATGCATTAACAAAATATGTAGATTGGATGAAAAAGTACGCACCCAAAGAAGCCACCGGGATGACTTTTGGTGAAGCAGGCCCTGTTCCAGCACAGGGGCAAATTGCACAGCAAATTTTCTGGTATACCGCTTTTACGGCCGATATGACCAAACCCGGCTTGCCCGTTGTGAACGCGGACGGTACACCCAAATGGCGTATGGCTCCCGGTCCCAATGGTCCTTACTGGAAACAGGGTATGCAAAATGGTTATCAGGATGTAGGCTCCTGGACCTTCTTTGCCAATCATGATGCTAACAAAACTGCTGCCGCTTGGTTGTATGCACAGTTCGTTACTGCAAAAACCACCTCTTTAAAGAAAACCTTGGTGGGCCTCACCCCTATCCGTGAGTCGGATATTCAATCTAAGGCGATGACCGATATGGCTCCTAAGTTAGGGGGCTTGGTAGAGTTTTATCGCAGCCCTGCGCGTGTAGCATGGACCCCTACTGGTACCAATGTTCCTGATTATCCAAAATTGGCACAGTTGTGGTGGAAGAACGTGGCTGTAGCTGTTACAGGCGAGAAAACCCCGCAAGCCGCAATGGATAATTTAGCCGAAGAAATGGATCAAGTGATGGCGCGTTTAGAAAGAGCGGGCATGGCGCGCTGCGCTCCCAAGCTTAATCCAAAAGGCGATCCTAATAAATATTTATCCGATAAAGCTGCTCCTTGGAAAAAATTGGATAATGAAAAACCAAAAGGCGAAACCATTAGCTACGACAAGTTGCTGGGGGCCTGGAAACAAGGAAAAGTCCGTTAATTTTTCTGCGGTTCAGGTTTGATCAGATTTAAAAAGATCAGATCTGCAAAGAAGAGTCTGCACTATAAAAACGCGCCCAGTGATTGGGCGCGTTTTTAATGAGATCATTAAAAAGATCCTCAGGAAATATTAATTAAATAGAATGATGAAGGTCCAAAAAACCCGCATCAGCAAAATAGCCAGCTATGGGCGGATATTGACACACTGCTTCTTTTTTAAAGAGCTTTCGGTCGTTTTAAACTTTGCTCAGGCTTCAGCAAAAATAGCGGGCGCATAGAGTAGGACCTTACAAGTTTTTCCTAATCTATCCTACAGACCAGCTTTCTGAACAAGCCATACTACCTTTTTAAATTATTTTTAATTAATAGGAGAAAGTAGTGCTTACTCAGAAACAAATAGACTGTCTGAATGCATGCAATGAATGTGCTATGACCTGCCTGCAATGTGCAGCCAGTTGCCTTCAAGAAGCTAACCTAAAAGACATGGTCCGCTGTATCGCATTAGATTGGGAATGTGCCGATATTTGTCGGCTTGCAGCCGCCTCAATAGCACGGGAGGGAGAATATGCACAAGCTATCTGTGCTCTTTGTGCACAGATATGTAAAACCTGTGCTGTCGAATGCTCTCAGCATCCCGTTGAGCATTGTCAAAAATGTTCAGATGCGTGTAGGCGTTGCGCTGATGCTTGCTTAACGATGAAATAACTTTAACTTGCACACTTTTAGCGGGCTTAAAAAACATAAAAAAATAAGCCTTATTAAATCTTGTCTTTTTATCCTTTTAAATTGTTTCTAAATCTACAAGGAAATAGTTTCTTTTACCTACTTCAAGTGGGTTTAAGCTGCTTCTTTGCACGAAGAGCCGAAGTCAATATACTTATTGCTCTTTTTTAGACAGTGGAATTTGTAGGCGTAGTGCTTCTGTTTTGCGATTTAAAATGTTGAGCTATTTTTAGGCTTCATTTTCTAATGAAGAAACCTTGCTAGGTAGCAGCATTTTTCAAGGGGGCCTTCTTAAGTGATTCTCATGAGGACACTGCGCTTAAACTTCTTTTGGCGTTATAAGAAATTTTCAGTTCTCTGAAAGAAAAATTTAAATCAAATATGAATGCTGCAAATATTGTTATTAGCACCGTAGATAATGTAGGGCTAATTACACTGAACCGTCCTAAACAGCTGAATGCCTTAAACGATGCGCTAATGGACGAATTAGGTCAGGCTCTACGAACGTTTGATGCGAATACAGAAATTGGTTGCATTATTTTGACCGGCAATGAAAAGGCTTTTGCTGCTGGAGCGGATATTGCTGTAATGGCCTCGTGGACGTATATGGAGGCGTATGGCTCTGAATACATTAGCCGTAACTGGGAAACGATTAGACAAATCAAAAAACCTGTGATTGCAGCTGTGAGTGGATTTGCATTGGGAGGGGGCTGTGAATTGGCCATGATGTGCGACATCATTATTGCTGCCCACACCGCAAAATTTGGCCAACCAGAAGTGAAGCTTGGAATATTACCCGGAGCGGGAGGTACGCAGCGACTTCCTCGGGCTGTAGGCAAAGCCAAAGCGATGGACTTGTGTCTGACGGGAAAATTAATAGATGCTGAGCAAGCAGAGCGGGCGGGCCTAGTCTCGCGCGTAGTTTCTGCAGAAAACCTTATGGATGAGACATTGGCTGTTGCTAAACAAATTGCTGGTATGAGTCAGCCGATTGTCAAAATGATTAAGGAATCTGTCAATCGCGCTTATGAAACATCTCTTGCAGAGGGTATCTTATTTGAGCGACGGATGTTTCACAGTGCATTTGCTACCGAAGATCAAAAAGAAGGGATGCAGGCTTTTCTTGAAAAGCGCTCTCCTCAATTTAAAAACCGTTAACTCCGACTGTGGAGATACCTTCTTTTAAGCTAAAGCGTCTATCTTTGTTCTTGATAGGTCTGGGCTTACTGGCAAACAGCATCAGTCTGCTTTTTCTGCAGGTCTCCAATTTTGGAGTGCAGCTGCCGCTAGCTCTAGGTTTAGTTTTTTTATGCTTAGCCTGGAAATGGCCCAAATTGCAGCAGCGCTTGGCTGAAAATCGCCGTTTGCGCTGGTTCTGGCATCTATCGTGGAAAATGTTTGCACTGTGGGTGATCAGTCTTGTTGGATTTTTTGCCCTATTGCATAAGCAAGGTATTGACAGTGATTTGACAGGTTTTGAACCCCAAGCTTTAGTAGTGTTGGGATCGAGTACCCCCAATGGCAAAGCGTCTCCTACACTGGCGATGCGATGGGAAAAGACTCTTGCTTTGGCACAGCTTTATCCTCGCGCGATAGTCGTAGTCAGTGGAGGGAAAGATGTTGGGCAAATCCTTACTGAAGCCCAGGTAATGGGGGAATATTTGCGCAAAGGTAGCTTGCAGCATGCCCGCCTAGTGCAAGAAGAGGCGAGCAGCAGTACCTATGAAAATTTGCTTTTTACTCGTCGCTTACTTTTACAAAAAGGGCTGGGTGAAGACCCTCGTTTGATCGTGATCACTAGCGATTTTCATACTTTGCGTGCTCGTTGGATTGCTAACCGTGTTGGACTGAACCAGCTGCGCATGGCGGCTGCACCTACCCCCTTATATTTGCGTTATAACGCCTGGTTAAGAGAGTATTTTGCCTTCGTCAGTGGCTGGATTTTTAGAGAGTTCTGAAAATTGAGTTTTGTGTATCTCTTAACTTAAGCTGACTTCTTATCTGCAATCGTTCCTACCATTTTTGTTACTGCGTCTAACCCTTCCCCAGCACTCTATCTTCTGCCTCGCCTCTAAACGCGGATGATTTACAAATGGAATTAAAAGTTTGATAGGAGTATTCTTACCAGGCTTAGAATGAATATTAATTTGGAGCAATTTTCTTTGAATAAGCCCTTACACCCTATTAATTTAATCTCTTCTTCTGCATCTTCTAGTCTTGCTTTTCAGTGGGATGATCCCTTGAGAATGCAATTGCAGCTGACAGAAGAGGAGCGTATGGTGCAAGAGGCTGCTCATCGCTATTGTCAAGACAAGTTAATGCCGCGTGTCACCTTGGCCTTCCGGCAAGAAGTGACAGATCCAGCCATTTTTCGCGAAATGGGGGAACTAGGATTTTTAGGATCCACCCTACCTACTGAATACGGAGGGGCCGGTTTAGGATACGTATCCTACGGATTGATTGCACGGGAAGTTGAGAGAGTCGATTCCGGTTATCGCTCTATGATGAGTGTGCAGAGCTCGCTGGTGATGCTACCTATATTTGAGTTCGGCACTCTTGAACAGCGTCAAAAATATTTACCTAAGCTTGCTAGGGGGGAATGGATAGGCTGTTTTGGACTCACTGAGCCGGATCACGGATCAGATCCGGCTAGTATGTATAGTCGTGCAAAAAAAGTACCCGGTGGCTATAGCCTGACGGGAAATAAAATGTGGATTACCAATTCTCCAATTGCCGATGTTTTTGTAGTGTGGGCTAAAGATGAGGAAGGCGCTATCCGGGGGTTTATTCTTGAAAAGGGAATGAAGGGGCTAAGTGCTCCAGTCATTCATGGTAAGGTCGGTCTTAAAACCTCTATCACCGGCGAGATTGTCCTGGATCAGGTATTTTGCCCTGAAGAAAACGTTTTTCCCGAGGTCCGTGGTCTAAAAGGCCCCTTCACCTGTTTAAATAGCGCACGCTACGGAATTGCCTGGGGCGCCTTAGGGGCAGCAGAAGATTGCTGGCACAGAGCCCGTCAGTACGTGCTTGAACGCATTCAATTTGGCCGCCCACTGGCAGCGAATCAACTTATCCAAAAAAAGCTTGCAGATATGCAAACGGAAATTACGCTTGGTTTACACGGTTGTCTGCGTCTGGGCCAGATGAAAGAGGCAGGCATTGCTGCTGTAGAAATTACTAGCTTAATGAAACGCAACTCCTGTGGAAAAGCTTTGGAGATTGCACGGCTGGCCAGAGACATGATGGGGGGAAATGGCATTTCCGATGAATACGGTGTTGCTCGACATTTAGTTAATCTTGAAGTGGTCAACACTTATGAGGGCACTCATGATGTGCATGCGCTTATCCTGGGGCGTGCTCAAACCGGAATTCAGGCTTTTTGTTAATAGCTCAGTGAAATAGCTTGACTGTCTTTTTTGTAGCTTTTCAATGTGCGATCAGTTTCTTTCTATCTTCGTTTTCATAACGGAGAAAATAAACCCTATTTGGATTTTAGGTTTTTAGCGTAAGCTCTAATAAATATTCCTCTTAAGGGTTTACACTAAATAAAGGCGTTAAATTATCTTTATCTATGTTATCAGTCGCTACTTTAGCCTATTCATTAGATTCCATCTCGTGCAGCTTCCTAAAGTTATTACTACTGTCCAGACCGAGACGCGATTGAGCTTAAAACTGTGCTGTTGTCTTCATTCAGCTTTGTCAGCTTATTTTGCTCTCGAATAGATTAAATGGAAATGATTTCTTTTTTTTCTAAAAATCAGGACCATCTGAAAGAGTTTCGTCTAACTGATTTTAAAGCAGCGGCGATTTTTGCTGTGTTTTTAATCTTGGTAGGTAGTGGCTTAGATTATTTTTTATATCCGGAACATTTCGCAGCTTTTACTACAGCTAGAGCAATAAATTGTATTTTTATTTTGACTGTTTACGGTTCATTAAAAATTAGATTTTTTACTACAAAAATAAAAGGAATAACACTACTATGGTTAGCCTCTATTCAACTGATGATTGGATGGATGATTTGGAAAACTGAAGGGCCTTCTTCTATTTATTTTGCAGGACTAAATTTGGCCTTATATGGTGTCGGTGTAATTTTACCTTTTACTTTATTTCAAACTATAAGCTTTGGATTATTCACTTATTTAGTATATTTTTTTTCTTGTTATTTATCAGCTAATATTTTAGTGAATATTGATCAATTCCTGGGTCACTCTATATTTATTATCTTATCAATACTTTTAAGTAGTTTTTGTGTTTATTTCAATGAATGCGAAAGAAAGCAGATATTTTTATTACAAAAAGATCTTTCTCAAAAAAATCTTAACCTTGAGCAAACTACAAAATCTTTGACACAGATTAAAAATCATATGCTCCAGCAGGAAAAAATGGCAGCTTTAGGTACCTTATCAGGAGGGTTACTGTACGAAGCAAGCAACCCTCTTAACTATAGCTTAATGGCATTAGATGCGGCTATAGATAATAAAGCAGTAAAAAATAATTCTGACTTGCAGGAAAGTTTAGGGGATGCTAAAAAAGGGATACAGCGGATTCAGGAAATTATTTCTAGTCTCAAAACTTTTGCTTATCAAAAATTTTCTGGAGATAATAATCGAACCTTTTTGCTTGAAAAAACTATAGGCTCTGCACTGCATCTAACAGGCTTTAAACTAAAGGGAATTAAAAAAATCATTGATTTACCTCAAGATACCCATGTGTATGGGGTGGAATCTGCAATTATTAGTGTTCTTGTTAACTTGTTTAGTAACTCTGCCTTTGCTTTAAGTAAAGTGACTCATACAGAGCGCTTTCTGGAAATCCGGGGAGAGCCTAAGAATGGGCGTTTATATATTTCAGTACGTGATAATGGTTCAGGGATAAAGCCAGAATATTTGGCGAAGATATTCGAGCCATTTTTTATCACAGAAGATGTCGAACAAGGGGTGGGCTTAAGTGTGAGCTATTCAATTATTCAGCGCCACGGAGGCACTTTGCGTGTGACCAGTGAATATGGTGCATGGACAGAATTTTCCTTTGATTTATCCTTGGCTTCTTCTAAAACCCTATAGTACCCCTATGCCTGTACCTTCTTTTCCGTCGGAAGCCTCCACTATTTTATTTGTCGATGACGAAGCTCAAACCTGCAAATGGTTTGCCAATACTTTTGCCGAAGAATTCACGATACGCACTGCCGAAAATGTGGAAGCGGCGCTGACCCAGCTGAACGCGTATAGCGATGAAGTCGCTGTTTTAATGACAGACTATCGCATGCCTGGGCGCACGGGTCTGGATTTACTGAAGATCATGAAGCGTGACTTTAAATCCGTACTTTGTATTTTGACTACAGGTTACGCAGCTACTGAGGTGGCTATTGAAGCGGTCAATGAAGGCCAGGTATTTAAAATCCTGCAAAAGCCCTTGGATTATCCACAAACTAGACTGGCCTTACGGGAGGCTTTAGCAGTGCATAGTGCTCGAGCTAGAGAAAAAGCATTGCATGATAATCGGGCACAAGCTACTCGTGAAACCTTGGCTTTTTTAGCCCATGAGCTCAATACACCTCTTACTGTGGTTCGAGGGTATATGACAGCCTTGGAGGACTGGTATCAAGAGTCAGCCGGTGATCCCCAAAGCCCAGACCTGGTGTGTTTTTCACAACCCCGTCCAGGAGCCGTACTGGCTGCACTCAGAGCTTCGGAGCGCAGTGCCTTATATTGCCAATCGTTGGTTTCCACTTTCGTTCAGTCCGCTAGAGATGCTTACCCAGGTGGAGTAACGCAGTCAGTGGCTGCCAGTGCCTTAATCAATACTCTCTTGGAAGAATATCCGTTTGAAGGTGATGAACGTAATTGGATTAGCTGTGATATCAGTGCTGATTTTTTATTGCCGGGACAACGAGATCTTTTTTATTTGGTATTGTGTACTTTGACTAAAAACGCACTGTTTGCATTACAAGGAACCGTTAATCCTTCTTTGAAAATCTTATTGGGATATGATGTTCAAGCAGACCATATGCGCCAGCCTTGGATTCGATTTGTGGATAACGGACCGGGTATACAGCCAGAGGTATTAGCCAAGTTAACCCGTGAACCGATTACAACCCATGCAGAATCGGGCGGAAATGGTATGGGACTCATATTCTGCAGACGCTTAATGCTGTCTTTGGGCGGAGGCATTGAAGTGGCTTCTGAGCCGGGCTATGGCGCTACAGTAACTTTACGTTTTCAATCGTTTTAAAGCAGTTTTACAAGGCTATATGATGAGACCTAAAAAAATTCTCTATGTTGACGATGAAGCGATGTCGCTTAAGTATTTTGAACGTTTAATCAGTCCGCTTGCTCCTGTAATTACCGCGTTGTCTGTGGATGAAGGAAAAATTATTTTGGAGGAACAGCATGCCCAGATTGCAGTGCTTGTTTCCGACCAACGCATGCCAGGAGCTAATGGTAATGAGCTCTTACGTTATGCCCGCGACAATTATCCCAGCATTGTGCGAATGATGACAACCGCTTACTCAGAAATTGGAGAGGCAATAGGCGCCATTAATGATGGGGAAATTTATCGCTATATCAGCAAACCTTGGGATTTAGAAAATCTGCGTGCGGATTTAAAAAATGCTTTAGAACTGGCAAATTTACGTAATGAGCGAGATACGCTACTCAGTGAGAAAATGCTTATACAACAGCAAGAACTGCTGGCCAGTCGTATTAGTCATTTAGCGCTGGTGTGTGCTGGTTTTGCAAAGAAAGAGGATGGCCGCGGTCTGCATGATTTCTTATCAATGATACTGATTACAGGCTGTACAGCTCCTCGCGTCGATTGGCATGTACTGGATTATCCTCAGTTAATGCAATCGGAGGCGCAAAGAGGGATGGCTTTAGGAAAACTTTTATGTCAATGGCAACAGCAGTATGAGGTCAGTGGGGTAGATAAATCTTCTCCACAGGCACTTACCGTATTGGCCAAGGCTTTGCCAGATAAAACCCAATTGCAGTCAGATGCTTTGCTGGTACTGGATCGCAGCGTTTTAACCTGGGTATTGGACGCTCCGGCACAGCAAACCCTAACACCCGTTTACGCAGCCTGGCTAGCTTGGTTATTGTGGTGTGAACAATCTATGGAACTGACTCAGGTAGCTAATGGTTGGCGGCTACGAATCAAAGGTCCTCGGGCAACTAATCAGCAGCCGCTATCGAATAATTGGCTTGCCAATAGTATTGAACAAATTTCCCAAGCTGTCCGTCGTTAAGACCGAGATTTACAAAGATACTAGCAAAGTAAATCGCTACGCTATTAAATTGTTAACGTAAAATGCCAGGCAGGAGATTCTCATGCCTGGCAGCACTTTCGGAACACTTTTTGCAGTTACTAATTTTGGTGAATCCCATGGCCCAGCGATTGGCTGTGTTATCGACGGCTGTCCGCCCGGACTCAGCTTATCGGAAGCGGATATCCAGATTGACTTGAATCGCCGTCGACCTGGAACATCCCGACATGTAACGCAGCGGCAAGAGGCCGATCAAGTAGAAATCTTATCGGGCGTGTTTGAGGGACAAACCACAGGCACACCGATCGCCCTTCTTATCCGTAATACCGATCAGCGCAGTAAAGATTATGCCAATATTTTGGATACTTTTCGGCCAGGTCATGCCGACTATACCTATTGGCACAAATACGGTTTGCGGGATCCCCGAGGGGGAGGGCGCTCCTCAGCTAGACTTACCGCACCGATGGTAGCAGCCGGTGCTGTCGCTAAAAAATGGTTGCATCAACACTATGGTACGGTGATTCGTGGCTATATGGCAGCATTGGGCGAATTACCGATCCATTTCGAAGCTTGGGAACACGTAGAATGCAACGCATTTTTCGCTCCTATTGCTGATGTATCCTCGCTAGAAAATTATATGGATCAACTGCGTAAAGCCGGAGACTCTTGTGGTGCAAAAATTAATATTGTGGCCGATCAAGTTCCTGTAGGTTTGGGTACTCCTTTGTTTGACAAACTGGATGCACAAATTGCCTATGCAATGATGGGCATCAATGCAGTAAAAGGTGTAGAAATTGGCGCAGGCTTTGGCAGTGTTGTTCAACAGGGCAGCACACATGGAGATGAAATTACTCCAGAAGGCTTTCGAAGCAATAATGCTGGTGGTGTACTAGGGGGTATTTCTACAGGCCAGCCGATTACAGTCAGCATTGCAATTAAACCTACTAGTTCAATCCGCAGCCCCCGCCACTCTATAGATCGTGCTGGCAACCCTGTCATTGTTGAAACTTTTGGTCGTCATGACCCTTGCGTAGGGATTCGTGCTACGCCAATTGCTGAAGCGATGCTGGCTCTAGTGCTAATGGAACAGGCCCTGTGGCAGCGTGCACAGTGCGCCGATGTCCAAGTATCACAGCTTTTTACTACATCTTCATCGAACAATAAAACGGTTTAATTTTCTGCTTACCCTATATTTCATGCGGGTTTTCAATCGAAAATACTTGGGGAAGTTTATCAATAAAGGGTTTAAAGATTTTATAATTTTTTTTACTTTGTTTAACCTAGAGTTCTCATTAAAACGCGGATGGTCGCGAGGCGGTTTTCGAGGTAGGTTCATTCGGATTTTGAAGCCCGTAGCGGGACTAGAACCAGCACAATGCTTGCAAAAATAAAGGTGCCTACGAGAGAACGCTGACGTAGGTGCAAAGCGCCGCTTCATGGAAAATCAGGGTTTAAGGGGCTGTTCTTGCGAATACCTCTGAAATGCTATTGAAAAGTAGGGTGGTCTGTGCAGTTTGTAAAATCCTATAGTGGCATAATTAAACGCTGGCTTTACTCAAAGCAAAAAAGTTTGTTTTTTTAACCAGAAAAATTTTTAGAAAGTTTAGCCAAACACTATGGCGAAAACGCTGTATGACAAATTATGGGATGCCCATCTTGTTCATGTTGCACAAGACGGTACCTCTATTTTATATATCGACCGGCACCTAGTGCATGAGGTAACAAGCCCGCAAGCCTTCGAAGGTTTACGTGTCGCTGGCCGCCATCCTTGGCGAGTTTCCAGTATTGTGGCAACTGCTGACCACAATACACCGACTACTGACTGGGACAAAGGGTTACAGGGTATTAGCGATCCAGTTTCTCGCGAGCAAGTGCTCACGCTAGATAAAAATATTAAACACTATGGTGCTGCTGCCTACTTTCCCTTCCTGTCCAGACAGCAGGGTATTGTGCATGTGATAGGCCCGGAGCAGGGCGCTACTTTACCTGGCATGACCGTGGTCTGTGGCGATTCCCATACTTCCACCCACGGGGCTTTTGGGGCTTTAGCTCATGGGATTGGCACTTCCGAGGTGGAGCATGTGCTGGCAACGCAAACTCTCCTAGCTAAAAAAGCTAAAAACATGTTGGTTCAGGTAGAAGGGACTTTACCACCAGGCTGTTATGCTAAAGATATTATCCTAGCCATTATCGGAAAAATTGGTACGGCGGGTGGCAATGGCTATACCATCGAATTTGCAGGTAGTGCTATTCGCGCCTTAAGTATGGAAGCTCGTATGACGGTTTGCAATATGGCTATTGAAGCGGGTGCACGAGCAGGTTTAGTAGCTGTAGACGACACAACGATTAATTATGTTAAAGATCGTCCGTTTGCTCCAAAGGGTGTACTGTGGGAAAAAGCAGTTGCCCTATGGAGAAATCTGCAGTCGGATGTGGGGGCTTATTTTGATACAGTGATTCAATTGCGTGCCGAGCAGATTCAACCTCAAGTGACGTGGGGTACTTCTCCTGAAATGGTTTTGCCCATTGATGCTCGCATTCCCGATCCAGACAAAGAACCCGATGCTACACGTCGAAGTGGCTATGAGAGAGCACTGGAATATATGGGCTTAATACCCAACACTCCGATCAAGCAAATCAAGCTCGATAAAGTATTTATTGGTTCGTGCACTAATTCGCGGATTGAAGATTTGCGAGCAGCGGCTGGCATGGTGAAACGTATCGGTAAACCTGTCGCAGCCAATATTAAATTAGCGATGGTGGTTCCTGGCTCAGGCTTGGTAAAAGCACAAGCAGAAAAAGAGGGTTTGGATCTTATTTTTAAGCAAGCCGGCTTTCAGTGGCGGGAGCCTGGCTGTTCCATGTGCTTGGCGATGAATGCTGACAAACTGGAGCCTGGGGAGCGATGTGCTTCAACCAGTAATCGGAATTTTGAAGGTCGCCAAGGCCCTGCCGGACGTACGCATCTGGTTTCTCCTGCCATGGCCGCTGCTGCGGCAATTGAGGGGCATTTTGTGGATATTCGGCAGGTTATGTAAATTATTTAATCGATATTATGGAAAAATTTACTATTCATACGGGGCTGGTTGCGCCATTAGATCGCGCCAACGTCGATACGGATGCCATCATTCCCAAGCAGTTTTTAAAATCAATCAAAAAAACCGGTTTTGGCCCTAATCTGTTTGACGAATGGCGCTATCTAGACCAGGGTGAGCCGGGCAAAGACAACAGTAAACGTCCCCTAAATCCAGATTTTGTATTAAATCAAGTGCGCTACCAGGGAGCTTCTGTTTTGCTGGCGCGTAAAAATTTTGGTTGCGGTTCTTCCCGTGAGCACGCCCCCTGGGCTTTGCAACAATTTGGTTTTCGTGTGGTCATTGCTCCCAGCTTTGCGGACATATTTTTTAATAACTGCTTTAAAAATGGGCTGCTCCCTATCGTGCTGACTGAGCTTGAAGTAGATCATCTCTTTAATGAAGTGCAGGCCTTTAATGGGTACACACTGACTATTGATTTGGCTGAGCAGCAAGTCCATGGGGGCAATGGTAAAGTCTATTCTTTTGCCATAGATGATTTTCGGAAATATTGCTTGCTGAATGGCCTGGATGATATTGGATTGACTCTGCAACATGCAGAAAAAATCCGTGCATTTGAAGCACAGCATTTGGCTCAGCAACCCTGGTTAGCAGTTAAATTGTGAATTGCATACCTTAAAAAACCAATAAAAGCTTCAACCTTTTTAAGAAAAACTATCCAATGAAAATTGCAGTATTAGCGGGAGATGGCATTGGTCCAGAAATCGTCGCCCAAGCAGTGGCGGTATTAGAAGCGCTTCAATTGCCGACGCAGTTGGAATATGCTCTTGTAGGCGGCGCTGCCTATGAAGCACTGGGCCATCCTTTGCCAGAGGCTACGCTAGATATATGTCAGCGGGCAGACGCCATTTTATTTGGAGCGGTAGGTGATTGGAAATACGATACCTTAGAGCGCAAATTGCGGCCTGAGCAGGCTATTTTAGGTCTGCGCAAACACTTTGGCCTGTTTGCTAATTTTCGCCCGGCAATTTTGTATCCAGAGCTAGCAAATGCTTCTTCCCTGAAACCCGAGATTGTTTCGGATCTGGATATTTTAATTATTCGCGAGTTAACGGGTGATATTTACTTTGGGCAACCGCGAGGTCGCCGTGAAGCAAACGATGGAGAGTTTGCTGGCGCTACAGAGGCTTTTGATACCATGCGATACAGCGAGCCGGAAATCCGCCGCATTGCTCATGTGGCTTTTGAAGCGGCCCGCAAGCGCAGCAAACGACTGACTTCAGTCGATAAGGCCAATGTTTTAGAGACCTTTCAATTTTGGAGAGAGATTATGACGGCCGTCTCTAAGCAATATCCGGATGTGGCTCTGGATCACATGTACGTGGACAATGCAGCCATGCAGCTTGTTAAAGCCCCCAAAAAATTTGATGTGATTGTGACGGGTAATATGTTTGGAGATATTTTGTCTGATGAGGCAGCCATGCTAACAGGCTCTATTGGCATGTTGCCCTCCGCTTCACTAAACACAAAAAACTTCGGACTCTATGAACCTAGTCATGGATCAGCTCCCGATATTGCTGGCCAAGGAATTGCTAATCCGCTGGCTACCATTTTGTCTGCTGCAATGATGCTGCGTTACACCTTTAATAATTCTCTGGCGGCTAGCACTATCGAGGCTGCTGTCAAACAGGTCTTGGCCCAGGGGTTGCGTACCGCTGATATTTTTCAAGCCGGGACTATTAAAGTTGGAACATCTCAGATGGGCCATGCTGTGGTTCAAGCTATCAAAGGCATAATGAAGAAAAGTTGACGATTTTTTAGTTTTCCCCTGCTGCGGTCTCCGTCAGGGGGCTACAGAAAATTAATCGTAATCTAAAGGGGTAAAGCATGAAAAAAGTAGGTCTGATTGGTTGGCGGGGCATGGTAGGTTCTGTCCTCATGCAACGCATGCAGCAGGAGGATGACTTCTCTCGCATTGAACCTATGTTTTTTTCTACTTCAGATGTGGGTGGAGAGGCTCCGAAATTTGCTCCAACTCAAACACTGAAATCACAACTACAGAACGCTTTTGATATCGCTGCTCTTAAAAAACTGGACATTATCATTAGCTGCCAAGGTGGAGACTATACCAGTGAAATCTTTCCCAAGCTGCGTAACGCCGGTTGGGATGGCCACTGGATAGATGCAGCTTCAACATTGCGGATGCAAGAGGATGCCGTGATTATTCTGGACCCGGTTAATTTACCGGTGATAAAAGCTGCAATAGCTAAGGGGAACAAGAACTGGATTGGCGGTAACTGTACCGTCAGTTGCATGTTGATGGGTATTGGCAGTTTGTTTAACGCGGGCTTAATTGAATGGATGACCTCCATGTCCTACCAGGCAGCTTCTGGGGGAGGCGCCCAACATATGCGAGAGTTGCTTACCCAGTTTGGTACGCTCAATGCGGAAGTTAAAAATTTGCTAGATGACCCTGCTTCTGCAATTCTTCAGATAGACCACGGTGTAATTAATAAGCAGCGTAATTTGAATGTTAAGGAAACCGAAAATTTTCAAGTTCCCTTAGCCGGCAGTCTTATTCCGTGGATTGATAAAGATCTAGGCAACGGTATGAGTAAGGAAGAATGGAAAGCAGGCGTCGAAACTAACAAAATTCTGGGCCGCACAGGTAAGGCTATCGTGCCCATTGATGGCTTATGTGTACGCATTGGTGCGATGCGTTGTCATTCACAGGCACTCACCATTAAGCTAACGCGTGATGTTCCCTTAAGTGATTTAGAAGCTATGATTGCTCAAAGTAACCCTTGGGTTAAGCTGATTCCTAATACTCGGGAAGAAACTATAAAGCATCTTACTCCTGTGGCCGTAAGCGGTACTATGCAAATCCCCGTGGGACGCCTTCGCAAGCTCGCCATGGGCCCTCAATATCTTTCGGCATTTACGATCGGGGATCAATTGCTTTGGGGTGCTGCAGAACCTCTGCGAAGAATGCTTTCTCTGTTGATAGACTGACAATTATTAACTCTCTTATTAATTTAGCCGTTGCCCCCAGACAACACGACTCTGGCCCATGTGGGGGCTATCACTCTACAGGTAGTGGAAAATTAAAGATGCGAACACTAGATTATTCTTACGATACTACGTCAACTTGCAGCGGTAAGTGCTTGAAGATATGCTGAAAGTCCAAAAAAACACTACTTCGGGGTGGGTTGTGGTCGGCACTCAACGAAAACACTTAATTGCCAGTTTAATTTTTAGTCTCTTGGCTACCAGCGCAGCTCAAAATGTATCTGCTGCTGGCTTGGGACGATTGACGGTATTTTCTAGCTTAGGACAACCTCTACGGGCTGAAGTTGATATTACCTCGCTCAGTAAAGAGGAAGAAGCCTCGCTAAGCGTACGCTTGGCATCAGCAGAAGCGTTCCGCAATGCCAATATAGACGCGAGTCCCGTGCTTAGCAGCGTGCGTTTTACCATTGATACCGCACCTTCTGGTCGGAAAGTCGTTCGAATTACTTCTTCCTTGCCGGTGAGCGAGCCTTTCCTGGACCTTCTTCTGGAGTTAAACTGGAACACTGGTAAGCTGGTGCGCGAATACACGGTACTGCTTGATCCGCCGGGTACTAAATTGCCTCCTGTGGAGACACAGGCTCCTACAGTTGCTTCGCCTTCTCTTCCCTTATCAGCGCCAAGCCCTGCGCTTGTTCGGCCTCAAGGGGCTCCTGGTAAGACTGCTACTGCACAGGCTGCTAAATCGGCTGCGCCTGAGGCACCACCCTCTTCAGCGGCTGGAGATTACACCGTAAAAACGGGGGATTCACTTGGAAAAATTGCCCGCCAAACCGTACCCGCGGGAGTGAATCTGGATCAAATGCTAGTTTCTCTTTATCGTGCCAACCCTGAAGCGTTTATTAACCGCAATATGAACCGGCTTAAAGCCGGCGTTGTGCTAAAGATTCCTGATGCTGCTTCCGTCAGCGCAGTGACACCCGCAGAGGCTCGCAAAGAAGTTATCGCCCAATCCAGTAATTTCTCAGCCTATCGTCAACGGGTGGCGGGTGTTGTTACTAAAGCACCTACGAAAGCAGAAACGAGTTCACCTAAAACAGAAGCTAGCGGTACCGTTACGGCCCGAATTGATGACAGTGCCAAAAAATCTACTGCACAAGATCAAGTAAAAGTAGCTAAAGCAGATCCGACAGCGACAGGAAGCTCTCAAAGTGCAAAATCAGCCTCTGCAGCTAAGCAAGCTGAAGTAGAAAAAGCAGCCAATGCTAAGGCTGCTAAAGAAGCTGCCGAGCGCGCAGCTGCCCTTGAGAAAAATCTGGCTGATATGAAAGCTTTACAGCTAAAAAATCAGCAATTAGCCCAACAGCAAGCTGCTGCAGACGCGAAGAAAACCGCAGCTGACAAAGCTGCTGCCGATAAAGCAGCGGCTGATAAAGCAGCCGCGGACAAAGCAGCTGTAGCCAAGGCCGCCGCCGATAAAGCTGCTGCTGATAAAGCAGCAGCTGATAAAGCAGCGGCGGACAAAGCAGCGGCAGACAAAGCAGCGGCAGACAAAGCAGCGGCAGACAAAGCAGCGGCAGACAAAGCAGCGGCAGACAAAGCAGCGGCAGACAAAGCAGCGGCAGACAAAGCAGCGGTAGCCAAAGCCGCAGCTGACAAAGCTGCCGCCGACAAAGCAGCAGCCGATAAAGCAGCAGCAGATAAAGCAGCAGCCGATAAAGCAGCAGCAGATAAAGCAGCAGCAGATAAAGCAGCAGCAGATAAAGCAGCAGCAGATAAAAAACCCGCAGAAACGGCTACCCCTACGGTGCCTGCTAAAACAACAACCCCATCAAAAGTAACTCCACCGGTTACTACTAATACTGATAGCTTGCTTGATACTCTTACCAGCCCCTATGTTTTAGGAGGTTTGGCTTTAGTTTTGCTGGCTAGCGGCTATGGTGTCTACCGTATCCGTCGGAAACGTGAATTTGAGGGTTTCGGAGATAGTGTTGCCACCACTGGAAATTCTGTGGTGAGTACAAGCGGCGGTCAGTCTGTAGACACGAATAACGCCAGTGTTTTTAACTCTAACTATTTGCCACTTTCCAACCAAATGGTCTCCAATGAGGTAGACCCGGTGGCAGAGGCCGATGTCTATATTGCTTATGGACGGGATAAACAGGCAGAAGAAATTTTGCGTGCAGCTATTGTTGCACAGCCTGAACGACATAATGCACGCTTGAAGTTACTGGAAATTTACGCAGGCCGCAAAGATTTGAGCTCTTTTGAGCGAGAAGCAAAAGAATTGCATGAACGTACGGGCGGTTTAGGAGAAGACTGGAAAAAAGCTGCTACTTTAGGTGCAGCGCTTGATCCTAGCAACCCCTTGTATGCTGTAGGGGCGGCGATGGCTGCGGTAAATACACCTGTTGCTATGCCTAGTCCGCTTGCAGGCCAGGCGCCGGTCAAACCTGTCAATCTACCACCTGTGGGGGTAACTGCTCCAGCTGCAGTAGATCTGTCCGCTACTTTACCTGCTCCAGTAGCAGCCGCTGCTGAATCTTTACAGCAGACTGCAAAAGTAGGACCATCTCATGCTGCGCAAGCACAAGCTGAACCACCTCAGCCATCCTTGGAGGAGGCGGCTTATACTCTTCCTGCCCCTATGGCTGCATTGTTGGATCCTCCTAAAGCAGGAGAAGGGGAAGCTGCTTTAGATTTGGACTTAGGCATCTCTTCTTTAGAAGACGGCAGGACCATGCTCATGCCAGAAGCGGTCGCGGCAGGAGATCCCTCTAGTGCTTTCTTGCAGCCTGAACGCTCCGCAAAAAGCTCAGAGAAAAATCCGCAGGATCTGGGTATTAGTCTTGACATTAATAAGTCCGCAAGCAAGCCGCTTGCCCCGGCGAGCCCTTCGACTAGCGATGCGCTGGATTTTGACTTGGGTCAACTCCCTGCTGCTCCTTCTACACCTCCTACGAGTCCCTCAAGCTCTGGGATAAAAGCTGTACCATCTGTTTCAGGCCCGGCCAATGCTGAACCTGTGGCAAGTGAAGCTGCGCTGGATTTTGATTTAAGCGGTTTTGAGGTTCCAAAACCTGCTGTTAAAGAAAAGCCTCCTGTAGCTACAACAACTGCAGCAGCTCCCGTTTCAGCAGATTCTGAAATGGGTACCAAATTGAGTTTGGCCTCGGCTTACATAGCTATTGGTGATAACGATGGGGCGCGTGAATTGCTTTCTGAAGTGCTTGCGTTGGGTACTGCAGAGCAAAAAGCCAGTGCTAACGAATTACTGGCACGTATCGCCTAAATCAGTATTTTCCTTGACTGGGTCCGGCTTTGTCCGGACCTTTATTTTTTGGGACTGTCGGATCTGTTCTTATCATTCATGCGCATTGCTCTCGGTATTTCTTACGATGGTTCCCACTTTAGTGGTTGGCAAACCCAGCCAGCAGGTAGTAGCGTACAGGATGCGTTGCAGCGCGCTTTAACAGAGTTTACTAAGCATCCAGTCCCTATCTGGTGTGCGGGCCGCACTGACGCTGGGGTTCATGCAACTGCTCAGGTCATTCATCTGGATACTGCCGTGGATAGAGCTGCGCAAAACTGGGTGCGCGGACTCAATTCTTTGCTGCCCAGAAATATTGCGGTGCAATGGGCACGACGTGTACCGGATAGTTTTAATGCCCGTTTTTCAGCCATAAGCCGCCAATACACCTACGTTTTAATGGAGCATTCGGTTAGGCCTGCCCATCTGCCTCATCTCATCGCTTGGAGTCATCAAAGGCTGGATGTTCTATCGATGCATCAGGCTGCTCAAGTCCTGCTCGGTACCCATGATTTTTCAGCTTTCCGTTCGGCTCAATGTCAGGCCGCTTCGCCTTTACGTACAGTGCATGCTATTAGCGTGGAACGCAAGGGTGCATTGATCCTGATGCAAATCTGTGCAAACGCCTTTTTGCACCATATGGTACGCAATATTATGGGGAGTCTCATGCAAATAGGGAAGGGAAAATGGACAGCAGAAAGACTAGCTACCGTACTGCAGGGTCGGGATCGAAAGCAAAATGCGCGCACCTTTGAACCGAATGGTTTGTACCTCACAGCTGTAAATTATCCCTTAGAGTTTCAGTTGCCTACTGGAAACAATGCCTTGCCTTGGTGGCAGTTAGCAAATGGATCAGACACCTATCATGCAACGCACCCGCATTAAAATTTGTGGTTTAACCCGCCCGATCGATGTACAGACCGCAGTTGATAGCGGTGTTGATGCCTTGGGTTTTGTATTTTATGAGGCAAGTGCTCGTTACGTGACTGCACAAGCAGTCTCTAGCATGACGGCATCCTTACCCCCTTTTGTGAGCAAAGTGGGCTTATTTGTAAATGCTTCTCTTCAAACTATTGTTCAAACAGTGAAAATTGCACAGCTGGATCTTTTGCAATTTCATGGCGATGAGTCTGCAGATTTTTGCGAGACCGTTGCTCGCACCATAGCTCGGCCTTATATTCGGGCAATCGGAATAGCACCTGAAACCACCCCTAGCCAGTTACTCAATCTCATAGGCCAGTATTCTTCAGCATGTGCTGTTTTATTGGACTCCGCTTCTATATCTTACGGTGGTAGTGGCCAAACGTTTGATTGGTCAATTCTTCAGTCCTGGAACAAAAATACTCTGGCGCTTCCCCTGGTTTTAAGTGGTGGCCTTAATGCACAAAATGTTACTGAAGCCATCCTTCGTGTACAGCCTTACGCAGTAGATGTTTCAAGCGGTGTAGAACATGCTCCCGGTATTAAAGATGGTGCAAAAATCAAGGCATTTCTACAAGCAGTAGAAGCTACCCAGATTGGAAAATCTAATGCATCATGGTAATAACACGAGTTCAGCAAGGGTTTATAAAATTTTGCATCCAGGAGTTAAAACGTGAAACAGTATGATCTACCGGACATCAGTGGGCATTTTGGTCCCTACGGCGGTATTTTTGTGTCCGAAACCCTGATGTATGCACTGCAGGAGCTGAAAAACGCGTATGCCTCTTACCGGCAAGAGCCTGAATTCATTGCTGAATTTGAACGCGAACTCAAACATTTTGTAGGTCGTCCCAGCCCTATTTATTATGCCCGCAATTGGTCTGAACAATTGGGAGGCGCGCAAATTTATTTTAAGCGTGAAGACCTCAACCATACGGGTGCCCATAAGGTTAACAACACCGTGGGTCAAGCTTTGCTTGCCAAACGAATGGGCAAGCCTCGTGTGATTGCCGAGACGGGGGCAGGGCAGCACGGGGTGGCGACGGCAACCGTTGCAGCCCGCTTTGGTATGGAATGTGTAGTCTACATGGGGGCCGAAGATATGGCTCGCCAGGCAGCTAACGTTTACCGTATGAAACTCTTGGGTGCTACCGTGGTAGCGGTAGATTCGGGAAGTCGCACGTTAAAAGATGCCCTAAATGAAGCCATGCGTGATTGGGTGAGCAATATTGAAAATACTTTTTATATCATTGGTACGGTGGCCGGTCCCCATCCTTACCCCATGATGGTGCGCGACTTTAATAGCGTAGTCAGTAAAGAATGTCAGTGGCAGATGCCTCAAATAGCGGGACGTCAGCCGGATTATGTAATCGCTTGTGTGGGTGGTGGAAGTAATGCAATGGGCATTTTTTTTGATTACATTCCCAATTCAAATGTCCAGTTAATTGGAGTGGAAGCTGCCGGGGAAGGACTAAACACCTTGCATCATGCAGCCAGTCTGCAAAAAGGCGTACCGGGCGTTTTGCATGGGAATCGCACTTATCTTTTGCAGGACGATAATGGGCAAATTATGCAAACACACAGTATTTCTGCCGGTCTGGATTACCCTGGGGTAGGGCCAGAGCATGCTTGGCTAAAAGATTCAGGCCGTGCACAGTATGCAGGTGCAACAGACGCCGAATGTTTAGCGGCATTTCATGACTGTTGCCGCATTGAAGGCATTATTCCAGCACTGGAATCCAGTCATGCACTGGCTTATGCGGCCAAACTGGCACCCACTTTAAGTAAGGACAAAATCATCCTAGTTAATTTGTCGGGGCGGGGCGATAAAGATTTGCATATTGTTTCTGAAGCCTCAGGCCTAGAATTTTATTGCCGTCCGTCTTGCCGTCATACGGTTCAATCTATTAAAAAGGATAGAGATTCATGAGCCGCATTCAAGAGCGCTTTGCAAGCCTTGCTGCACAAGGCCGTAAAGGTTTAATTCCTTATGTAACAGCAGGTGACCCATCTGCTGAACATACTGTGCCACTTATGCATGCCTTAGCCAAAGCGGGCGCCGATGTCCTTGAATTAGGTATTCCTTTTAGTGATCCCATGGCAGATGGCCCCGTAATTCAAAAAGCCGCAGAGCGCGCAATTGCTCAGGGGATTGGTATTCGCCAGGCTATTGCAATGGTTCAGGAGTTTCGCAAAACGGATAGGGTAACGCCTATCGTCTTGATGGGCTACGCCAATCCTATTGAAGCGATAGGAATTGAGCCATTTGCCAATGCCGCGCAGGCTGCGGGGGTGGATGGGGTACTGGTAGTGGATTATCCGCCTGAAGAATCTATGGAATTTGCCCAGAGCATAAAGGCCCGTGGAATGAGTCCGATCTTTTTAGTCGCACCCACCACGACTGAGGCCCGTATTGTACAGATAGCCAGCCATGCCTGCGCCTATCTTTACTATGTCAGTCTTAAAGGCATTACAGGCTCCGGTGCTCTTGATATTGCCAGCGTTGCTGCGAAAATTCCCCTCATCAAAGCCCATACGCAGGTCCCTGTTGCAGTAGGCTTTGGCGTGCGCGATGCCGCTACAGCCTGCGCAATAGCCAATATGGCTGATGCAGTAGTGATTGGCAGCCGTATTATTCAGCTAATGGAACAAGCAGGTCCAGAAGGGGCGATTGCAGCGGCCGCCCAATTTTTAAGTACTATTCGGGTAGCATTGGATCAATAAATGGAAAATAACTGCTATTTGGCTTCTTAGAGCGCTCAAGATATCTTTCTGGCCGCAATTTTAAAGCTGCTCAGAGCGCCTGCTAAAGTAATGAGAGATTCCCGATCTTTTGTTTTTCTAGATTTTGCAAAGCATTCATGATGGAGTAAGTCCTATGAGCTGGATTGAAAAACTGCTTCCCCCCAGGATCAAGTCCTCTGACCCTGCAACCCGTCGCAATGTTCCTGAAGGTTTATGGATCAAATGCCCCAGTTGCGAAGCCGTGCTTTACCGCACCGATCTGGATAAAAGTCAAAATGTTTGCCCCAAATGTGATCATCACATGCGAATTCGCGCCCGCGCCCGCTTGGATTTTTTGCTGGATGCCGAGGGGCGGTATGAAATCGCTTCCGATGTCTTGCCTGTGGACAGCTTAAAGTTTAAAGACAGCAAAAAATATCCTGACCGTATTAAAGAAGCCATGGAACTGACGGGAGAAACCGATGCCCTGATCGTGCTGGGTGGAGCCATTCATACCGTACCCGTCGTAGTCGCCTGTTTTGAGTTTGAATTTATGGGTGGCTCTATGGGTTCAGTCGTAGGGGAACGTTTTGCTCAAGGCGTGCAAAACGCTTTAGAACAAAAATGTCCCTTTATCTGCATTACCGCTACAGGCGGCGCCCGCATGCAAGAAGGGCTGCTTTCCCTGATGCAAATGGCTAAAACCACCAGCCTGCTGACAAAATTATCCGAACTCAAACTTCCTTTTATCAGCGTATTGACAGACCCAACGATGGGAGGCGTATCCGCCAGCTTTGCCTTTATGGGCGATGTGGTAATAGCAGAACCCAAAGCCTTAATTGGTTTTGCCGGTCCGCGTGTCATTGAGCAAACCGTACGTGCAAAATTGCCTGAAGGTTTTCAGCGGGCAGAATTTTTGCTTGAAAAAGGCGCGGTAGACATGATTGTCGACCGACGGGCGCTAAAGGAAGAGATTGCGCGTTTGCTGACTCTTTTGCAGAATCAGCCGTTGGAGGCGGTGGCTGCGTGACAGGCTAGGTGGGGTAAGATTTGCTTTTAAAGAGTAATTCAAGAGATTTAAATGCTGCTAATAGGTTAGCTACTATATTTCTAGCCAATCCAAATTATCCGGGAAATTTGAGTCAAAATTTATGTTCTTAATGGTAGAAAATTAGAAGTAATATGATAAAAAGAGACCAGCTCCCATACGGTTCAGTTAAGTTTAAAAATCCTAATAAAATCAATACCTTAAATTTAAAATTGCTTATAAATTTTTTCTTAAACAAAAAGGAGCCGGATTGGACGCAGGGCCAAGTGGCGGATGCTAGATATTTCACAATAAAAGCTAGCATTCTATGAGGTCAGACGATGAAGAATTGTGGTAGGGATGCTGCTCTCTCCGCTCAAGTTTTTAAGGTGCCGATCAATGCATGACCAGTGCTAAGGCGAGAGCCCTCTGGAAGGCAGAGCCACTCATCAAAGTTGCAACAACCTATCGAGAGTATCAGCCACTCAGCTCAAGCTAAACAGAAGTTTTTGATCAAAATGTTAGAGTTTGTACTGGCCAAATTGTCACTGTCTGTTTTTAAAGGAGTATGTGATGCGAGCAAATGCTCAGGTTTTGATTGAGAAACTGGAACAGTTACCCCCGCAGCAATTGGCCGAGGTGGAAGATTTTGTGGATTTTTTGGCGAATAAGTCGCGTCGCAGTGCAGCTTGGCAGCGCTTGTTAGCGATTGCGCCAGCGCTGGAAGCCGCAGGCGGCACAGCAATGTCGAGGGAAGAAATCAATGCTGAAATAAAAGCCGCGCGGGCTGAGCGGCGTGCTAAAGCACAAGCCTAGAGACTTCTCGTGCGCTTCGTTCTTGATACGAATATCGTCATGTCTGGCTTACTGTGGCATGGCACACCGCATCAGTTGTTTATTCTGATCAAGGAAAATCGAGCACTACAATTGGTGACTAGCCTGCCCCTGCTTGATGAATTGGCCGATGTCATCACGCGCAAGCAGTTCACTAAACGTTTGGCGTTAATTGAGAAAAGCAGTGCCCAGATCTTAGCGGATTATTTGCAGGTGGTGGAGCTGGTCGAACCGGCGAGCATCCCACCTACTTCAGCTGACCCTGATGATGATGCAGTATTGGCCTGTGCGCTCGCCGCGCAGGCTGATTTTGTGGTTTCAGGTGATGACAATTTGCTCGTGCTCAGGGAGTTTGCAGGGATTCCCATTATTACTGCAGTCGCGGCACTGCAAAAAATTACTTCACAAACATAAGCCCCCATAGCGTGGCTTATGTTTCTGGGCTTAAGGCTACATCGGCTTATGCGCCGATAGCTGAAAGTTCTTATTACTGAGATCAGTTTCCTGCAGGAGGACCCCGTAGTTGCTGCAATGCGTTAGAGAAGGGGTCTGTTGATCAGAGGGAACGATTTCACATTGCTGCTCACGCGCGCAGCGAGGGTTTGGTCTTCGTCACCAATAATCGGTCTGAGGGTGCTAGGGTGCCAGGCTTATTGCTTAAGAACTGGGTGGGACCTTTGAACTAAACGGTCGTGATTACCTCAACGCACTGGGTTTAAATTGTGGGCTGGTTTTGAGTCAACTATCAGTGGGAGAGAGGAGGTGAGAATATCATAATGAAAGACCTGACCCCTTTCTTGACCCTTTCTTGACCCCTTTCTTCTGTAATGAAAGACCTGACCCCTTTCTTCTGATGACCTGACCCCTTTCTTCTGATGACCCCTGTGCTTGTGATGTGCTAGAGTAAATAAACTTAATCTGACAATCTAGGATTAGATAAAGTTTAAAAATTAATCTGGCATAGGGGTTGGCTCGACTATATATTCTCCCTTATGCTTTATTCCAACTTTTAAAAAATGGGATTGTATTACGTTTGCACAAGCAGAAAGATAATCATCTCGACTTTTGAAGTTCTCAGCAGGAACCGAATAATTGTAAAAATTTTCTCTTTTGATTCCGGAATAAAGTACATTTTTTTGCGGAACTCCCCAAACTACGCTCCCGGAAGTTGGAATTCCAATGATCATGCTAATTTGTATTTCATTTGTAGCTGGATAAGAAATACTTCGCTTCAAAACCCCAACACCTTCACCTGCTACAAAATTATAAAGAAACGTAATTATCTTTAGATTGAGATCTGTTATTTTTTGCTCTTTTTCAAGTAAATTAAATACAGATTTAATAACATCAAGATTTACCTGCGCGTCAGGAAAATCAATTATTCTACTGTGAAGCATACTTTTAAAATGAATTTTTTTCATATAAACCTTTAGAGGCATTTTTTCCCTTTTGGACGACTATTTGCTTTATAGGATTTTGACCGTTCACGATTCAACGGAAGTTCATGCCCTTGATTCCTGAAAGTTCTAACAAATTTTGCCTCTGCGGCTTTAGCTTTTCCAGTTGTTGTTTCTCCCAAATTTTTCAAAGGTGTCGCCGTAGCATTGGGGAACCCCTGTTTCTTGGCGTTTCTAGCGCTATTATGAGCTCTTCTATTAGTGCCGTCGCTCATTATGTCATCAGATTTGGCTTTACCGATTTTTAATATTTTTGCATTTGGTGAATCGTTTTCATGCACTGCATAGAGTTCGTACTTTCCCTTTGCGCTATTGGCATTTTTGTGGGCCAACCCCCAAGGATCAACCCAGCTTAAAGGGTTAGGCGCATATTGGTAAAGGTTCAGCCCGCCTAACAAACCAATGGGGTCTTGGCTGATAAACCTTCCGCAATCGGGATCGTAATAGCGAAAAGTATTGTAGTGAAGGCCGCTTTCTGCGTCGAAATATTGCCCTTGGAAACGCAGGTTTTGCTGCTGTGCTGCGCTGTTTTCTGAAACAGTGGTTTTTAGGCCCGTATTTTCTGCGAACCATTCTTCCAGTACCGTATTACCCCAGGTGCGGTAGCGGGCTTGCCAGACAACTTTACCTTCGTGATTGCTGAGTTCCTCCGGTGCTCCATTGATGTTGCAGTGGTAATAATAAATATCTGCCGGCTTAAGGGGAGTATCGGGGTTGAGGGAGCTATTCCAACAGGCTAGGGGGGTGTAACCGTCCTCAGCGTAAAAATAGGTTTTAAGCTGACTGCCTCGCTCTTCTTGCAAAAGCCGCATGCCTTCCCAAGTAAACCAGGTAATGCCAAAATCATCTTCCTTGCCTATTCGGCGGCCCAGGGCGTCGTAAAAATATTCGCAGGTCTGGCTCAGGTTTAAACTTTTTTGCTGGCTGCGAATGAGCTGATTTTCTGCATTCCAGCTTAATTGCAGAGTGCTATCTTTGTGGCTATTGGCTTTACCTTTACGTTTAGTGCTTAATCTGCCCAGACTGTCGTACTCATAACGGATATCTTGCCAGACAGTAATCCGGTTACCTACACAGCTTGGGGGCGTTTGCTCCTCTTGCACGCCGGGCAGTGGAGGCGCGATGGGGTTAGAGGCGGCGTCCCAACTAAACTGCTCATCCCACTCGGGGTGTTTAGGAAGGGTCTCCCCCATGGTCATTTTGAACCAGTGCGGATCAACCGTAGGGTCTGCACCTTTGGGTAGTGGTTTGGCGCTGGCCAGATTTTGGCTCTGCGTGATGCGGCCCAAGGCGTCATATTGATAACTTTGCTCGCCCAACAGCGGGTCGCGTCGTTTGATGAGCTCGCCCGCAGGGTCATAGATAAAGCCTTTTAAGATAACATCTCCCGGCTCAGGATGCCCCAGACGCTGCCATACCGGATCAAGGGCTTCGACTCTTTGACCAGTAAAGCCATGCTGGCTCATTGTGTTTTGGAAGGCTTGGCGATGGCCTTGGCGGTAACTCCAACTGCATTGTATGCGGCCTAGGGCGTCCCGGGTAAATTCGCTACGCAATTTACCCTGAGTGCGCTCAATTTCACGGTGGGTTAAATCCCGCTCAATATCAGTGATGACCTGCCCGTTGATATTGATTTGGTGCAAATGTCCGCTACCGTAATACAGTGAGTTCACCATCTGGCCACCCGGTAGTACGGTCTGGGTGCGGTTACCTAAGGCATCGTACTGATGTTTTAGCTGGCTAATGCGCGGTTTAGCTAAAGGGGCACGATAGAGCTCAGAGTGAGGCAGATCAGGGCTATGGGGATATTGCGCGGTTTTCAGTAATGCATGAATGACCTGGTTTTCTTCTACTAGATCTCCTGCGGGGTTATAGACAAAATGTATTTCATCCAAAAGGCGGCTTTCTTGGGCAAGATCGGCCGGTTCTGTTTCTGCAATAGTTTTGGCATAGCGTTTAATACTCACTAACTGCCCAATAGGGCTGTAGGTGTACTGGCTAATGGTTTCAGGGGTGGCTTTACAGGTGAGTTGTCCAAGGGCGTTGCGCTGTAAATGCAAGGTAATGGCCTGCGGGGTGCCTGCACCTTGCACTACTTTTATGGGTTTACCCAGGCTGTCAAGTGTGTATTCAGTGCGTAAATTATCACTGCCTATTTGTTCGATGAGACGATCGGCTGCATCGTATTTAAAATGAGTAATAGCTTTATTGGGATCTACCAGCTGGCTTAGATTGCCAGCACTATTCCATTGATAGTGTGTACTGATAGTGGAAGCTTGCCCATCAGGCATAATGCCCGCTTGCAAACTTTGCTGCTGCAAAGCGAGTTGCCCGGCTGCGGTGTATTGCCAGCAAGTGATGTGTTTTTTGGGATTTTGCCAGGCTTTTAGTTTCCCGGCCTGCCATGCCCAGCGCTGCTGTGCTCCCTCTGGACTGTGGTGCGCGATGAGTTGCCCCAAGGCATTATATTCATAGCGATTGACGTGCCCCAAAGCGTCTGTTTGTTGACTCAGATTACCTAAGGCATCATATTCGAAACGCGTAATACGATTAGAGCAGTCGATATACAGCGCCAGCTGCCCATCACCTCTCCACATGAGTTGTTTTTCTAGGCCTTGGGCATCTTTAATACGCGTAACTTGGCCATACTGGTCTCGTACATAGCGAGTAGTACCAGCAGGAGTGATTTCAGTTTGCAAATTACCTTTGTGGTCGTACTCATACTCTGTGATGTGCCCTTGGGTATCTGTTTCTTTTAGGGGAAGAGGAAGATCTTGCCGCCAAAGTGTTTGTTCAGTATGCCCTAGCGGATTGGTTTCCTTGCAGAGATTCCCATTAGAGTCGTATTCAAATTGCCATACTCCTCCATTCGGTTGTTTGCATTGACTCAGCAAGCCTTCAGCATTCCATTGCATTTCCCATCTGTGACCTTGGGCGTCTTCCCAGCTACAAATTTGATAGCGTTCGTTCCAGTACCATGTCTGCTTTCTGCCCAGATGGTCCACGACTTCTGTTTTTCCAAGTGCTTGGTTTGAAGTGGTTTGCTCTGCAGAGGGTAGGGTATAGTGGGCTTGCCAATTTTGGCCCATATTATTGAAATTACGCATGACTCGAGGATGAGGGTCATGCTCTAGCTGTACCCACTCATACTGGCTTTGCAACCCCGTTGGCAAGCGGTGGCTTTGCATGAGGTTTTTTCCTGCGCCATTGTCATGCCAAGTAAAGTGGCGGCTGATTTCTCCAAGGGTATTAATAACCTGGCTTAAGCGGCCTTGGGTATCATATTCATAACTCACCAGGGTTTGAGCTGTGCCTGGGGCATTTTTCCAGAGTACCGCACTGACCCGTTCTGGGTAGGGGCTCTGATATTCGCATTCATAGAGTCGGCCTGCACTATCAGCTATTTGAAACAAACGGTTTTGCTCGTCATAACGCAATGCCAGGTAATTACCATTGCGATCTTCGATACGTAACAGCTTTAAGGTTTGAGGGTTGCTGTTTGGCTCGCTAGGCCCAAAGTCGTATAACAAGCCATCGGGTCCTTCGGCAAGCCAGTGTCCACCCTGAGTATGCGCGAGGCTCCAGCCGCTGTCTTTTTTATCGTAGCGTTGGCCCGGGGACATATTTTCAAAATCCATTTCCAAGCCCTCATCGGTATAGAGGGTGTGGGGCTGCAAACCGCCTGTTTGGCGATTTAGATGCAGTTCTACCGTAATGGGCAAACTCCAACCCTGACCCAAAGGACCGTGAGTGCGAGTATCCTGGCTGTTGTAACGCCGGACCCATACCAGGGGTAGGCGAGCCGGTAAACTAAAGTCAAAATCATCATCACCATCAAGAAACTTTGCACCGCTGCCTGCGTGTACCGGATTACCAAATACCGTGTTTACCGCTGCATCAGCACCGGCACTGATCAGCATACTCACCCCTAGACAGGTGAGTTTTTTAGTAAGGCTTGATCCATCCCGGGTGCAAAGTGCTATAGCAATGCCAATAATGGTGCTAGCGTGTTCTAGCCACCAGGGCATTTCAGAGGTGATATCTCTTACCTGAACGGTTTCTCCTCCATAAAAGACATTCTTTGATGCACTAGAAGTTTTACCATCGCAGGTGGTACGCTCTGTTTTGCGATGTGCCGGGCTATTGTTAATAAATACGCTATTGGATCCTTCTGCAATATATTGTGGGGCAGGGTGGTCTTGGCAAGCGATTAGATTATCATTGCCTTCTTCAACTGCCCGTGCAGCAGATTTTTTATTGACATAAACATTAAACGAACCTTGACTGATCTTGCCCTTTACAACAGGGGGGATCATCTCATCAACTAGATTGTTTATCTTGTTGGTTACTGCTCCAATGAAATCACCGGCCCCGGTAACTTTCATTAATAAACTGCTTAATAACGCTCCTGCAACTAAGGCGGCTCCTCCTGTCAGTCCCACTGCTGCTACATATGCTGCGGCAACCCCCCCTACTACAGCACCTACCACTGCCCCTACTATCAGGCCTGCACCCACTTTGCATATCATTCCTAGCAGACTGGTATGACTAATGTCATCCCCTAAACGGGCAGCAGCAAGCAAACTCATGGCTGATTAATCCTATTTTTTTTATCTAAAGGGAGTGGGGTCAGTACTTAGCGAAGCAAGAAATAATTTTTTAATTAGCTACAAAATTTTTTACTTTTTCTTGCCACATGGCTATGTTTTTCTCTGTGAGTGCAAAATGGGTGCTCAGGGTAAAAATGAGCAGTGAAGTTTCACCATTTTGTGCAACAATCTGTACCTGATGTACAGGCTGATTGCCGTTCATAAATTGACTGTGTACGAGAATGCCTGGCCAGGCTTTGGTTCCGACTGTCGTGGGAGTTTGGCTATGTTTGACAAATTGTTTCATTTGTCGTGCCATCGTCCTTAATTGTCTTTCGGTACTTTGCTCTAAGGTCTCGCCGGCTTCAAGCTGATCACGACTAATAATGACTTGTGCGGTTTCTCCATCGTTTAACTTGTAGCTAAGAGCGTTGACGCTTTTGTCAAACAAAAGATGATTGAACACGTCAAGCGTACCTTCGTTTATGTGGTATGGAAATTGCACGGTTTTCCCCTATTCATTAAGGTCTATACGAGACGCCAGCAGCTTGATATTTTCAGGCGTTAACCTCAAAGTACTACTCCCGACTTGCAGGAGGATTTCAGTACTGGCTTTGATAAGGATATTGGCCTCTGAAGACTCTATGGAGATGGCTTTTTTTACAGTATTGGTTTGCCCGCCATCAGTCACTGTAATAGTGAGGTCCTTGGTGATAGTTTCTGTCTGTGCGCCACTAACGGTCTCTGTGCGATTACCCTGTACTGTGATGGTTTCATTTTTTCCTACTGTTTCGCTCCGATTACCTTTAACCGAAGTGGTCTCATTGCCGCCGATCGTTTTAGAGCGATCGGCGCCTACCGACTTAGTCTCACTATTTTCCACCTCCGTGCGGTAATTTTTCTCCGCATGAAACCAAATCTCCTCTGCCCCCTTTTTATCCTCAAAGCGAATCGCATTAGCTGTTTCATAATGCCCCCCCGAGGTCGAGCGCGTCAGTACCCCCGTTTGGGTTTTATTCGCCGGTAAGGTCCAAGGCACCTTCTGCTCAGCGTTATACACCCGGCCCGTAATCAAGGGCTGATCCGGATCCCCCTCCAGGAAATCCACCACCACCTCCTGCCCGATGCGGGGTACCGCCTGAAAGCCAAAATTCTGTCCCGCCCACACCTGGCTCACCCGCACCCAGCAGGTATCCTCCCCATCTTTGTGGCCATAACGGTCCCAATGAAAATGCACCTTCACCCGGCCATACTCATCCGTATGAATCTCCTCGCCCGGGGGGCCCACCACCACCGCCGTCTGCGGGCCTGGCACC
>Ga0208695_1000376_pt1 | contig 51185 bp, 47 predicted proteins | sample AD_UKC111_MetaG_FD_184449 | JGI IMG/M metagenome (GOLD analysis project Ga0208695, IMG submission 184449) | Active sludge microbial communities of municipal wastewater-treating anaerobic digesters from Hong Kong - AD_UKC111_MetaG (SPAdes)... | ecosystem: Engineered > Bioreactor > Anaerobic >... | reverse complement strand
TTCGAAGTAGTCTTTGAAGCTGCCTCTGAAGATAATTTCCAGTGAGTTTTTGGAAATAAAGGTCGAATCATTAGGGTTTGTAACTGGAAATTTCTTAACTTAAACCCTCCAAAAACTATTATACGAGGTGATTTCATGGAAAAACTGTTTTGTTTTGTTCACCATATCAGTGTCAAGTGAGTAATATGTCCATTTACCTTGCTCCCTGCCCTTAATAAGACCGCATTCGCACAGTAGCTTCATGTGATGTGAGAGTGTGGATTGTGACAAATCAAATTTTTCTAAAATCATGCAGGCACAAAGCTCCCCATAGGAGAGCATATCAACAATCATTACTCTTTTAGGGTCACTTAGTGCCTTAAATATTTTAGTATATTCTATGTACTTCTCCATAATAGCACCTCAAATCTAAAAACTTCGATATGACTATTATATATATCAAATCGAAAAGTGTCAATATGATGAAGAAGTAGAAAGTATTATATAATGCAAAAAACGTTAAATGATCTAAATTAATTAAATACGATTAATCTTTTTACTCCCTATTTCTATCAAAAACAATTTTGCCGTTGATTACGGTCATAATTGCTTTTGAATTGTAATCCAGCGGGTTTCCGTCAAAAACTGCACAGTCTGCATCATAGCCTTCCTTTAGTTGCCCAATAATATTATGGCATTCAAGGATCTCAGAAGGATTGACTGTGAGACACTTTATTGCATCATTAAAATTTAGGCCTTCCGATACTGCAATAGCAGCTACATTTTTTAATTGATCAATGGAATTGTATGGGTGATCTGTAATCAGAGCTACTTTTACTCCGGCTTCCACCAGCTCCGCTACCGATTCATAGCTTCTTTTTTTGAGCTCCATTTTTATCCGCGGTGTCAGCAAGGGTCCATAGGCTACGGGCACATTTCGTTCTTTTAAGTATTCCTTGATTAAATTAGCTTCGGTACCATGCTCAATCACAAGCTTTTTTATACCGAATTCATCTGCAATTCGTATTGCCGTTACAATATCGTCTGCTCTGTGTGCATGGGCACGTAAGGATATATCGCCTTTTAATACCGGAATAACTGCTTCCAACTGGATATCCCGTTCTTTGAGCTGTCCGTTTTCCTTTGCGTACATGTAATCTTGAGCTTTCATGAACAGTTCTCTGATAAGGGATGCGATACCCATGCGGGTTACTGGTGCTTTATTGTTTTTGCCGTAGGTAGTCATGGGGTTTTCTCCAAAAGCAATTTTCAATCCCACAGGGTCTCTAACAATCATTTGGTCAATAATAGTACCGTGGGTTTTAATAAGGGTACTGAGCCCGCCCACTGCATTATTGCTTCCCGGACCGCTCATAACGCAAGTAATTCCTGATCTTACCGCATCTGAAAATGCAATGTCAAAAGGATTGATTGCATCTATACCTCTTAAGTGGGGGGTAACCGGGTCGGATGTCTCATTGTTGTCTACCCCTATTTTACCTGTAGCCTCCTCAATAATACCAAGATGGGTATGGCAATCAATCATTCCGGGTAATATATACTTTTCCTTTAAATCTATTATTTCAATATCTTTGTGCTCACTCTCAATATGTTGAGATATTTTTGAAAATTTACCATGTTCTATAAGTGCCTCGATGGGCATTGTACTGCCGTCATTAAAATCATAAGTTAAAGCGTTTTTTAATAAAATCGGTTTCATAGTTACCTCCTTGCAATATTCTATTATGTGTATTATTTGTAATAAATATTGAAGGAGGTTGTAGATTTAGAATTTTAGATTTAAAATTCAAGGCCCAAAACTAGGCCAAACCCAGTAAACGTACTAAGTTGGCAACAATAAAGCATACTATAATTCCGGCTGCTGTAGGAATGGCAAAGGAAGCAAGGGTCCACTTCATGCTTTGAGTTTCCTTACGAATTGTCCATAAAGTAGTACCGCAAGGAAAGTGCATGAGTGAGAAAAGCATAACACATACTCCCGTAAGCCAGGTCCACCCATGGGATACCAAAAGGTTTCTTAAGTCTTCCAATTCTTCCAACTCAAGCATGGAGCCCGATGCCATGTAGCTCATAATGATAATGGGCACAACAATCTCATTAGCGGGCAAGCCGAGTATGAAAGCCATCATGATATATCCGTCCATTCCCAGCAGCTTTCCGAAGGGATCTAAGAAATTGGCGGCATAGGTTAAAAGACTTATGTCGCCTACCTTTATATTTGCCATAAGCCAGATTACCAGTCCTGCAGGTGCTGCAATTGCAACAGCACGGCCTAAAACAAAGAGAGTTCTGTCAAATATTGAACGAATTATAATCCTGCCGACCTGCGGTCTGCGATAGGGAGGAAGCTCTAAAGTAAAGGAAGACGGAAGTCCTTTTAATATTGTTTTGGAGAGTATATAGGATACCAGCAATGTCATAAATATGCCTAATAAAACTATTGCTGTAAGGACCAGGGTGGAAGACAATGACCTAAAGGCACCGCCTGCAGTTCCGCCGATAAATATGGTTCCTATAGCAATTAGTGTAGGGAAACGTCCGTTACAAGGTACAAAAACATTGGTTAGTATGGCAATAAGTCTTTCCCTCGGTGAGTCGATAATCCTGCATCCTATAACTCCTGCAGCATTGCATCCGAAGCCCATACACATGGTTAAGGCCTGCTTTCCGTGTGCACAAGCTTTTTTAAAGAAATTATCCAGATTAAAGGCGATTCTCGGCAGGTAGCCCGAGTCTTCAAGAAGTGTAAATAACGGAAAGAATATAGCCATAGGTGGAAGCATAACCGAAACTACCCATGCTAAAGTGCGGTACATACCGAGAACCAATATGCCATGGAGCCATTCGGGCCAACCTGCCGACATGAAGAGCTCTGTCAGTTTGGTCTCAATTGCGAAAAGGAAGTTTGCGATTATACCCGAGGGGATGTTTGCACCCTCAATTGTGAGCCAAAACACTAGAGCTAAAAGGCACAGCATAATAGGTATACCTAATGTCCTGGAAGTAAGTATACTGTCAATTTTTCTATCGGTATAATTATATTGCTTATTTTCAAAAGTTACCGTATTGGCGGTAATATCCTCGGCTATGTGTACAAGTCTTGATACGATTTTGTCACGAAGTTGGTCGGGCTTGATATGGTTATTTGCAAGGTGTTTTTTTGCTGAATCGAGTAGTTCAAGCATTTCATTATCCTCAAGGAGATTAAAGCCTAAATATTTTTCCAATGATTTTAACAGAGTGGGGTCTCCGTCCAAAAGCTTGAGTGCCACCCATCGGTTATTGATCCTTCCATCCACCAGTTCCCATATTTTAGGCTCAAGTATTTTTATCGCTTGTTCAATTGTATTGTCATATGTAATTTTAATGGGATTTGTTACAAGACCCTTGTTAGCCACCTCATAAACCGCATCCATCAATTCAGTCAAGCCTTTATTTTTTCGGGCTATTGTTGGGATTACAGGTACTCCTAAGAGCTTGGACAATCCACTGTAATCTATGTTTATCTTCTTTCTTTTAGCCTCGTCAATAAGGTTGACGCATACAACAACCCTGTCGGTTGTTTCTAAAGTTTGAAGTACAAGATTTAAATTTCTTTCAAGACAAGTGGCATCAGCTACTACGACAGTAGCATCGGGCTTTCCGAAGCACACGAAATCCCGGGCAACCTCTTCTTCTGCCGAGGTAGCCATAAGTGAATAAGTACCGGGTATGTCTATCATATAAAAATTTTTGCCCTTGTGTAGGTATTTACCCAAAGCATTGGTAACTGTTTTACCCGGCCAGTTTCCCGTATGTTGCTTTAAACCGGTCAAACTATTGAAAACCGTACTTTTTCCTACATTTGGATTGCCTGCAAGTGCAATAACTTTATCGCCGGGTGTAGAGCGTTCAATGCGAAGCTCGCTGTCTAGCACGCCTGTACCGGTAGATTGGCTGGTTAGTCCCATATTTCTGATCCTCCTATAACTATAACTTGTAATGTCAAGTGCTCATTAATAAGCTTCAACCATTATTTTGTTGGCTTCATCCGATCGCAAAGCAATGACTGCACCGCGAATTTGGTAAGCAGTAGGGTCACCGGAAGGACTTTTTTGCAAAGCTTCAACAACTGTATCTGAAATAAGCCCCAGGTCTAACATCCTTCTGCGTGTTGTGCCATCAGAAGTAAGAGCCTTGACTTTTGCTTTTTTTCCTATAGGCAGTAAGCTTAACGGAATATATTGATTATTCATAAAATAGAACCCCCAAAAAATTATGTTCATGGTTTATATTGACGATTTTAGAGGCGAGAAATTTTTTCGCTCTAGACTAATATATGAAACATAAAATACTAGTGTTACGAATATATTCTATACAGGCACAGTTTTTTCTCTCTTCCAAATGGAGTGTAATAGTGATGCAATATAATGATTTTCACACGGTTCGAGGATACCAATTGCTTGCACAGGAAAACAAATTGCTTACCCCTGCTATGGAGGATTATCTTGAAATGATCTATAGAAGAATCCGGGACGAAGGATATATGCGGATAAACACTTTGTCGGAGCTTTTGAATGTAAAGCCTTCATCTGCAACAAAAATGGTTCAGAAGCTTGCAGAGTTAGGACTTGTAGACTACAAGAAATACGGTATTATTTTTTTGACTGAAAATGGAAAGAAATACGGAAAATTCCTTCTTGAAAGACACAATATTATTGAAAATTTTTTAAAAAAAATAGGCATTAGTGACAATCTGCTGGTAGAGACGGAATTAATTGAACATAACATAAGTGTCAATACATTAAAGAGTATTGATATGCTGACTAAATTTATTGAGCTTCATCCGGAATTTGTAGAAGAGTTTGAGAAGTTTAAAAAAGAGAATTGCTCCTATGAAGATTCCATACTGCCGGAATAGTTTTATATGACTTTATTCATTTAACATGACAAACACTAGGGTTTTGAAAATTTAGTGTTTGTTTTTTGCTTATTTTAACCTGTAATAAATATATTTTAATTTCTCCATAAATTCTTCACAAACTCCTGATAAAATTAGCATAACAAATTTAAGAGGCGGTGTTTAAATGAGTAGCAATAAAATTATAAACAAATCAAATAAAACGGTTGTGCTTTTTTCCTGTTTATCTATAATTATTATAGTGGTGGCTCTATTTGTTGTATTTATGGTGAACGGAGAAAAAGAAAACGGTCAAAAGGAAGTTGAAGCTGCCAGCTTAACCGATTTAGTAATCCCAAAGGACGAAATTACTCAAACGGCTAAGTTTTACCCTATCAAAGCAGGAAGCGTCAATATGGAAATATTGGCTGTTAAAGCATCGGACGGGTCTATTAGGACTGCATTTAACACATGTCAGGTTTGTAACGGCTCTCCAAGGGCTTATTATGAACAGCAAGGGGATGTTCTGGTTTGTCAAAATTGCGGAAACAGGTTCAGTACCGATATGATTGAGCAGCAAAGGGGTGGATGTAATCCTGTACCCATTATGAAAGATGAAAAGATAGACGACGGTGCAAATATTATAATACCGAAGGAATTAATTGAAAAGAATACAGTGTTGTTTACTTCAAACTGGAAAACAAGGTAAGGGGCATTCAAAAAATGCCCCTTTGACAGGTAAGGTCAAAAGGATGTGATGAAGTGATAAAAAAGAATCATTTAGAATTATTGGAATGACTTGTGCAGCTTGTGCAGCAAGGATTGAAAAAATAATAAACATATTACCCGGTATTGAAAAAGCAGATGTCAACTTTGCTGTTGAAAAAGCAACGGTTATATTTGATGATACGACGGTTGATAGTGATGAAATCAGTGAGGCGGTGAAGAAACTGGGGTTTAGAATAGAAAAGGAAGATGAACAGAAAGACTAGGATTAAAAGGTGAATATTGTGTTTGATTTGTCAAAAATAAAAACTATCGGATATAATAAATGCAATAGAGTTTTTTGAAAAAAATAAAAAAGACCAAGGAGGATTTAATTATGGCAAATGAAGTAAAAACATTAAATGTTGACGGGATGTCCTGCAGTCATTGCGAAAACAGTGTCAAGAAAGCTGTTGGGGCATTAGATGGAGTTGGAAGTGTAACAGTTGATCTCAAGTCAAAAAAGGTTACAATAGAATTCGACCCCGCAATTGTTAATATTGATATGATAAAGAATGCCATAGAAGATCAGGGATATGATGTCATATAGATGAGGTAGATGATATGACGGGCAATGGCAGAAGGATATTGGTAGTTGATGACGAAGTAAAAATTGTTGAGGTGGTAAAGTCTTATCTTGAACACAGCGGATACGAAGTTTATGAAGCCTACAACGGAGCTCAGGTATTAAGCACATTTGAAAGGATAGACCCTTCTTTAATAGTATTGGATTTAATGCTTCCGGATATGTCGGGTGAGGAAATCTGTAAAGCAATAAGGAAAAGATCGAGAATTCCCATAATAATGCTGACTGCCAAGGTTGAAGAAGAGGACATACTTAACGGGCTTGATATGGGTGCTGATGATTATGTTACTAAGCCATTTAGTCCGAAACAGCTTGTTGCAAGAGTTGGGGCGGTATTAAGAAGAGCATCCGAAGAACCGTTGCCCCTTTCAAATATCATTTCATTTAATGGTGATCTGGTAATAGACAATCTCAAACATGAAGTGCGAAAAAACAACAATATAATAAATCTTACACCTAACGAATACAAGATACTTATGGCTTTGATAAAATATCCCAAAAAGACATTTACTCGCGAAGAGCTCATTTCTATGGCTTTAGGAGATGATTTTGAGGGGTTTGACAGAACTGTGGATACCCATATAAAAAATTTAAGGCAAAAAATAGAGACGGATCCAAAAGAACCCAAATATATTTTGACTGTTCACGGTATTGGATATAGGTTCGATGGAGAATAGCTTTGGAAATAAGGAGGGGGAATGTGAAATACAGTTTAAGATTTAGGCTTTCCGCTTCATATGCACTTGTGGCACTCATAAGTGTAGTTCTTATTATGGTTATAACAAACGTATTTCTTGATAAACATTTCAGAGAATATGTTAAGAATAATCAGGAGCAAAAAAACAAGGATGTTATTTCATCAATAAGCCAGCAATACGGGAGTAACGGAAAATGGAATATGGAAATGATAGAGGCCATTGGTGTTAGAGCTCTTGAAAACGGGTTGATAATTAAGGTAAAAGATATAAATGGAACGATAATTTGGGATGCAACAGTTCACAACAACGGCATGTGTCAGCGTATTATAGAGCACATGGCCCAAAACGTGAGCAGGCGTTATCCTTATATGAACGGGACATACACTGAGGTTCCGTATCCTATCGTCAATAAACTCATTAAGGTTGGTGAAGTGCAAATCGGCTCCTACGGTCCATACTATTTGAGCGACAGTGACCTTGCTTTTATAAATACATTAAATAAAATTTTAATAGGAATAGGCATTATCACACTTATATTTTCACTTGTTTTAGGAAGCATAATTGCTAAAAGACTGAGTTCGCCTATATCAAGAGTAATAAGCAGTGCACAATCAATAGCAAAAGGGTATTTTTCCGACAGGGTTTTGGAAAAATCAAATACAAAGGAAATTTGTGAGCTTACATCTACAATCAATAACCTGGCTGAAACACTTGAGAGACAGGAAATGTTGAGAAAAAGGGTGGGGGCGGATGCAGCACATGAGCTAAGGACACCCCTCGCAACTCTGCAAAGCCACATGGAGGCAATGATAGACGGTATTTGGAAACCGGATACCGAAAGATTGAAAAGTTGCCATGATGAGATAATAAGAATTAGTAAAATGGTTGGTAATCTTGAAAAGCTGGCAAAGTATGAGAGTGAAAACTTAATTCTAAATAAAACAAGTTTTGATATTTCGGAACTTATACATAGGATAATTCATAACTTTGAACCGGAGTTTATGAATAAAGACATCCGGCTTGTTTTTGATGGCAATGTTGAAGAGGTTGTTGCAGATAAGGATAAAATTAGTCAGGTCATAGTCAATCTGTTGTCTAATGCACTGAAGTATACCCCGAGCGGAGGAATGGTAAATGTTAGTGTTAAAGGAGCGGAGTCTGCCACTGAGATAAGTGTTAAGGATAACGGCCCGGGTATACCTCAAGAAGATATACCGTTTATATTCGAAAGATTTTATAGAGCGGATAAATCACGAAACAGATTAACGGGAGGCTCAGGGATTGGGCTTACTATTGTGAAGGCTATTGTCGAAGCACATAACGGCCGTGTAGATGTTCAGAGCGAAATGGAAAAGGGTACTGAATTTATTATTATACTTCCTAAGGGACCATAATAAGAGGAATCATAATAAGGGCAAAGGGCATTTAATTGTTTGCTGATATTTAGGTGTGATTAGTGCTAGAATAGCGTTATGACCCAGCATAAAATAGGTGCAATAAATATTGCAGGCAAATAATTTGCTACTTTGATTTTGGCAAGACCGATGAGGTTCAATCCAAGGGCAATAATCATCAAAGAGCCTGCACAGGTGATTTCTGCAATAGCTGAATCACTGAGTATAGGCTGTAGAAATTGTGAAAGCAAAACAATGGAACCCTGAAATACAAAGACAAAAGATGCGGCACATAATACACCAATGCCAAGGCTTACAGACAGCATGGTAGATGATATAAAATCAAGTATGGATTTGGTAAATATCATCTCATTATCACCTGAAAGCCCTGCATTTAAAGAACCTACAATTGTCATTGGCCCTATGCAGAACAAAAGGCTGGCTGTTACAAAACCCTCGGCAACCGATACGGGGCCTGAAGAGGATTTGAATTTCCCACCTATTAAGTCTCCCAAATCGTTTAACCTCTTGTCTATATCCAGCCATGTTCCTATGATAGCTCCTATAACTGTGGAAATTATTAAAATTAAAGTGTTTTCTCCCTTTAATGTTCCCGATATTCCGATATAAATTGTGCATAAGCCTATTCCAAGCATAACTGCATCAGTGAATTTTTTGGGTATTCCTCTCTTAAGCATAAGACCGATTATGCTCCCTATAATAACTGCTGCAGTATTAAAAATTACACCTATCACTTTGTTTCCTCCATTCTACATACCTACATAATGCATAACATAAGGTATTATAACACATCTACCAATGTTTATCATAAATATTTGATATTTTTTTAGCATTCTAAGAATTATTGGGGGTAGCTGGAAGTTTTTTATTTTGATATAATATTAATTTCGATGCAAAATAACTTAATTAAACAAAAGATCATATTTAATACTAAATAGATGTTTTTAACCGGGATAGAATATAGTCTTGAGGCTGGTGCTGACTTATGATCACTTTAAATATAATTAAAGAAAAAATACAATATATATTTACAGAATTGGTATTGATGTATTATAAAATTAAGTTGAAGCTCAATAATAAAAATATAGAGCTTTTACTTGATATGGCTGTTTTATATGACTCTATAGGCGATCAAAAACAAGCCGAAGAGTTTTATAAAAATGTGCTGTCCGTTAATGACCGGGAAGCAAGGGCATACTACGGCTTGGCTACTTTATATGACAATTCGGGCTTGTACCCCAATGCAATAGAATATTATAAACGGGCCATAGAAATAGATCCTCTGTATAGCAGAGCGTGGTTTTTTCTCGCAAATGTTTTGGACGAAGCAGGCCAAAGGGAAGAGGCCATAGAAGCATATAAAAGAGTAATTGAAATTGTACCCGATGATTTTTGGGCACATAACAATCTTGGAGTAATATATGAGGAAATGGACATGAATATGGAAGCTTTAAAGCATTTTAAGGAAAGCATTGAAATAGATCCGCATCATTACAAAGCCCATTTTAATATGGGAGTTGTATGGACAAAGCTGGGGTACATAGAAAAAGCCATAGATGCTTACAATACTTCCATAAGACTAAAACATGACAATCCGTATGCATACTTGAACCTTTCTATAATATATAAGAATAACAATGATTATAGTACTGCTGTTGATGTGATAAGTCATGGAATTAGGCATAATGCTGACTGTTCATTTTTGTACTATAACAGGGCCTCCTTTTTCATGTATTTGAAACGGGAGAAGGAATGCTTGGAAGATCTGGAGAGAGCTGTGACTCTAAGCCCTGAGTTATTGGATTATCTTGATAAGGATGATGATTTCACCTCACTTCACATGCTCGAAGGATATAAGATGTTATTTGTCAAATAGACTTTAATGGGAGTTTAATTCTTAAATTTCATCTTATTTAATGATTCCCATATACCGTTAATATAAGCAATACCCAAAGCCCTGTCGTAAAGTCCGTAGCCAGGTCTGGACTTTTCACCCCAGATCATCCTTCCGTGGTCGGGGCGTATATAGCCTTTGAAGTCTATATCATGGTATGCCTTCATTATTTCGAACATGTCCAGGGAACCGTCCGATGACAGGTGGGATGTCTCGTGGAAGGTTTTTTCCGCTACAAACTTTATGTTCCTTACATGTCCGAAATGGATTCTTCCCATTTTGCCAAAATATCTTATCAGTTCAGGGATATTGTTTTCAGGGTTTGAACCTAAAGAACCGCTGCAAAGAGTTAAACCATTATGGGGACTGTCTACCAGATTAACAAGTTTTTCAATGTTTTTCCTGTTAGTTACTATTCTTGGAAGTCCAAACAGTGGCCATGGCGGATCATCAGGATGTATAGCCATCTTCACATCAACTTCTTCACAAACGGGAATTATGTTTTCAAGGAAATATTTTAAATTGGAAAATAATTTGTCCTCATCGACGTTTTTATACTTCTCGAATGTGTCTTTGAGTTCCTTAAGCCTGTATGGCTCCCAACCCGGAAGGGTAAATCCTCTTGAATTTGTCTCCATATCTTCAACAAGCTTAATAGGATCAACATCTTTTATGATATTATTGTCATAATAAAGTACTTCCGAGCCGTCAGGAAGCTTCCAGGCTAAATCCGACCTTAACCAGTCGAACACAGGCATAAAGTTGTAGCATATTACCTTAACACCGGCTTTTGCCAGGTTTCTTATGGACTCCTTGTAATTTTCTATGTATTTGTCTCGCGAAGGAAGTCCGAGTTTTATATCTTCATGAACATTGACGCTTTCTATCACTTCCAGTTCCAGACTGGCATTTTCTACAGCTCTTTTTAATTCCAGTATTTTTTCCATAGGCCAGGCATCGCCTACGGGAACATCATAGAGTGCTCCTACCACTCCTGTAATCCCTGGAATTTGCCTTATTTGCTCAAGTTTTATGCAGTCATCATTTGTACCGAACCATCTGAATGTCATTTTCATAATCTTTTATCCTCCTCAGGTTATGAACATTTTGGGTTATATAAATTTAGATATATTAATTTTCGTTATACATTTTTGGGGGTATAAATTTTAAAGATATATAAATTTTAAAGGTATATAATTTTAATTGAGATATTTTTCCAGCGTGCTTCTTACTGCATTTTTTCCACAAATCATTTCATTGAAATATCCTTCAATTTTTTTGCCCAATTCCGTTGAATAAAGGTTGATTCCGAATATTTTCTCATTTGACAATATGGGTTTAAGGCGGTCACATATGGATGCTTCATCGCCAAGTTGAATTCCCGATATGTAGGATTTAAGTTCATCCAGCATGGGGTCAGGGCTTAATTCCATAGTTTCTCCCATATCATCAATACCCATGAGGTATCTGCACCATCCTGCGATTACCAAGGGGATGTATTTTAAAGCGTTTACATCCAATTGATTGCTTGAAGCATATGCTTTAATTGTCTCGCCAAACCTTACGGATATTTTTTGTGATGTATCCACTGCAATCCTTTGGGGTGTATCGGGAATGTACTTATTTGGGAACCTGACTTCAATGACCTCTTTAATAAAGGCAATAGGATCAAGAATTCCTGGATTTGCTACAACAGGAAGCCCTTCATCATAGCCTATTTTTTCTATAAGCTTTCTTAAGTGTTGGTCTGTCATTTCATCTGCAATGGACCGATAGCCTAAGAGGCATCCGAATAAGGCAAGAGCGGTATGAAGTGGGTTTAAGCAAGCACCGACCTTCATCTTTTCTACCATATCCACCGTTTTTCTGTCAGTAAACAGAACTCCCGCCGATTCAAGGGGCATACGGCCATTGGGAAAGTGATCTTCTATTACTAGGTATTGGGATATTTCTGCATTTACAAAGGGTGCGATGAACGTGTTTTTATCGGTGCACACTATATCAGTGCTTTCAAAGCCTATTTCACTTAATCTTGCTTTGATTCTATCCGAAGGCCTTGGGGTTATTTTATCAATCATGGTCCATGGAAATGATACCTTTTGTGGGTTGTCAAGATACTCAAGGAATTTAGAATCTACAAATCCGTTTTTTATCCATTTTTGGACAATTGTTCTAATTGAGTTTTGAAGAACTTCTCCGTTTCTTGAACAGTTGTCCATGCTGACAAAGGCAATGGGGAGTTCTCCTTTTAAATATCTGAAATAAGCCAGTGAAGAAATTTTGGACATTATATGACGGGGCTGCTCGGGGCCATTATCAAAGTCGTGCTTTACATCGTTCAAATAGTCACCCGAGGAACCTGTAAGAGAATAACCCTTTTCGGTTATGGTTAAGCTGACCATTTGGAGTGAAGGCTTCTCAAATATTTCTTTGAGCCTCTTCCAGTCATTTGGTCTTGAAGCATCGCCTACAAGGCTTTCGGCTATGCTCCCAACCACACTGTTTTTGAGGCTTCCGTCGGGATTCATGAGGACTAACAGGCTTAAGTTGTCATAGGGAGCATATATTTTGTCAATTATCTCAACATCATATGTTTCTGCAACAATTATACCGGTTTCCGACTTTTTTAAGCTTAACAATCTGTCTTGAAGAGGAGCAATAAAGCCTTTAAATATATTGCCGGCACCAAAATGCAACCAGGCAGGGTTGTTTTTTGTCTTAGAAACCATTTCATCAATATCATAATCAGGGATTTCAATATTTGCTTCTTTCCACTTTGAAGATTCTTTAATTGCCTTTTTATTTAATATCATAGCAATAATCCACCTTTCTTCCGTATAAAGCCAATATTATTATATAGGAGAAAAGTGACGATTTTATTGCTTTTATTGCCGAAAATATTGCAAATATTGCTGTTGTTTTTATAGATTTTTGCTGTATTTTTTAGGAGAAATTCCGAATTCTTTTCTAAATGCCCTGATGAAATTGGAATAATCGCCAAAGCCGCATTGATTGCATACTTCTGTTACCTGTTTATTATGTTTTAGCAGTTCTCTGGCCATTATGAGCCGCTTTTGCTGAATATACCTGTGTACGGTATATCCGGTATTTTTTTTAAACTCCCTTAAAAGATGATATTTGCTTAAAAAAAACCGGGAGGACAGTGTTTCAAGCGATACATCACCGTTTAGATTGTCATTTATGTATTGTATTATACTATTGATTTTGTCGTTATATATAATGTCCAATTGAGTTTCCTTACCCATAGGCATCTGGAATGCACGATTAAGATAAATAAGCAGTTCTAAAAGGTATGCTTTTTTTAACAAGTCGTTTCCAAAAGCCGTGCTGCTGCAAGCTATACCAAGCTTTTGAACAATATTGTAGATATATTCCGATGTATCGGGATTGAGCCTGAGCAAATTATGCTTATTTGCCGATGTGGAGTCAAAAGCGATAAAAAGGTTTGTTTTGTCGGTACAAAGGCTTTTTATATAATCCGGGTTAATCCATATGACAATTCTCTCATAAGGAACACCATCTTCAATGAAAGCTTTATGAAGCTCCTTGTTATTTATTATTAAAATATCCTTAGGCTTTAGCCTGTACGATTTTCCCTCAATAACATATGTGACGTTTCCTGAAAGAAACATATATATTTCATAGAAGTCATGATTATGAAAGTCCACTTCAACAGGAATGCTGTCATTATAATGGAATAGCTCAAAATCATGAGCTCTCATATGCTGCCTTAAAGTAAAATGCTGTCTTGGAAGTTTCATAACACTTCTCCTTTGTTTATATTGATTCTTCTTCAACAATATTATAGCAATTTTTGCATATTTACAAGCAATTTAAACCAAGAAATCGGCAAAAGCGTTGTTATATATTATAAATAAATACAGATAGGTATAGTCAAAGAATCAACGGGGTTTATAGACCGGGGAGGAAGCAAATCATATGAATAAGCAGGAAATTCTTACAAAAATCAAGGAAGGCGGGCTTGTTGCCGTTGTGAGAGCAGACAATTCCGAAATGGCTTTTAAAATTGCCGATGCATGCATTGAGGGTGGAGTTGCCTCTATAGAAATTACATATACGGTGCCCGGTGCAACAGAAATCATTGGTGAATTAAGCAGAAGGTATTCATCGGGCCAAATCATTATAGGTGCAGGAACCGTAATGGATTCCGAGACTGCCAGAACGGCAATTCTTGCCGGTGCACAATACATTGTAAGTCCATATTTTAGTAAAGAGGTTATAAATGTTTGTAACAGGTATCAAATAGCAAGCATGCCCGGTGCCATGACGGTGAAAGAGGCAGTGGAATGTTTAGAGGCCGGTGCAGACATTATAAAGGTATTTCCGGGAGAAGTACTTGGGCCGGCTTTTATAAAGGCTGTTAAAGGACCAATACCTTATGCTGTTATGATGCCTACCGGAGGAGTAACACTTGAAAACACAGGTGAATGGATAAAGGCAGGAGCAGTGGCTGTAGGAGTTGGAGGAAATCTTACTGCAGGTGCCAAAAAAGGTGATTACAATTCAATAACCCAACTGGCAAAGCAATTTATTGATGAAATAAAGAAGGCCAGAAATCAGAAATGAAATTAAGAATAAGAAATAGAATAACAATTTTTATGGAGGTACTATAATGTCAAGAGTTGTATGTTTTGGAGAAATAATGCTTAGACTTTCACCACCCGGTTATTTAAGGTTTAATCAGGCTTCGTCCTTTGACGTAACATATGGCGGAGGAGAGGCTAATGTAGCGGTATCACTTGCCAATTACGGAATAGATTCGGCATTTGTAACAAAGGTACCTGACAACCCTATAGGGCAGGCAGCTATAAATGAACTTAGAAAATACGGAGTAAATACAGAATTCATAGCAAAAGGGGGAGAAAGGCTAGGGATATATTTCATTGAAAAGGGTGCATCTCAGAGACCTTCTAAAGTTGTATACGACAGAAGCAACTCTTCAATTGCCACGGCCACAAGTCATGATTTTGATTGGGATAAAATATTTGACAAGGCAGAGTGGTTCCATTTCACAGGCATAACACCTGCTCTCGGTGTAAATTCAATGATATTGACAAAAGAAGCATGCAAGGCTGCTAAGGACAAAGGGCTTATGATAAGCTGCGATCTTAATTACAGGAAAAATCTCTGGTCGCCTCAAAAAGCAGGGCAGATTATGGGTGAATTGATGGGATATGTGGATCTTTGTATAGCGAATGAGGAGGATGCCGAAAAGGTCTTTGGAATAAAAGCCGAGGGCTCCGATATATCGGGAGGCAAGCTAAGCCGTGAAGGTTATAAAGAGGTTGCAAGGAAGCTAATTGAAAGGTTCAATTTTAAGAAAGTGGCCATAACATTGAGGGAGAGCATAACGGCTTCGGATAACAATTGGGCTGCAATGCTTTATGATGGGAACGAGTATTACTTCTCAAAAAGCTATCCTGTTCATATTGTAGATAGAGTCGGAGGCGGCGATGCTTTTGGCGGCGGGCTTATTTATGCCATTCTTAACCTATATAATATGCAGGAGACAATTGATTTTGCTGTAGCAGCCTCATGTCTCAAGCATTCTATTGAAGGTGATTTTAACCATGTAAGTATAAATGAGGTAAGAAATCTTATGAATGGAGACGGATCGGGAAGGGTTCAAAGATGATCTGGAGGAGCGTATGAAAAATATAAACGAGTTGGTACAGGTAGTCGAGAAGGCAGTTCGAACAGTGAAGATAACGGATATTCACACCCATCTTTTTTCTGAATGCTTTGGCAGTCTGTTTCTTTATGGAATAGACGAGCTGTTGACATATCATTATTTGGTTGCAGAAGCAATGCGACAAATAGATATGGATGCTCCAAGCTTTTACAGCATGAGTAAAAGTGATCAGGCACAGTGCGTCTGGGATGCTTTATTCATAAAAAATTCGCCTGTAAGTGAACCGGCAAGATCCATTATAACCATATTTAACAAGCTTGGACTTGATGTAAATAATAAAGATTTAAACTATTACCGTGAATATTTTAGAACCGTGCCGCTAAAAGATCATATAGACAGAGTGTTTGACATAGCCTCTCTAAAATGTGTTGTTATGACTAACGATCCCCTTGATAAAATTGAAAATGCGGTTTGGGAGAGCGGGTATGTTAAAGATGACAGGTTTAAATCATCTCTTAGAGTTGATAGAATATTAAATGATTGGGAAAATTCTTGTCTGCAGCTTAAAGAGATGGGATTTGATGTGCACAGGGATTTGTCGGGAAATACCGTTGAGGAAATAAAAAGGTTTCTTATTGATAGCATAGACAGGATGGAAGCATTGTACTGTGCCGTGTCTCTGCCACCTGATTTTAGCATGCTTGACGGTTCCGTAAGGACTGAAATTATAGAAAGCTGCATTTTACCGGTGTGCAGGCAGAAAAACATGCCTTTTGCTTTAATGATTGGGGTAAAACGTGCTGTTAATCCGGAATTGGGGCTGGCCGGAGATTCTCTTGCTAAAGCTGATATTAAAGAACTGGAATATATTTGCTCCAAATATAAAAACAATAAATTTCTCGTTACATTATTATCTCTTGAAAATCAGCATGAGTTGGTTATCACGGCAAGAAAGTTCAGCAACTTGATGATTTTTGGGTGTTGGTGGTATCTAAACTCACCCTATATTATAGATCAAATTACAAGAATTAGATTGGAGTGGCTGGGAACATCTTTTATACCTCAGCATTCCGACTGCCGTGTATTTGAGCAGCTTATAAGCAAGTGGGAACATTCTAAGACTGTGATTTCAAAGGTTCTTGCCGAAAAATACGGCGAACTTGCGGAAATGGGCTATAATGTTACTGAGGAACAAATTTTAAGGGATGTAGAGAATTTGTTTGGCGGCAACTTCTGGAGATTTTGCAGCAGGTGATTTTGCTCGGACAAAGGGAGGTATTTTAATGGTACAATCGGGCAGCTATAAGTGCTGGTTGGGATATAAGAAACTTAAAGATAGAAATTGTGTTGAAAAATATTTGAAATGGTGTAATAATATTGTTATATTGGAGGATACACCGATCATCAAATCTGCATTGACTGAAATATGTACGGGCATAGAAGGAATGCTCGGTATAAAACCCAATATATCCAGGTCCATTGATAAGTTGTCCTATATATTTATGGGAACACTGGAAAGTCTCAACACAATCGATAATTATGTCGATAATCGTGTCGATATAAATGATAAAAATAGCATAGATGATGAAGGTTTTATAATAAAGTCTGTTAAGAATTGTGACAAAGACATTATAATTGTTGCCGGAAAAACCGACAGGGGAGTGCTTTACGGCACGTTTACCCTTCTAAGACTTATTGCCACCAATACGGAGCTTGATGGGATTATGAGGCTGGAGAATCCTTCTAATCCATTAAGGATCATTAATCATTGGGATAATATTGATGGCAGTGTTGAAAGAGGCTATGCGGGGAAATCGATATTCTTTAAAGATAATGAAATTACAAAAGACTTAAAAAGAGTAAGAGACTATGGAAGGTTGTTAGTATCCATAGGTATTAACGGTATAGCTATAAATAACGTTAATGTACATAAAGTTGAAACCAGGCTCATAACGAAGGAGTATCTTCCGTATGTTGCAAGCGTGGCGGACATATTCAGAGAATATGGAATAAAAATATACTTAAGCATCAATTTTGCGGCTCCAATGGAGATCGGGGATATTAATACAGCCGATCCTTTTGATGATGACGTTAGGAAATGGTGGAAAAGTAAGGCTGAGGAAATTTATAGCCATATACCCGATTTTGGAGGCTTTTTGGTAAAAGCCGATTCCGAGTTCAGACCAGGGCCCTTTACATACAACCGCAACCATGCAGATGGTGCCAATATGCTGGCAGAAGCCCTTAAGCCTCATGGCGGCATAGTAATATGGAGATGTTTCGTATATAATTGTCTTCAGGATTGGCGTGACAGAAAAACAGACAGGGCAAAGGCTGCATATGATCATTTTATGCCACTTGACGGTATGTTTCACGATAATGTGGTACTGCAGATAAAGAACGGCCCAATGGACTTCCAGGTGAGAGAGCCGGTATCTCCTTTATTCGGAAGACTTAAAAAGACCAATACAATCCTTGAACTTCAGATCACACAGGAGTATACGGGGCAGCAAAAGCACCTATGCTATCTGGTTCCGATGTGGAAGGAAGTGCTGGAATTTGATACATATGCAATGGGAAAAGGTTCTAATGTAAAAAATATTGTAAACGGGAAGACTTTTAACAATAAATACGGAGGAATTGCGGCTGTTGGAAACGTAGGGGATGACATGAACTGGACCGGATTTCAACTGGCCCAGTCAAACCTATACGGATTTGGACGATTGTGCTGGAATCCCGATTTGTCAAAAGAGGAGATAACCGATGAGTGGATAAAATTAACTTTTTCTGCCGACAAAGCTGTAGTCGATACTATCTCGAATATGCTTTTAAGCTCATGGAGGATATACGAGAATTATACATCGCCTCTTGGTATAGGATGGATGGTAAATCCGAACCACCACTATGGCCCTAATGTTGACGGGTATGAGTATGACAAATGGGGGACATACCATCGTGCCGATTGGAAGGGAATAGGTGTTGATCGTACCGTAAAAAACGGAACGGGATATGCCGGACAATATTACAAAGAGAATGCACAAATGTATGAGGACATTAATACATGCCCTGAAGAGCTTTTGTTGTTTTTCCATCATGTCCCTTACACACACAGGCTAAAATCCGGTGAGACCGTAATACAACATATATATAACACTCACTTTGAAGGAGTGGAGCAGGCAATTAATTTGAAGGAACAGTGGCAGAGCATTAAGGAATTTATTGATTGCGACATTTATCAGCATGTTCTTAAAAGGCTGGAAGGACAAATTGAGCATGCAAAGGAATGGCGTGATGTAATTAACTCATATTTTTATAGAAAGACAGGAATAAAGGATGAATTGGACAGAACAATCTATTAATTATTAGGAGGCCTTTATGCAAGAGATACCCGATTACAAAAACACAAAATTAAGCTTTGAAGAAAGAGCAAAGGATTTAGTATCTCGAATGACACTTGAGGAAAAGGTGACCCAAATGCTTCATGAGGCTCCGGCCATACCGCGTTTGGGAATTCCGTCCTACAACTGGTGGAATGAAGCATTGCACGGGGTAGCAAGGGCCGGAACGGCTACCATGTTTCCTCAAGCAATCGGAATGGCTGCAACATTTGATGAAGAACTTCTTTTTAAGGTTGCGGATGTGATATCAACGGAGGGAAGGGCAAAATTCCATGAGTTTCAAAGAAGGGGGGACCATGATATATACAAGGGTCTGACCTTCTGGTCGCCAAATGTAAACATATTCAGGGATCCAAGATGGGGAAGAGGGCATGAGACATATGGAGAGGACCCGTATTTGACAGGAAGACTGGGAGTAGCATTTATTAAAGGCTTGCAGGGCAATGATCCAAAATATCTCAAGTCCGCCGCATGTGCAAAACACTTTGCGGTACACAGTGGCCCTGAGAGTAAAAGACACGAATTTAATGCAATTGCATCAAAAAAAGATATGATGGAGACATATCTTCCGGCTTTTAAGGAATGTGTGAAGGAAGCTAATGTTGAGGCGATTATGGGTGCTTATAACCGTACAAACGGGGAGCCATGCTGCGGAAGCCGGACACTGCTTAAAGAAACTTTAAGGGAAAAATGGGGCTTTAAAGGTCATGTAGTATCGGACTGCTGGGCTATAAAGGATTTCCATGAATACCATATGGTTACAAAAACAGCACCCGAATCGGTAGCTTTAGCTGTAAATAACGGATGCGATCTCAATTGCGGAAACATGTATATAAATCTTTTAATAGCACACAAGGAAGGTCTTGTAACTGAGGAAACAATAGATGAAGCTGTGACAAGGCTTATGGTCACAAGGATGAAGCTTGGATTGTTTGATGATCCTTCTGAGGTACACTACACAAAAATACCTTATGAGATGAATGACTGCAGGGAACACAGAGAGTTTGCATTGGAGGTGTCAAAGAAATCACTTGTTTTATTGAAAAATGAAAACAATATACTTCCTCTCGATAAGAATAAAATTAAATCAATAGCGGTTATAGGGCCAAATGCCGACAGCAGAGATGCATTGATAGGAAACTATTTCGGTACTGCATCGGAGTACGTAACTGTTTTGGAAGGAATCCGCGAATTTGTATCAGAGGACATAAGAATAAATTATTCATCAGGCTGTCATTTGTATAAAGAAAAATCCAGTCTTGCACAGCCAAGAGACGGGTTTGCAGAGGCTTTGGCAGCAGCTGAAATGTCGGATATAGTCATTATGTGCCTGGGGCTTGATGCAACCATAGAAGGGGAGCAGGGTGATGTCTCCAATGAGTATGCAGGAGGAGATAAAATACATTTAAACTTCCCGGGACTTCAACAGGAGCTGTTAGAAGCTGTTCATAAGACAGGAAAGCCTATCATATTAATTCTCCTTTCAGGTAGTGCACTTTCGGTAACATGGGCTGATGAAAATGTACCGGCAATAATACAGGCATGGTATCCGGGTGCTCAGGGAGGAAGGGCAATTGCATCCATGCTGTTTGGAGAATTCAGTCCGGCAGGAAAACTTCCCGTTACGTTTTACAGAACCACTGAAGAGCTTCCCGATTTTGAAGATTATTCCATGGAAAACCGTACGTATAAGTACATGAAAAACCCAGCACTTTATCCTTTCGGATATGGCCTAAGTTATACAAAATTCTTATATAGCGGACTTAAACTTTCTAAGGATAAGATTAATGCAGGTGAAAAAATAAAATGCAGTGTTAATGTGAAGAATATCGGAAACTATGAATCCGATGAAGTAGTGGAGCTTTATCTTAAGGACGTTGAGGCAAGCTGTCTTGTTCCAAGATGGAAGCTTGCGGGTTTCAAAAGGATTCATCTCAAGCAGCAGGAGGAAATGAATGTTGAATTTGAAATAAAGCCCGAGCAAATGGCTTTGGTTGATAATGAGGGCAAAATTATATTGGAGCCCGGATTGTTTGAAGTGTTTGTGGGCGGAAGCCAGCCTGATGAAAGAAGTGAGAGCTTAACGGCCACAAAAGTTCAGAGAGCCCAATTTGAAGTTGTGGGAAATGCAATGGAGCTTGAATAAATTTAATGGAGATTGAATGATATATAAGGCCACTTTTCACCCATTGGTGTTTTGTGGCCTTAAATTTTTCCTCTATATTTCAACAAACCATTTGTTCTCATGGTTTTGATATAAAAAAACCCTTTTGCCGTCTATAAGGCATGAATAACGATTGCCCTGCACACCTATTTTCAGGGAAGCACCTTTGACGGGCTTGCTTGCTCTATCCACACAATAAACCTTATCTTCACCGTCAACATTCATTTTTATTTTAAGAGGTATTATTTCGCCATCAAGATTAAAATGGGCAATGACCTCGGCACTTATTTTATTCATATGAAACACCTACCTAAAGTATGATATGGGAAAAATAACATTATCCTCTATGGGATTGGCGTTTAAGTCTTTATTCTTAAGTAAGAGCGCTCTTTGTACGGAATAATGGCCAAACCTCTTTCTTATCTCATCAATGCTGTATTCCAGTTGCTCTTTCTTTTTCTTATGCTTTTCATCATCAAAAATACTTAGCTGCATATTGGTATCGGCCGTAACCAGGTCGGTAGCCCTTACTCCAATACTGCGGATGGGCTTTTCCCAGGTATAGTTTTTAAGAAATATTTCATAAGCCTTTTGTGCTATAACATTTGCGATACAGCTATAGTCCGATAGTTGTGCCTGTCTGTCAAAGCTTTGCAGTTGGTTATCCCGCACATAAATTTGAATTGTTCTGCTTTTAAAGTTATGTCTCCGTAGCCGTTCTGCAACGCTTTCGGATAAAACATATAAAAGTATTTTTACATCTTCATTATTTACAAGGTCGCGGGGCGTTGTCATGCTGTTGCCTATTCCCTTAATGACTGAATCAAAATCTGACTTTGCGACAGGGGTTTCGTCAAAACCGTTGGCAAATGTCCAGAGATATTCTCCCCATTTGCCTAAGTACTTTTTAAGAAAGCCTATGTTCAGGTTGGCAAGATCGCCTATTGTATAAACTCCTATATTCATGAGTTTTCTACATGTAGCTCTTCCGACATAAAGTAAGTCTGACACAGGTAGCGGCCAAACCTCTTTTTTAAAGTTATCACGAGTAATAACAGTTGTTGCATCGGGCTTTTTTATATCACTGCCCAGTTTTGCAAAAATCTTATTGTATGAAACACCTATGCTGCATGTTATGCCCAGTTCATTTTTCATTCGCTCTCTGATTTCATTTGCAATTTTCTCTCCCGAACCGAATAATTTTGATGATTCCGTTACGTCAAGCCAGCATTCGTCAATACCAAAGGACTCAACAAGATCTGTGTAGTAATTGTATATGTTCCTTGCCTCTTTGCTGAAATATAAGTAAAGCTTATAATTCGGAGGCAGTACAACTAAATCGGGACATTTCTGTTTTGCCTGCCATATAGCTTCCCCGGTCTTAATACCATGCTTTTTCGCCAATATGTTCTTTGTCAATATGATACCATGTCTCTGCTCAACAGATCCTCCAACTGCAACCGGCTTATCTCGTATTTCGGGATTATGTAAGCATTCAACAGTGGCATAAAAGCTATTAAGGTCAGAATGAAGTATTATCCTTTCCATATGATTCCACCATCCATGACGAACATGTGTTCTATAAGAATTATATGGCGAAAAATTATTCTTGTAAAGGCCTAATTGTATTTATAGTATAGTACTATCTAATCTCTAGATAGTTTGGCAGTTTATTGATGCATGAGTTAATGTATGGTAATATATAACTGATAGTATAGAAGTTATTTTAAATAGAGCGTTGAAAAAATGCTATTGTTTAGGGAGAACATTATAAATGAGAAGAAAGTTTAAGTATCATAACAATAATACATATGCTTTAAACCCATTGGAAGTGAAAGTATGAAGATAATGCATGTAAGATTGGCAACAACTCAAGATGCGGAATCCATAATTAATTTGTATCAAACACTTATAGGCACACCGGGTTGTGCATGGAGTAAGGAATATCCTACCATGGCAGTGGTGCAAAACGATATTGCCAACAATTCTTTATATTGTATGTGTGATGAAAACAATAATATAATTGCAGCAGCTTCTGCAGGATGTACAATAATGATTGGTATTGTTATGAAATGTTATTGCAAGATTAATTTACCAAGGTTAATTTATATGGTTTTGGCCTTTATATTTCTGTACTCACCGGGGGTTATGCCGACATATTTTTTAAAGAACCTGTTAAAGCTCTGATTGTTGTTATATCCTAAGCTGAGTGCAATTTCATTTATAGTCATATTTGTTTGTCTGAGTAATCGTTGTGCTTCCTCTATTCTTAAATTATTTATGTAGTTTACAATATTTTCTCCGGTTTCATCATTGAATATCTTACGGACATGTGAATAGCTTAATCCAACATGCTCAGCCAGCATATTTATATCGATATCTTTCTTATAGTTTTTATGTATGTAATTGAGTATATTTGTGATATGTGTTTTATTGTCGGCTTTCGGCTTTTCGCAATATTCAATGATTCTAAGGTATATTTTAGCCAGCCATAAGCTGACCTCATCCAATGTTTCCATTTCTGTAAATTGATTGTATATATTAAAGTCATTACCAAATATATCGCTGACGCTTATGTTTAAATCAAGGAGATACTTTATGGTGCTTCCGAGAAGCTGGTTGATTATTAGAATAACATTGTCATATGTCAGCTTTTTATTCTCCTTAATATCGTTGAAGAAATCACTTAATGAATTTATCAGAGCTTCTTTAGAACAGGCATCAACATAGTTTAAAATCTGTTTTTCAAATGTAAAAGGATAATAATATTTGCTGTTTCCGGTATATACATCTTCATTTGTTATAATGGCCCCATGGCCCTTCATAAACCTGAGCTTTAACAGATTCTGTGCATCAAAATAGGATGTTTTGACATCGGCCAGGTTATCGTAAATATTTCCAACACTAAAAGTAACGGAACTGTCTATTACCTTGGCTACTTCTTTTTGTATCATGCCGAATTTTTGCTCCAACGAAGAAACTGTTTTAGTATAATCGGAAGTATCGGGGTTCATGATAAGCACGATTTTATCTTTTTCCATAACAAGCCCCGAACACGGAATTGATTCTGAAATTACGCTTTCTGCAGTACTTAATATTGCAGTTTTTAAATAATACTGCTGGTCGTTTGAAAAGTTGGACACAAAATTTTTAAAACGGTCGATAGATATAATTGCACAAACAAAATATTGATTGTGAAACATATCATTATGTTCATCGCCTTCAGATGTCCTGCCTTTGAGTAAACCCAACAAGTAATTTTCTCTAAGATGCCTGATATTTTTTTCAATGGTATTGAAAAGCTGATCTTCTTGCTTCATTAATGAATCGAATGCTTTTGATAAAAGGGCCAGTTCGTTTTCGTTGCCTATTATGTCTATGCCTTTACGGTTTTTGATGTCGTTTACAAGCCTTTTAACAGGGTTGTAAAGCTTTCGTGAAATAAAATATGAGGAAAATATGCCTATAACCAGCAATACAAGGCATGTATATATTATAAGCATCCTTATTGAAGTAAATGTATCGGTAAGGTTGTCAAGTGAAAATTTACCTACAAATATCCAGTCGTTAAAATCTGATTTTAAGTAAGTTACCAGAAACTTTTGGCTGTCAATTCTTGTGATAAAAGAGCTCTCCTGTTCATTGCCGGCTATTATGCTGCTTATATAATCCCTGGAGGATATGTCGGAGCCTACAATGGACTTATCAATATCTGTAACGGTAAAACCTTTGGAATTAACAATGCTTATACTTCCTTCACTTTCAGAATTATTGCTGTTAATCAATTTGCTTAATGCATCTTCATATACATTTACTACAATTGCTCCGCTTAAGTTTGTTGTGTACGGTGTAAGAGGGTACACATAGGAAAGAATGTAGCTTGATGAAGTTGAAAAATTTTGTGTATTTGCTTCGTTTAAGGTACTGTTGTTTAAATACCTTTTAGTGGCCAGCCTTGGGCTCAGCCATGCTATAGGTTCATTAGAATACTTGCTGGACTTGTATTCCTTAATCCAGATTGTATCATCAAAGTCTTCCTTAAGGCACACATCTTCATTTGTTATAACATAGTTTGAATTATCCAAATACAAATATACTGAGTGATATCGATCATTTGTGTTGACAACTCCTGCAAGCATATCTTGTATTCTGTACATTATAAAAAGCTCTTCTTTATCTTTTGAATTTGCCTGAAAATTGGTATAGTCGTAGAAATTAGTGAGGTTGCCGTCTAAAGCAATACGTAAAGCATCCTTGCGTACAGTGTCGGTTAACAAATCTGTGACGCTTTTAGATACTTTTAACTTGGCTATGCCTGAGTTGCTGATTTCAGTTTGGGAATAATTCATTATAGAATAGCTGGATAGTATAGCAACTATTATTACAGGAATTATTATAAAAAGTGAAAGTGCAATAAAAAGTTTAACTATTAAAGTATAGTTTTTCACGGAACACCTCTATATTAAATGTATAACATTTTTAAATTGGGAAATATATCAGTTTTGTAAAATGTATCACTTTTAATTATTATACAGTATCGTAAATTGATTTCAAATATAATTATTTATCTAAGAAGTGCTGAATATAAGGTAAAAATAATTCTTTTGGGCTCCAAAGGCCGTAAAATAAACATAAGTAAAAGTGATACATCAAAAAAATTGTCATTCTTGAATAAATGTTGGGTGTCAGTATAATGAAAAATGTAACTCATTTCCTTAAATTTTAGTTTTATATTATTTGATATTGTTTTATTTTTTTTATTTAATTTTTTTGTTTATTTTTTTATCTAATTATTTCAATATGACATTAATTTCAACAATGATATTAAAAAATGATATTAAAAAGGAGGACAGAAATTATAATGAGTGAAATAGCTACAACAACTGGCACTCCAACTCCATCCCTAGCTCCTAAAAAGAAGAATTTAATCTATTATTTGAAAAAAGATTGGATTTTGTACCTGATGTTACTTCTTCCAATGGTCTATTTTATTATATTTAAATATATACCGATGTATGGAACTATTATTGCATTTAAAGAATATAACCCTTTCCAAGGAGTTTTTAAAAGTGAGTGGATTGGATTTGATGCTTTTAAAGAGATATTCGGCATGAGTGACTTTTATAAAGCATTAAAGAATACATTTATGCTGAATTTGTTTGATTTGGTTATGGGTTTTCCGGCACCGATAATTTTGGCAATCATTATAAATGAAATAAAGGCAAACTGGTTTAAAAGAACCGCACAAACTCTTTTATATCTGCCGCACTTTTTGTCATGGGTCATAATAGGCGGTATAGTTCTTCAAGTTTTTTCACCAAGCACAGGTATAGTACCTTCATTAATAAAATCAATGGGCTTTGAATCCATAGATTTTCTTACGGATAAGTGGAATTGGCTGTTTACTTATGTCGGGGTAGGTATATGGCAAAGTGCAGGATGGGGAATGATTATCTATCTTGCTGCTATATCAGGTATAAGTCCCGAATTATATGAAGCGGCAGAAGTGGATGGAGCAGGAAGATTAAGGAGAATATGGCATATTACTTTGCCTGCTCTTAAGCCAACTATAATTGTACTGTTGATATTGAATGTAGGTAAGATTGCAATGATTGGATTTGATCGACCTTATATTATCGGTAATGCTCAGGTATATGATTTTTCAGAGGTTATAAGTACATTTGTTTATAAGGTAGGAATACAGTCCTATAGATATACTATTGCAACAGCCATAGGGTTGTTCCAGTCTGTAGTAGGCATGATTTTGATAATAATAACCAATTTTATTGCTAGAAAAAGCGGTGAACAGGGAATTTGGTAAAGAAAGGTGCATAGGTTATGGAAGCTAAATTAAAATTATCAGCAAAATTATCGGATAGAATATTTGGTAAAAGCAAAGAGACAAATACCAGAAAACAAAAGTTATCCGACAGGATATTCGATATTGTTATAATAGTAATTACAACAATTGCTGCGTTGCTTTGCTTATTGCCTGTAGTAAATGTAGCGGCTGTATCTCTAAGTTCAAATTCGGCAATCATATCTTCAAAGGTATTTTTGTGGCCTGTTGAATTTACAATTGACTCATATAGAGCAATATTTACGGATAAGTCAATGATGTGGTCTATGGTTTTTACAATAATAATAACCGTGATATACACAGTACTAAGTATGGCATTGACCATTGCAGGGGCATATCCTCTCTCTAAAAAAAATTTGAAGGGAAGAAATGTTTTTCTGCTAATAATAGTAATAACCATGTATTTTAGCGGCGGTATTATACCGGATTACGTTTTGGTAAAAAGCTTAGGACTTTTAGACAGCATGTGGAGCCTAATACTGCCCGGTGCAATTAGTGCATTTAACCTGATTCTTTTAAAATCATTTTTCAATTCATTGCCTGAAGGCTTGGAAGAGGCGGCCAGAATTGACGGATGTACTGACTTCGGAGTATTGGTAAGGATTGTACTTCCATTGTCTCTTCCCATTATAGCGACATTAAGCTTATTCTACGCAGTGGGCAAGTGGAATAGTTTTATGGACGCCCTGTTTTATATTACAGATCCTAATAAATACCCGTTACAGCTTAAACTGTATCAAATAGTTGTAAACAGCCAGTCTCTTGATGCTGCTTTTGCAGAGGGCAACATGTCTCCGGGCATGCTTCCAGACGGTTTGAAGGCTGCGAGTGTAATGTTTGCCACTATTCCGATAGTGTGTGTTTATCCGTTCATACAGAAGCATTTTATTAAAGGTGTTATGATCGGGGCTATTAAAGAATGATATAATATCTCGTAAATTGAAGTCTGTATTAATGGATTGAAGTCTGTATTAATGGATTTTAATTGAGAGATTTTATATATGTTATATCTTAATTAATATTGTTATAGGGGGACATATTTATGAAAAGGCGTTTTTGCAAAGTATTAAGTTCGACGCTGCTGATAGCAATGCTAACAACGGCAATCCCGGGCTGCAACAGCCAAGGCGATAAGACTAATGATACTACAGCCAGTGAGAAGCCAAAAGAAATGGTAGAATTGACAGTTGAGGTTTTTGACAGATCAACACCGGGGTATCAAGCAGATAAAAACTTCCAAACAGAATGGATACAGAAAAATTTCGGTGATCCAAACGGGATAAAGCTGAAGTTTGTACCGGTTTTAAGAAGCCAGGAAGTTGACAAATTAAATGTATTGATGGCAGCAAATCAGGCACCCGACATTTCATTTACTTACAATGAAAGTCTGATGTACAACTACATAAAGAACGGCGGACTTACTGATTTAGGACCGATACTTGATGAACACGGTAAAAACCTTAAAGCTTATCTTGGCGAAACATTGTTAAGCTACGGTAACTGGGGCGGAGTGCAATACGCTATACCGGCAAAGAGAGTTTTGGAGGCATGCTTCGGAACATTTATAAGAAAAGACTGGCTGGATAAATTGAATTTGCCTGTTCCTCAGACAACCGACGAATTTTATAATGCATTAAAAGCTTTTAAAGAAAAGGATCCGGGCAATCTTGGTGACAAAGTCATTCCTTTTACACTCACTGTTGACCCGAATAATATTAACTGGACATCACATACTCTCCTTGAATCGTTTAAAAAGCCCATATCGGAAGAAGACAGATACTGCTTGAGAAACTGGGTTGTACCTGGCTTTAAGGAAGGTATGAGATTTATGAACAAACTGTACAATGAAGGTCTCATAAATCAACAATTCGTTTTGGATAAAGACGGCAAGCAGTATGAAAAGGATGTTGCACAGGGTAAGGTTGGTGCGTTTATACAAAGCTTTGACTTCCCATACAGAATTACACCCGGTTTGGCAACTGAGCTTAAGAAAAATGTACCTGACAGTGAAATTATTCCTATAGATCCGTTTAAGAATGAAGAGGGTAAAAACGTTAAAATGAAATATAACCCTAACGGATTGTTTATAATAGTTCCAAAATCAAGTAAAAGAGCTGTTGAAGCTATAAAATACCTTGATTGGATGTCAAAACCTGAGGTGTTAAAATTCCTCCAGAACGGTAATATGGGTGAACACTACACTGATGAACAGGATGGCATACCGATGAATGTTATTTCAAACGACAAGCTGCCGGATGACAAAAAAGCAAACTATGTTGATTTGTCTATCATTGTAAACGGCAAGGAATTCGGAAGTCTCGACAAAAATATAAAAGCAGCTTCTTTCGGATATCCCGGATTTGAAGATAAGTTTACTGAAGCTTACAAAATGGCATTAAAGGATGCAGGTTATATGCCTCGTTTCGATAGAGTTATCGAATCTGAAGCAAAATACGCTAAAGCACTTACAGATAAAGAAGTACAGATATTTGTAAAATCAATTACCTGTAAACCGGAAGATTTCGACAAGACTTATGACTCACTTGTTGAAGATTACATGAAGTCAGGCGGAAAGGAAATTGAAGATGAAAAGAGACGGGCGTATAGAGCAATGATGAAGAAATAAGAACAGATATTTGAAGTAAAAGCATTATCGGAAAGCCTTGAGGGATTACAATACTCCTTTAAGGCTTTTTGATATATGTAAATTTTCTATATAAATTCAATGTCAATACAAAATTAAAAACATATACAAGCATATGTAAAAAATGTATTGATAAAAGAATATAATAAAATCTATAATTACAGTATTAGTTTATATAAATTGGAATAGATTAATATATATTTATTTCTATTATTAAGGTATCATTTCTACATCAAAGATACCGGAAATAAACAATTGATATATGAAGCGGAAAATGCTGAATTATCGGGCAAGGCTTTTGTGGCAAATGATCACAGCGGATATTCGGGAACGGGATTTGTATGCGGGTATGGTAATGTTGGTGCAAAAGCACTTTTTACTGTAAATGTGCCAAAGGAAGGCGATTACAGTATCAAGGTAAGATATTCAAATGCCAGCGAGGCAGATAAAACACTCAGTATTTATGTTAACGGTGAAAAGATCGGATCAAATACCATTTCACTTCAAAGAGACGAGGATGACGGCGGCTCGGTGAATCTTGACTATTTGCTGGTAGAATAGTTTTATGTAATGATTTAGTGTGCTTCACAAATTTGGAGAAAGTGAAATTTTAGCGGTTTTACCGCCTGTTGATTTTGATCCACTTAAAGCTACGGATGAAGAACTGGACTATTATGGTTTACCGGCAAGGCCGACCGATCCTGAGCAGTATAAAAGATGGGCTGAGAATGTTGGCAATAAAAAATATGTTGGACCTTCATTAAAGGCAATACCTGTTAATGAAGTATTCGGTGATGTATCTTTACTAAATCAGGAGTACGATCCGAATAGTTGTAAATAAAAATATTTTTTGAAAAACAATATTTATCATAAATTAAAAACTCCTGATAGTGGGGTTTTTAATTATTTGTGCAATGTTTTTCATTTTTTTGATTTTTAAAATTTTGCAAAATGCCGTTCATTTTTTCTCTAAAATGTTCAATATCTATTGGATGGTCGGTAAAAACTACTTCCTCAATAACTCTATCCAAAATTTCGGCTTTTAACGAATTATCTTCAATCTCATGTATTACTTTTTTTCTAAACTCTTTTAACAAGGACATTACATCTTCGTTTATATTACTGTTTACCATCGAGTCGACTTTTTTACGGATCTTTTTTGAAAGTGTGGGATAACTTCCGGATGTCGATATGCCTATTACGAGATCATTTCTTTTAACTATTGCAGGAAATAAAAATGTGCATCTTTGAGGATCGTCTACAACATTTACAAGTATGCCATGATTTACAGCATCGGTATAGATATTGTCATTAACCAGTGTATCGGATGTGGCAGCTATAACCATAAAAGCACCCATAATATCAGATGATTGATAACACCGGTTTATATGCACAAGTTTTCCGGAATCCTTTAAAACCTTTATCTCATCTGAAATTTCCGGGCTTATAACTACGATATCCCCGTTAAACTTGCTTAATATCTCAATTTTTCTGGAAGCAACCTTCCCGCCGCCTACTACAACACACTTTTTGCCTTTTAATTCAATAAAAAATGGAAATGCTGCCATTTGTACCTCCTGAATATATCTATTGCAAGTCCATTATAGAGCTATTTACGGATAATATCAATGAAGTTTGGTGGAAAAAGCAGTGCTGTAATAAGGAGCACTGTTTGCCATAAGCCAATATTAAAGATTTGAAGAGGTTACAATAACAACTTCTTCAAGTCTTTTGTACAAATGCGATGATGATTTATGAGGGTAAGAAGCTTTTTGACATTTGTGCCACACGATCGAAAATTTTTCCTGTTGAACTGTAGGTTGGCTATTTTGTAATAGTATATGTATTTTTGTCGGGATAGCATTTAACCTCCATGGTTGTTAGAAAATACTCAGGCCTTCCGTCATGGAATGGGATATTTGCCTGAGTTATAATCAAATTGTATTTTTTCAGGATGTGGGGATCTGTTTCAGAATCTATTTCCGTAGCTGATACTTCAACGATATCGCTTACATAGGCCATATGTCCTCCATTTGCTATTATGGAACCTTTCTTTGGGAAGGCTGTACTTTCTGGATTTCCATCAATTTGAATTGTATCTCTGTAAGTGGCTATAATATTATGACATATATCAGTACTTTCGTTTTCAGCAAATTTGAGCATATAACCGGCAAGCCATGTGCATTGACCATATACCTGTCCTGATTCGTTAAATGCGGGAAGAAGTAGGATTTCTTTTTCCACTGTAATGTCCTCTGTGCTTGATTTGCCTGTCAATATAAATTTGACTGTAGTTGGTTTTGCACCATAATTAATTGAAGGAGGTGCAGTTGGGACAGTATATGGTGAAAGCATGGGAGAGGGAAATTCCAGAGCGATTGATTGCTTTGAAAGTGCCATATCTGAAGCTGGGTCAGGGAGTTTTGCTTTAATGGCATTTTTATTGATCAGGATATATTGAACTTTATTGGCGATAGCCGTATCTACGCTTTTTTTAATTTCAGCATTGTCGGTAATAAAATCTGTCAAATCGCTACCGTCTTTTGCCTTTATTTTAAGATCTGTCAAAGTGTCTATGCCGCTAAAATTTACACGGTAATAGTTTGTTATAAAGTAATTGTAATTAAAGCCGCATTTTGTATAAAAATCATTTTTATAAACATCATTTTCATAAGAATAGGGTACCAGTTGTAGAAATAGCCGTTCCGGATAAGAAGGAATATAAAACCAGTGAAACTATTAAAATTGATTTTAGTGCAATGGATAATACTTCAGGGAATAGACTTTGTTAAGGCGACATTAAACGGCAGGGAAGTAACAAACGGCCAGTTGATAAGTCTTGCAAATATGTCAGGTTTAAACACATTGATTGTAAAAGCAATGGATAAAGCAGGGAATACCGAAGAGAAGAGTGTCGATTTTATCGTTAATTCTGAGGTTGATGGAAAAATCAAGGTGTTAATAAGCAATAAAGACACAAATCAGTATGTTAAAACAATTAATCCGTTTATAATGATAAAAAATAACTCTGATACGGATTTGGATCTGTCAGAAATAAAAGTAAGGTATTACTTCAGTGCAGATAGCGGAGATACCCTCAATTTCTGGTGTGATTATGCATCTATTGTTTCTGCAAAAGTTACAGGCAATTTTGTTAGGATGGATGATTATAGAGCGGATGCCGATTGTTATCTGGAAATAGGCTTCTTAGAGGGATCCGGAAAGCTTGCTCCAAAGGAAAGTATTGAGCTCCATCTGAGATTTGCTAAATCCAATTAGAATGACTTTAACCAGTATAATGATTTTTCATATTCAGACTCCAGTGAATGCAAGGAATTTACAAAACTGGCAGGGTATGTGGCAGGGCAGCTTCAATATGGCTCAGAGCCTTTTGGTGAAGTAGTTCTAGATGTTAGAGCAATGAAGAATATTCCGTAAAAAATAATATATTGTTGTAAGGTTTGATAAAATGAATTAAACTATAGAAAAGTGAATGATGGACCAGCTATTGCCATTTTTCACTAAGAATTGGAGATGAAAAAATGAAATTGCTTGTTGTGGGAGTCAATTATAGAAAAACGCCTATTGAAATAAGAGAAAAACTTAGTTTTACAGCTGAGGAGCAGAAGAATGCATTGACTGAGATAGTGAATATGGATGGTATATTGGAATGTATTATTCTTTCCACCTGCAACAGGACTGAAGTTTACATATATCATGAAGACCCTCAATATGACAGCAGCAAGCTGGAAAATAAGCTGTGCAGCTTAAAAGGCTTGGATTTGTACAAAATTAAAAGATACATATATGTATACAGCGGTGTTAAGGTTGTAAGACATCTTTATAAGGTGGCCAGCGGCCTTGACTCCATGATACTTGGAGAGGACCAGATACTGCGTCAGGTTAAGGATGCGTATGATGTTTCTTTGGGGGTGGGCTCATCCTCGGGCATGCTCAATACACTTTTCCGAGAAGGAATTACGGCAGCAAAGAAGGTTAAAACATTTACAGAGATTTCTAAGACATCTGTATCGGTTGGAACTCATGCTGTAAGACTTATCGAAAGGGAATTCGGTCATGACATTAAAGATAAAACTGCCCTTGTTATAGGTTCGGGTAAAATAGGTACCATTACACTTAAAAATCTCATATCAAAAGGTATTGGGAAAATATATATGACTAACAGAAGTGGCGGTAGGGCCGAAAGCATTTTGAAGCAGTACGATAATGTTAATTTGCTGGATTATTCGATGAGATATTCGGTAATGGATCAATGCGATATAGTTATAAGCTCAACGGCAAGCCCCCATTACACTATTACCAAAGATCTTTTGGAGGATGCTCTTATTACCTGTAAGAAAAGGATATTTATTGATCTTGCCGTACCTAGGGACATAGATTTAGCTATTGGCGAGCTGCCTGATATATGCTGCTTCAACATAGACCATTTGATGGTTGAGGTTAACAAAAACATGGATTATAAGCTTTCCGAGGTATCCAAAGCAGAGGAAATAATAAACCGGTATGTTGCAGAGTTTGAAAACTGGTATTATTTCAGGGAGGCATTGCCGGTTGTCAAAGAGGTTCAGAAGTTTGCCGGTGAGCTACTAAATGAAAAGACAGAGTATTTGCAAAAAAAGCTTCAAACCATAAGTGATGAAGAAATGGAAAAGGTTAAGTATGTGATTAAAAGCACAGTGAATGAAATATTAGGCAAACTTCTCTATAGTATCAAGGAGAGCAGCAGCAAAGAGGACATTCAGGCTTATTTCAGATGCCTAAAGGAAGTAATGAGGAGTGAGGCGGATGAGAAAAACAATTAGAGTCGGAACCCGGAAAAGTGAATTGGCAATTGCCCAGACCAATTGGGTGATTGGAAAGCTTAAGGGAAAATATCCCCATTTTGATTTTGAAGTGGTGGGAATAACCACAAAAGGAGATGTGATTTTAGACAGAAGCCTCAATAAAATTGGGGGGAAGGGCCTTTTTATTAACGAACTGGAAAATGCACTTTTAAATAATACCATAGATATGGCTGTTCACAGCATGAAGGACATGCCTGCGAAGCTGCCGGATGAACTTGAAATCGTTGCCATACCTAAAAGGGAGGACCCAAGGGATGTGCTTGTTTCTTTAGGGGGTAAAAAATTAAATGAGTTAGATGAGGGTGCTGTTATAGGAACAGGCAGCGTGAGAAGAGAAGTTCAGATACTTGGACTAAGGCCCGATCTTAAAATAAAACCCATAAGGGGTAATGTCCCGACAAGGATTAATAAGCTTATGGAGCATCAATTTGATGCAATTATACTTGCGATGGCAGGTTTAAAACGCCTAGGGCTTCAAGATAAGGCAACCGAGATCTTTAATCATGAAGATATGGTTCCTGCCGTAGGGCAGGGGGCTTTGGGTATAGAGGTTCGAAAAGGAGACGAGCTTGAAGACATTGTTAAAGTCATTAACGATATGGACAGTGAAACTTGCGTAAATGCTGAAAGAGCCTTTTTAAAAAGACTGAACGGAAGCTGCAGTACGCCTTTAGGAGCGTATGCACAAATATTTGGTGATGACATAAAAATATACGGTATGCTGGCTCAAAATGATAAGACGGGAGTAAGAAAGGCTTTCATTGAAGGCAAAAAAGAGAATTTCGAGGAATTAGGGGCAAGGCTTGCAGATATGCTTCTAGGTCAAACAAATATTTAACGGGGAGGCAAATATGACGGATAAAAGGGGAATGGTTTATATTTTGGGAGCAGGGCCAGGAGATATGGGCCTTCTAACATTAAAAGCCGCCGATTGTATAAGAAAAGCCGACGTTATAGTATATGACAGATTAATAAACACATCAATATTAAGCCTTGCCAAAAAGGATGCGGAATATATAAATGTGGGAAAAATGCCCGATAATCATGCGGTGCCTCAGGATATGATAAATCAAATACTTTTGGATAAGGCGTCTGAAGGCAAGGTGGTAGCAAGAGTTAAGGGCGGTGATCCCTTTGTATTCGGAAGAGGCGGCGAGGAAGCCGAGGCACTTTATAAAAACGGTATACAATTTGAGATAGTGCCGGGAATAACTTCAGCCGTTGCAGTAGCAGCATATGCAGGAATTCCTGTTACCCATAGAGATTATTGCTCATCCCTGCATATTATAACGGGACATGAAAAACCGGGAAGGGATGAAAGCTTTCTCGACTATGAAGTCATATCCAGGCTTGAGGGTACTCTGGTATTTCTTATGGGGACGAAAAACATTGATGAGATTTGCACAAAGCTCATAAAATACGGCAAAAAAGGCACCACACCTGTGGCGGTTATTGAACGAGGTACAACAGTAGACCAGAGGGTTATCGTGGGAAATCTTGAAGATATTTCAAAAAAAGTAATTGATGAAGGGATAAGCTCTCCCGCAGTTACCGTAATAGGAAGTGTAGTAGCCTTAAGAGAAAAGATTAATTGGTTTCCGAAAGGCAGACTTAAAGGAAAAAGGATTGTGGTAACCAGAGCCAGAGAACAGGCCGGAAGCCTTGTGGAGGAAATCAGAGATCTTGGCGGGGAAGCAATAGAATTTCCTACAATAAGAATAGAAGAACCATTGGATTACCGACACTTTGACAGTGCATTAAGGGATTTAAAAAATTATAAATGGATTGTATTTACAAGTGTTAACGGAGTTAAGTCTTTTTTTAGGAGGATGAGGACTCTAAAAATCGATATAAGAAGTCTGGCAGGAATACGAATAGCTGCAATCGGCGAAGCTACGGCAACAGAGCTTTTTAAGATGGGACTTAATGTTGATTACATGCCGGCTGATTATACTTCAAAAGAGCTTCTAAATGGCCTTGCAGGCCTTATAGAAAAGGGCGAAAAAGTGCTTTTGGCACGGGCGGATATTGCAAGCAATGAGCTTTCGGATGGGCTAAAAAGAAATGGCATAGATTTTGAGGAACTTACGACATATAGGACGGTTATGGATGAATCCATGAAGAGTATAGTTAAAGAGTACTTGAAGCAAAACAAGGTTGATTTTATAACATTTGCAAGCTCATCAACAGTTAAAAACTTTATTGAAATACTGGGTAAGGAAAATATAGAATTATTATCAAATACTAAAATCGTATGCATAGGGCCGGTAACAGCTCAAACTGCAAAGGAATTGGGCCTTTTTGTATCGGCTGTTGCCGACAAATATACCGTCAATGGTTTGGTGGATAAAATTATGGAGCTATCGGGGGAATGAATATGGATTTGATTAAAAGGCCAAGGCGGCTTCGTATAAATGAAAACATGAGAAGACTTGTACGGGAGACATCTGTTTCAGTTGATGATTTTATTTATCCTTTGTTTGTGGTGGAAGGCAAGGGAATTAAGAGTGAAATTCCTTCCATGCCGGGCGTTTATCATTTTTCCATAGACCTTATTCTAAAAGAGTTGGAAGAGATAAGGGATTTAAGGATTCCCGGTGTTCTTTTGTTTGGAGTGCCTCACACTAAAGATGAGAAAGGCTCGGGAGCGTATAATCCCGATGGAATAATTCAAAGAGCTTTAAGAGAAATAAAAAAAGAATTTCCTGAAATACTTGCTGCAGCCGATGTGTGTTTGTGTGAGTACACAAGCCATGGCCACTGCGGATTGATTCATAATGGAGATGTTGAAAACGACAGCACGGTGGAGCTTATTGCAAAGACTGCATTAAGCTATGCCGAGGCCGGCGCCGATATTATTGCTCCTTCCGATATGATGGACGGAAGGATAGGTGCCGTGAGGAAAATACTCGATGAAAATGGTTTTAGCAATAAAACAATTATGTCCTATAGTGCCAAATATGCATCAGCATTTTATGGTCCCTTTAGAGACGCTGCATCCTCAAAGCCTTCCTTTGGAGACAGGAAAACATATCAGATGGATTATGCCAATGTGGACGAGGCCCTTAGGGAAGTGGAAAATGATATTTTGGAGGGAGCAGACATAATTATGGTAAAGCCTGCACTTTCATATCTTGACGTTATAAGCAGGGTGAGCACAATGTTTGATATGCCTGTTGCAGCGTACAATGTGAGCGGTGAGTATTCAATGATTAAGGCAGCTTCACAAAATGGCTGGATTGACGAAAAAAGTGCCGTATTGGAAACGCTTACATCTATAAAAAGGGCAGGGGCAAAAATCATAATAACATATTTTGCAAAACAGGCTGCAGTATGGTTAAATAGCCGGTAATAAAAAGAAATGGAATACTTTTCTAAACCGGCGATGAATAAGAAAGACCAACTCGGTTATGAGGAGGAATGGAAATGAACATGGAAAAATCCCGTTTGCTTTTTGAAAAATCAAAGGCATTCATACCGGGAGGAGTGAATAGTCCCGTAAGGGCATATAAATCCGTCGGTATGACGCCACCATTTATAAAGAGTGCTAAAGGTTCAAAAATAATTGATGCTGATGGAAATGAATATATAGACTATGTGGGTTCATGGGGACCTATGATTCTCGGACATGCACACCCTGAGATTGTTGAAGAGATAAAAAAGGCCTGTGAGGATGGAACGAGTTATGGTGCTCCTACCCATAGAGAGTTGATCCTTGCAGAGATGATAACAAATGCGGTACCCTCTGTGGAGATGGTGAGAATGGTCAGCTCAGGCACCGAGGCTGTTATGAGTGCCGTAAGGGTTGCAAGGGGTTTTACAGGCAGGGACAAGATTATTAAGTTTGAAGGGTGCTACCACGGCCATTCCGACGGACTCCTGGCAAAGGCAGGCTCCGGGGCACTTACTACAGGAGTGCCCGATAGTGCAGGTGTGCCTTCTGACTATGCAAAAAACACAATTATTGTGCAATATAACAATTTGGATGAACTGGAAAATGTATTTAAAAGACATGGCGATGAAATTGCAGCGGTTATTGTAGAGCCGGTTGCAGGCAATATGGGAGTTGTGCTGCCGGATGACGGTTTTTTAAAATTAATAAGAGAGCTTACTTTGAAATATGGAGTGGTTTTGATTTTCGACGAAGTTATAACAGGCTTTAGAATCTCATATGGGGGAGCACAGGGGTATTTTGGAATTACCCCCGATATGACGGTTTTCGGCAAGATAATAGGCGGCGGTATGCCTGTGGGAGCTTATGGAGGCAGGAAAGATATAATGAGCATGGTTTCTCCCATAGGACCTGTTTATCAGGCGGGCACATTATCGGGCAATCCTGTTGCTATGGCGGCGGGGATAAAGACACTTGAAATTTTACGGGATAACCCGTGCATTTATAGAAAGATTGAAGAGAATGCAATACGGCTTGAAAAAGCATTTTTGGAGTCTTCAAGTAAGTATGGCATTCCCGTTAAGGTAAATAGGATAGGCTCACTTTTAAGTGTATTTTTTACCGAGGAAGATGTGGTGGATTTAAAAACTGCTATGACATCTGATTTGGGTAAGTTTCAAGCTTATTTTCAGGATATGCTTCAATCTGGCATATATATTGCTCCATCGCAATTTGAAGCTGTTTTTGTTTCAAATGCACATGAAAAAGAGGATATCACGAAAACAATTAATGCAGTGGATTATGCTTTTTCAAGATTAGCTCGTTAATTTAACGGTTGAGTTGATATATTGGTTGATGTTGATATAATAATTGACATAAATGGCATAAAATTACCAATATTTAGGTGGTTGTATGAGAACAAGACTTATAATAATAAGGCATGCACAAGCGGAAGGAAACATAAGGGGAGAGTTTCACGGGTGGACCGATGGGAATATTACTCAAAAAGGCCACTTACAATCTAAGTGTTTGGCTCAGAGACTCAAGGATTTTGATATTGATGTGATTTACTCAAGTCCCTTGAAAAGAGCTATACAGACGGCACAGTACATATCCGAAGAGACAAATGTGCCTATAACAATAAGTGAAGGGATTAAGGAGATAAACGGCGGCGACTGGGACGGGATAACATGGGATGAGCTTAAGAAAAGGTGGCCTGAAGACTTTGAGATATGGTCAAACACACCGCATCTTCACCGTATGCCCAATGGCGAGTCCATGATGGAGTTTTTTGACCGCATTGTGAATGAGATAGAGTTTATTTTAAAAAAGGACTGCGGAAAAAATATTTGCATTGTGACCCATGGCATTGCCATACGGGCACTTATGAATTATTTCCGAAATGTGGGACTTGAGGTTGAGCCTGAAATCAAATGGATTGGAAATGCCTCAATTTCAGTTATAGATTATGAAGACAATAAATTTAATATTGTTTTGGAAAGCGATTACAGCCACCTTAGTGAGGAGCTGCTATGGTGATGATATGATATTGAAAACAATATTAAAAACAATAGTTGAGAAGGTGATTGGGATGAAAAATGGCCTGGTGCATATATATACAGGCAACGGAAAAGGCAAGACGACTTCTGCCGTAGGTCTTGGCATAAGAGCTTATGGCAGGGGGTTTAAGATATACATGGTTCAGTTTTTAAAATCTGCCGACACAGGTGAATTAAATGTATTAAAAAATCTTGAGCCGAATTTTACCGTTAAAAGGTCCGAGGCTTTTAATAAATTTACATGGAATATGAATGAAGAGGAAAAAAGGCAGATGACCGAGGGGGTAAATAATCTTTTTGATGCTGCAGTAAAGAATGCTGAAAGCGGAGCATGGGATATGCTTATTTTAGACGAGGTGTTAGGAGCAATAAAGGGAGAGTTTATTTCGCTTAAAAAGGTAGTCGAATTTGTGAAAAACAAGCCCCATGGGTTGGAACTTGTTATGACCGGAAGAGCTGCTCCAGAAGAACTAATTGCCATATCCGATTATGTGTCAGAAATAAATCCTGTAAAACATCCTATGGATAAAGGGATTGGAGCAAGAATAGGGATTGAAAGCTAAGAATGCAGAGCTAAAAATGCAGTGCTAAGAAAGCAGTGTTAAGGATGCAGTGTGGTGACGTGGAAGTGGATGGAATACAAAGTTGCTAGGAGATGTAAAATAAGGGATGAAATACAAAAGATTAATGATTCAGGGAACGGGCTCAGCTGTCGGTAAAAGCATAATAACTACAGGTCTTTTGAGGGTATTTAAACAGGATGGATATGATGTTGCACCGTTTAAATCTCAGAACATGGCACTTAACTCGTATATAACCAGGGAAGGTAAGGAAATGGGCAGAGCTCAGGCAGTCCAGGCTGAAGCAGCGGGAAAGGAGCCGTCTGTTGAGATGAATCCGATTTTATTAAAGCCCACAACGGACAAAAAGGCACAGGTTATTTTAAATGGAGAAGTATACGGGAACATGTCTGCCGGAGAGTATCATGCTTTTAAACCTCAATTGGCCAAGATGATTGAAGATACATTCCTTAAGCTGTCCTCAAAAAATGACATAGTTGTTATTGAAGGAGCAGGAAGTCCGGCGGAAATAAACTTGAGAGAAAACGACATAGTTAACATGGGAATGGCCCAAATTGCCGATTCGCCCGTCATACTTGTGGGTGATATTGATAAGGGCGGTGTTTTCGCTTCTTTAGCCGGTACAATGCTGCTTCTGACGGAGGAAGAAAGGGCCAGGGTTAAAGGAGTTATTATAAATAAGTTCAGGGGAGATATAGAGATATTAAAGCCGGGACTTGATATGCTCTATGACATAATTAAGGTTCCCGTACTGGGTGTTGTTCCTTATACAAAGATTGATATTGAAGATGAAGACAGCTTGGCAGAAAGGTTTGAGAAGGAAAAAGGTGCAAGTAAAGGCGAAGTTGATATAGTTGTGATTAAGTTACCCCACATGTCAAATTTTACTGACTTTAATTCATTGGAGAACATCCAGGGGGCAAATGTAAGGTATGTTGAGAGTTGTCATGAAATGGGAGAAACTGATTTAATTGTTCTTCCAGGGACAAAAAATACAATTGAGGATATGCTGCATCTTAAAAAGTCAGGAATGGAAGACGCAATTAAAAAGCTCCATGAAAGAGGTGCTGTAATATTCGGTGTATGCGGGGGCTACCAAATGCTTGGAATGAAGATAGAAGACCCGCATAAGACAGAATCGGAGCTTATAAGTATTGAGGGAATGTCTCTTCTTAACTCAAGGACGGTATTTGGACAAAAGAAAATAACAACTCAGGTTGAGGGAGTTATCTCATGTAATGGAGAGCTTCTTGAAGACATAGATGATATTAAAATAAGCGGCTATGAAATCCATATGGGAACTACGGAATACGAATCTGGATGCATACCTTTTATAGAGGTGAACAATCCGCCGGAAAGCTCTCATAAATATGTGGGAGGAGTAATGAATAAGGAAGGCAATGTCTTTGGTACATATATTCATGGCATTTTTGACAATATGGAGTTTACTGTAGGGTTTATAAACAATATAAGAAAAAGGAAAGGGCTGGATAAAATTAATTATGACAAAAGTATGGAATTTAAAGAGTATAAGGAAATGCAGTATGATAAGCTAGCCAATATTTTAAGGTCCAGTCTTGATATTGGAAAAATATATGAAATAGTAGGTATATAATAATAATCTGATTTTATAATTTCTGGGAAATTGTGGTGTGCAAAAATTAAGGGGAGATAGGAATGGAATTATGGCTGCTTTTAGATGTTATTGCGGCTTTTATATTGGATATTTTTTTCGGTGATCCTCACTGGATGCCTCATCCGGTAAGATTTATAGGATGGCTCATAAACAAAACCGAGAAAGTTTTAATGAATTATATAAATAAAGAAACCGGTGAATATAAACTACGAAGATCAAAAAGGCGATCGGGAATATTTCTTACGCTTTTTGTTGTAGGTGTAACGTTTCTTACAGTCTTTACAATTCTACGGATAGCTATATTTGTCAGCCCGGTTCTTTTTCATATCCTCAATATTTATTTTATTTACACATCCTTTGCAGCAAGGTGCCTGGCTGTGGAGACACAAAAAGTGTATAATGAATTAATAAGAAATGATATTGAGAAAGCAAGAAAAAGCCTTGCAATGCTTGTAGGACGTGATACAAATGACTTGAGTGCCAAAGATATTGTTCGAGGGGCGGTTGAAACAACAGCTGAAAATACAGTTGATGGAGTTATCTCTCCTTTGTTTTTTGCTGTGTTAGGCTCGTTGGTTGGGCTGGGAGCACCTCTTGTGTATGGGTTTAAAGCTATAAGTACACTTGATTCAATGGTGGGATATATGAATGAAAAATACATTGATTTTGGGATGTTTTCTGCTAAAGCTGACGATGCGGCAAATTATATTCCCGCAAGGCTATCAGGATTTTTATTACCGCTATCTGCTGCTCTTTGCGGTATGAATGGATCACAAAGCTTTAAAACAATGCTTCGGGATAGGAGAAATCATAAGAGCCCGAACTGTGCCTACCCTGAGGCGGCTGTTGCCGGTGCACTCGGGGTTATGCTGGGAGGAAACAATGTTTATTTTGGTAAAGTTGTGGAAAAGCCCACAATAGGAGATGCACACAGGGACTTAGAACCGATGGATATAAAAAGGACAGTAAAGCTTATGTATTGTTCGGCTGCCTTAACTTTAATGTTATTGTCGTCAATTTATATGGTTGTTTTATATGTGTAAAAAGGATGGATAAGATGAAAGATGCATTTGAAAATGGAATTGCCGATAAACACGGAGGAAATGTTTACAAGGCCGAAGATAGGTATGGTATAAGGAAGGAAGACTTTCTTGATTACAGTGCCAATGTTAATCCTTTAGGGATTCCTCAAGAGCTAAGGGAACTTATTATATCAAACATTGATTTAATTTCATGTTATCCAGACCCTGAGTGCAATGATTTGAAGAAAGATATTTCATCATACCTTGACATACCGTCTGATAGAATAATAATTGGTAATGGTGCCGCAGAAATAATTTTTCTCCTTTTCGATGAGCAAAAGCCTAAAAAGGTTTTGATACCATCACCTACATTTTGCGAATATGAAAGGGCTGCCATAAAATTAGGTGCAGAAGTGGTTTTTTTCAGAATTAGGGAGGAACGACATTTCAAGCTGGATATAAACGAGTTAATAAGATGCATGGATGATAATGATATTGATTCATTAATACTTTGCAATCCCAATAATCCCACATCAGTACTCACACCTCCCGACGAGCTTCTGTGTCTTTTAACGGCAGCCAATCAAAGGGGAGTACGGGTAATAGTTGATGAAACATTTATTGAGCTTACTATAGGAGGTAATATTAACTCAGTAAAAGGATACCTTTCAGAATTTGATAACCTTTTTATTATAAGGGCTTTTACCAAGCTTTTTGCAATTCCCGGCTTAAGGCTTGGATATGGTCTTGGAAGTAAGGAACTTATAACTAATCTATGGGAAAGGAAAATCACTTGGTCTGTCAATTGTTTTGCCGGTATTTCCGGTTTGCTCCTTAAAAATAATTATGGGTATCTTGACAGGACTTCTTTATGGCTTTCAGAAGAGCTGGAGCATTTCTATAATGACTTGTGCAATCTGGAAAGATTCCAGGTGTTTAAGCCTGATACAAATTTTATCCTATTAAAAATAAATGATATTCATTTCAACTCACACAGCTTAAGAGAGTCAATGGCATTCAAGGGTGTTCTTATAAGGGATGCAGCCAACTTCAGATTCTTAGATGACAGGTTTATCAGGGTTGCAATCAAAGACAGAGATAGTAATGAAAAATTTATAGAAATTTTAAATGAAACCATAAAAGAAAATATATGAACTGTTAAACATTGCAAACTTTTTGTCTTTAAGTAGACTTTGCCCCGATGTATACTTAAAATGTGATGGGCAGTGAAGAAGAGAAATACTTCATATTACTCTAATCTTTCCGTTTTTCTCATAATTTTATATTGCTTTGATGAATATTTTATTTAATATTTGATGGTAATTTTATTTGACATAAGGAGGCTTTGCCCATATATGAGACCACTTAAACCCAAAAAATCAATAGAAGGTATAAGCCGGGCGAGGATGTATATAAAAAGGGATCTTGATTTGTTTATCGGTTACCCGGATGCAGACGGAAAATGGATTTCCTGCCCGGAGGGTAAAGATGAAAGTGAGGTAATTCTAACCCGTGAACATATTCATAAAGCTACATTTACAATAAATAAGCTTGTTCGGGATTTTCCCAAGGCGTTACCTCAAATAGTGGGTGATGTGGAAAAATGGCGTGAGAATTATAAAAATTTGCTGGAGGTATTAAAGTATTCCATACATAACAAAACAGCATTACCTGAATCTGTTGTGAATATTAACCCGGTATTCGGTGATTTTGAAAAGAAACTGTATAAGAAGCTGATAAGTAAAAACAAAGCGTTGATAAACGTAGTTAACAGTATTTCCTGGTTAACTATACTAAAACCTGAAACATTTAAGGATGCATTGGTCTGGCTGAATAATTACAGTGAATATTTGGAAAAAATATACTCCTATTATTCCAATCAAGAAGGACTGCAGTTTATTGTGAAATTATGGCGGCTGTCTAATAGTGTAGGAGAAAAGAGAATTAAAACGATTTTAATATGGGCCTCCCATTCAAGAATTAATGATATTGTTATGGACCAAGGGCATCAATACAGCAATTTGGTTGAGAACTCACTTGGCAGGAAAAAAACAGATCCCATACCGGGCATTCCTAAGGCTAGGTTTGGAAGCGATTTTAGAAAGTGGATAAATTGTATTTATGTTCAAGACAGCCAAACAGCCAAGCGTTCAATTGACCTTTTCAACCTGGTTTGTGATATAAGCTTTATTGACAAGTGGGAAGATTGGTGGCACTCTCTTGATAAGTTCATCAATATGGCTAAGAATATGCCCCGGGGTTTGAGCAGGCGTAATCCGTTAACCGTAAAACTCAACAATATTCGAGAGAAAATTAAATGCATTGGAAACAATACGCCGCCTGTAGTAAAATCAAAATACATGTTTAATAGTATAGTCAAGTGGTCTCAAAATGATAATATAGGTCGGTATAAGAAAATATACAGTGCACTTGAGGTATTGCCAAAGGAATACAACAATGTGCCGTATCGATTGGCATTCCTTATTTATTGGGACAAAATGATAGAACTAAGGGATATTTCCAAGCAAAAGATAATTGATAGTGTTATAGATGAATTCAAAAAATTTATTAAATCGCAGAAAGATTTTGAAAGTGCAATAAAACTATGGAAAGTGGTTATTAATTCATGGCAAACGTCGTGTGAATCCTATTATTATTTTTATACCATTGATGCTGAAATTATCGATGAGGATATAGATCAAAAAGCCGTTCGAATGATATTCGGTTTGTTAAGACAGTTGTACTATGATAAAAGGTTTGGCGAATTTATTGAAAATGAAGCAAGAACATTTGTCTTATTATGCCTTTTCGTCCCGGAAGAACATGTTTTGGACTGCTTTTTTGAGTTGAGAAAATATAAAATTTTCAAAACATACATATCGGAAGAAATAAGACTTGCATACTATGACAAGAATGCTGTAAAAACTGCTAACAGGCTGCTTTCTAAATACTATCCCGATCATGAGTTGCTTAAGGATGAGATTGATGAGCTTGTTATCAAAATAAATAATGGTGAAGATAGGGAAGGGTTTTTAAAATTACGAATTGATAAATTAAAAAGAAAGCTTACTGAAGAACCGGCAAACCTTAGTGAAGTGAAGCTTAATAATCTGGCAAAAAAGATAAAGCATGCAGCAATGATGGGACTATTGGAAATATTTAAGGAAGAAAGCAATTTGATGTTAAAAAAATGCCTTACCTCAAATTTGGACATTGACGAGATCCCTGAATGGCTTGAAAGAAGTGATGTTAAGGAGGCAATTTTATGTTCTGCCACGCTAGATGTTGAGTTTCGCAAGATAGTTATTATGATACTGAAACGAAGAGCATCCAATTTGCCTTGGGATTTTAGAGATTTAGATGCCAACATAGAGTTTATTGAAAGAATGAAATCAATCAATGTAGATGTATATTCATGGATTGACGGTGATGATAAATTAATAAAGAAACTAAATAATGGTGAAGAAATAGTATTTTCTATTGAAAGGGATCCTATAGAAATATTCAATATGGGAAAATACTTTAAAACATGCTTGTCTCCCGGAGATATTAATTTTTTCTCGGTGTTTTCAAATATAGTTGATATCAATAAGCAGGTAATATACGGGAGAACCCGTGACGGGCATGTAAGAGCACGTGCACTTATTGCATTAAATGATGATGGAGGAATATTGACATTTTATCCTTACTGCAATGATAACAATATTAATTTTAAGGATGTTTTGAAGGAATTTGTGCATGATCTCGCAGTAAAAATGAATACCATAGTAATGTCAAAAGGAACAGTAAGTACTTTAATAGCAACAAGATGGTATGACGACGGACCACGTGATTTGGTTGGGGAATTCCCATTCGCAAAAGAAGGATCGGAGTTCAGGAAAAGCTTATTTAAATGGGATGCCGATGAATTACTGGCTAATATGGAGAAAGCCGTTGAACCTATAGGCTTAAATGAGAGGACGATACCTATTTTTATTTCCATGCCTGAAATAAGAAAATGCAATAAGTTTGCAACGGTATTGTTTCCGTTTGTTATGAAGCTTAATTTGATATCTGAGTCTTTTTATAATTATGTGCAAGCACTTGTAGAGCTGGAAATGACAGATATGCTACAAAAACTGTTGCCTAAAATTGTAAACCATGTATTGAGCATATATGAAAATTACTGGAGTATCCGCAATTGGATAGAAGTGTTGCTGGAAATATCACCTGAAAAAGCATTGTATATTTTAAAACGGACACGTTTACCCCATTGTCGTAATTGGAAAGACGAAGAAGGGGAGAAAATTGCAGCAGCGGGAATGGCATATTTAAAGCTTAACCGTCCAAATCAGGCAATAAAAATGTTCACCATTGCTTTAAACGAATACCTCACAGATGAGACAAGGAAATTTTGCGAAGAATATATAAAAGAACATGCATAAATAGATGCTGTACTTTTGTCATATAAAGCAGATGTATAAGAACATATGGTTTTATCGTTTCATAATATGATTATGTATACTTAAATGTCGCAAATATTGTCAGACATATATGTCCGTTAAAGGGGGTATTTCCATATGAAAATGAATAGAATTGACGGAAGTAAAATTTCGCCAATGGCCATTATTGCTCGTGTATCTGTAAAGCATAAAATTGCCGAACCAACAGCATCGGAGAGTGAAGAGAATTTTACACAGATTGAGGCTGGGCAGACAGGAGAAATGGAAGAGATAAAAAGGGAGAAAGAAATTGGAGAAACGAAAGAATCAGAAAAAAGTAACATTTATACACATATGACTGAACCTGTAAAAACTAATTATATTGACTGTAGTAAAAAGTCCCCTAATAGTATACTTGCAGGCATATACACAAAAAAGCCAAAAAATTCTCAGTGTTCCCCAAATAAAATAATAAAGGATGAAGAAAAAAAAGAAGACATTGCACAAAGCCTGAAGACCAGTGATCCTGATGAAGCGGTAAACCCATATATTCAGGTAGTATTAATATCTAGTGATGAGGATGGTGAGTCCTGTATGGAACACAGTAATACAAGAAATGACGAATGTAATGGTAATTCTGTAAATGAAAATGAGCCGAAGATTATTGAGATACCCTCAGAAGTTATAACCAGCTTTTTGAATATGTTAAACACTAATGATGCCGGAGTTTCACTGGACTCTTTGATAAAAATTACTAAAGCCCCGAAAACAGAAGAAGATATTGATGAAGCTAAGAGAACCGATGAAAACATTTGTGAAGATAGTGAAGATGAAAGTGTCGATGAATACAATTATGAAGATAGTGAAGATGAAAGTGCCGATGAATACAATTATGAAGACAGTGAAGACGAAAGTACCGGTGAATACAATTATGAAGATAGTGAAGATAAAAGTGCCGATGAGTACAATTATGAAGATAAAAGTATTGATGAATATTATTGTGAAGATTATGAAGATAAGAGTGCTGATGAATACTGCTACGAGGATTATGAATTAAAAAACACTGATGGGTATTGTGAATATTATGAATCCAACCTTGCCGATGAATTTTGCAGTGAAATTTATGAGGACAATAATGAAAGCGATTATTACTATGAATATCAATGATTATATCGATTTTTTAAGTACAAAAAAAGAATAATTATATGTTGATATATTATGGTAACCAACTTGCTGCAAAATTCATATTGTATTATATAACAAAATAAAAAGGAGATGTCTATTGATGGAAAACAAATGCAACACAAATCCTTGTCCTCAGTTACCGGGTACAATTCTACGCATTTTTATACCTGCAGGAGCAGTGATTAATCTGCTTAACCTTATTGAGCTATCCTCTCCTAGCGGAATATGTATTATTCTAAGACTGCCTTTCCTCGGAAAGAACTCAAAGTGTGATATTGGCGGTCTTTTGGACTCCATTAAAAATGCTGGTGGCCGAGTAGAATTTGGTAGCTAAATGTTTTATATTTTAGGTATCGAGAACTTACTATGTTAGGAGTATTCCTAACATAGTAAGTAAATCATTGTACTTATGTTTTACATCTAGAAATAATCCTTTTATTTTGTTAAAATTACTTATGTCTATGGGGTTTGACGGACGGTCAAAAGCTGTCCTCAAACCCTATAGTCATTGATATCTATGGGACGATATACAGGATAATGATAAATAACAAAAGCAATGAGGTATATGTATGAAATTGGAGAGAATGCTACAAAATAGATAAAAGTGTCCTGTCAAGCGAAGAAATACTGTCGATTTTAACGGGATTAAAAGGACTTCATAGCATAGACAAGGACCAAAAGACCAAGCTGCTGATAGAAAAGCTTTCCGGAGTTGCTGAGAAATCGGATTACATGCCTGCTGGCAATGAGATAATGATTGATTTATCGTCCTGGAATAAAAATGACAGATTGCATTTGAGAATTAATGAAATTAAAAAAGCAATTCGAATGAAAAACATAATTAATTTTACATATTATACAAATGGAAAACTTACGAAAAGAGAAGTTGAGCCATGCGTAATAGTATTTAAAGAGTCCAACTGGTACCTTTATGGCTATTGCCTTTTAAGGAACGACTTCAGACTGTTTAAGCTGAGGCGGATTTCTGAACTGGAAATTACTGAAAAGAAATATGTAATGAGAGATTATAAGCTGGAAAGTGCTGACTTGAAGGGAGATTTCGAGCAGGAAAAGGACTCTGAAATTGTGCTGTTGTTTGAACATTCAATGAAATACATTGTTGATGATATCTTTGGAATTGATAACTACGAAGTCATGCAGGATGGCAAATTAAAGGTGAGGTTCAAGATGGGGTTAGGTGATTGGCTGTATGGTTTTGTCCTTGGATTTGGCGGCAATGTAGAGATTTTGGAACCATTAGCCCTTAAGGAGCATATTATTGGTTTAGCTAACGATGTGATTAAAAAATACGGCAAACACCTGCTATATTGACAATTGATATATTATTGGATAAAATTCTAGGGTATTAATACTATTAAGAAAGATTATAAATGCCGATTATGAATATATATTCTTAATCAAATAGGAGACTAAAATGTCGAAAGAAATTATTTTGTCTGCTTCTTTGCAGGACTATCTTGAAGCTATAATAGAGTTGGAAGAGAAAGAGGGTATTGTGCGAGTTACAGATATTGCCAATAAGCTTGATATAGCCAAAGCAAGTGTAAATCAAACAATAAAAAAGCTCAAGGATATGTCGTTGGTGAGACAGGAAACATATGGACCTGTGGAACTTACTGATGAAGGCAGGCATATGGCAAACAGGATTAGGCAAAGACATAATAAACTAAGGCAGTTCCTGATTGAGGTACTTGGTGTTGATTCAGATATAGCTGAGAAGGATGCGTGCCTTATGGAGCACGCTGTGAGTGCTCAGACAATGGATAGATTAACGGATTTTCTCTGTGCAAATGGTTACATAAGTGCAGAATGCAGTAATAGAGACAGCGAAAATGATGATTCTTGAGGTAATGCATTTTTAATAAAATATAAAAGATTCATATTTTAAAGATTTATATATGATTCCACTGCATAAACTCTTTTTTTACAATAGATGTACCTTGACAACTTCACGCAATAACCATTATTAGGAAAATATCAAGGGTGTTTTGCTAATATTTACTAATTTGGGGTCAGAAATTACCTT